>Ga0265313_10000022_pt1 | contig 144838 bp, 134 predicted proteins | sample 4123metaG_FD_203122 | JGI IMG/M metagenome (GOLD analysis project Ga0265313, IMG submission 203122) | Rhizosphere microbial communities from Carex aquatilis grown in University of Washington, Seatle, WA, United States - 4-1-23 metaG | ecosystem: Host-associated > Plants > Roots > Rhizosphere... | reverse complement strand
GGTCTGGCGCTGGGCGTGCTGCTGGCCTCTTACCTCAATGCCATCATGCATTTCCTGCAGCGGGTGTTCCACACGGAGTTCCTGCCCTCCAGCGTCTACTACATCAGCGACCTGCCGGCGCACATCGTCACCGGGGATGTGCTCAGGATCACCATCGCGAGCTTCGTGCTCACGGTGCTCTCGACCCTGTATCCCGCCTGGCGCGCGGCCAACACCCAGCCGGCGGAGGCGCTCCGCTATGAATGAGATGCTGCGCTGTGACAAGCTGGTGAAGCACTTCAAGGAAGGGGACTACGAGGTCCGTGTGCTGAACGGCGTGGACCTCGCCGTCGCGCCGGGCGAGCGCGTGGCCATCGTCGGCAGCTCCGGCTCCGGCAAGAGCACGCTGCTGCATCTACTGGGAGGGCTCGATACGCCCACTTCAGGCGAGGTGTCCGTGCGGGGCGAGCTGCTGAGCCGCATGAGCGATGCGGCCCGCGGTGTCCTGCGCAACCGCTCCATCGGCTTCGTCTACCAGTTCCACCATCTGCTGCCGGAGTTCACGGCGCTTGAGAACGTGGCCATGCCGCTGCTGATAGGGGGCATGGAACCGGCGGAAGCGGAGACCAAGGCGGCCGAGCTCCTGGGCAAGGTGGGCCTCGCCCAGCGGCTGACGCACCGGCCGGCCAAACTATCAGGCGGCGAACGCCAGCGGGCTGCCGTTGCCCGCGCGCTGATCCACCGCCCCGCAGTGGTGCTGGCGGACGAGCCCACCGGCAACCTGGATTCCCATACCGGCGAGCAGGTCTATGAACTGATGCTGGAACTGAACCGGGAGATGGGCACGAGCCTGGTGCTCGTGACCCATGACGTGAAGCTGGCCGCGCGCGCCCAGCGGGTCATGCATCTCAAGGATGGCGTGCTCAGCGGCTAGAAGTTGCCGCTGCCTTCGCGCCCGATGTGTCGCAGTTTCCACCGGCCGCGGATGGAGAGGCGCCAGGCGAGATCCAGCACCGCGTAACCGACCACGGCGAAGATCAAGCCTTCCAACACGCCGCCCAGCAGGGTCGGACCCAGGATGTGCCAGGCGCGAGCGACCTCCGGCATGGGTCCGCTGCCCACGCCGTGCTCATGCATCTCCCAATCCACGTGGAAGAAATCCAAGGTCCACTTGCCGAGCCGGTGGGCGGCCAGGTAGATGGGCACGATGGTGAGCGGGTTGTTGATCCAGATCGCGGCCAGGGCCACCGGCAGGTTCATGCGCAGGTAGAGGGCCCCCAGCACCGCCAGGATGGTGTGGCCCGGTACCGGCAGGCAGGCGATGAACACGCCCAGGGCCAGGGCCCGGCAGGTGCTGCGCCGGCCTATGTGCCAGATCATTGGGTCGTGCCACAGGAAATCGAAGGGCCGCAGGTACCACTTGCCGTGGAGCTTCTCGTGCAGCTTCTCCGGATCCGGCAGCAGCTTGGTGAGGAACTTACGGGGCACCGAGGCTCCAGCGCTTGGGTCGCGGAGGTGTGTCTCCGCAGTCTGAGCATAGCCCGGACCGGTCCGGGCTGGCATTAATCAAAAATGAACTATATATAGGACGGCCGCCCATGCAGGGCGCGGGCCATTATCCATGATTTCGGGGGCAGGGCCATGTGGAAGTCCGCCGCGGCGATGCTGGCCGGAGTGTTGGCCATCCTGGTATCTCCGACGTTACCGGCGGCGACGCTGCTGGCCGGCCTGTCGCTACCGTTGGTCTTCGCCGCCTTCTACTGGAAACGCCTGCGCTGGCTGCTGTTCCTCCCCCTGGGCGCGGCCTGGTGCTATATGGCGGCGGCCGCCCATCTTGCTACTCGTCTGGATGCGGGATACGAGGGTAGGGAGATCACGCTCAGCGGCTGGGTGAGCAGTCTGCCGCAGGAGAAGGGCGGGCTCACGGATTTCCAGTTCCAGGTCGAGACCCTGGATGGCCATGCGCCGGGCCCCGGCGTACCCGGGCTGGTGCGTCTCAGCATGCAAGACATTCCGGCCGCACCTGAAGCGGGCGAGCACTGGCGCTTCGGCACCAAGCTCCGGCGGCCCCGAGGTTTCATGGATCCCGGCGGCTTCGACTACGAAGGCTGGCTGTTCTTCCACGGCATCGGCGCCACCGGCTATGTGGCCCATGAGGCTGCGCCGCTACCGGGTGCGCCGCGGTATCCCTTGTTGCGGCTGCGTTCCGCACTGCGCATGCGCATCCAGGCGGCGCTCGCGGGCGATGAGTTCGCCGGCATGGCGGCAGCTCTCGCCACCGGTGACCAGGGTGGCATCGACGACGACCAATGGCAGGTGCTGCAGGCCACCAACACCGTGCACCTCATGGCCATCGCCGGCCTGCACATCGGCGTGGTGGCGGCATTCCTGTTCTTCCTCACCCGCGCCTTATGGCGGCGCAGTGCCGTGCTTTGTCTGCGCTGTCCCGCTGCAGTGGCCGGCGCCGTCGCATCCCTGGTGGGCGCAGCGGTATACGCGGCGCTGGCGGGATTCACGCTACCGACCCAGCGGGCACTCATCATGCTCGCGGCCCTGACTCTCGGTGTGTTGCTGCGTCGTCGCCTGCGCGCCGCAGACACCTTGTCCCTCGCGATGTTGGGCGTGCTGTTATGGGATCCGCTGGCGGCAGGGGAGGCGAGTTTCTGGCTCTCCTTCGGCGCGGTGAATGCGATCCTGTTCGTGTTCAGCGACCGGGTGCGAGCGAGCCATGGTTGGCTGCAGGACCTCCTGCGCACCCAGTGGGCGGTGGGTATCGGTCTCCTGCCTTTTCTGGCCTTCTTCTTCCAGCAGGCGGGGTTGGGTTCGCCCCTCGCCAACTTCGTGGCAGTGCCGGTCTACGCTCTCTGCGTGGTGCCACTGGTGCTCACTGGCACCATGCTGCTCTTCGTCTGGCCCTGGGCGGGGACGATGACGCTCAAGCTCGCGGCGCTGGTGATGGGGCTGACTTGGCCCTTGCTGGACCGGCTCGCTCATCTGCCGGCCGGGATGCTGTCGGCGCCATCGCCTGCCTGGTATCTCGCGGCGATCGGCCTCCTGGGCGCGATCTGGATACTCATGCCGCGCGCCATGCCGGGACGGCTGCCTGCGGCTTTACTGGTGCTGCCCCTCTTCATCCTCCCGGCTTCCGGTCTAGCCGCCGGCGATTTCGACGTGACGCTGCTGGACGTGGGGCAGGGCTTGGCAGCGGTGGTGCGGACCTCCGGTCACGTGCTCGTCTACGACACGGGTCCCAGGTTCCGCTCCGGTTCCGACACGGGTCAGGAAGTGCTCATCCCCTATCTGCGTTCCCAGGGCATCGCCGCGCCGGACCTCGCCATCGTGAGCCACGGCGACAGCGATCACGCGGGCGGTCTCATGAGCCTGCGCAAGGCTTTTCCAGCCATGCCGGTCTACACCGGCGCACCGGAGCGCATCCCTGATGCCCAGCCTTGTCTGCGCGGGCAGCACTGGGATTGGGACGGAGTGCATCTCGACCTGCTGTACCCGGATGCCGGGAGCGCTTTGAGCGGTAACGATGCTTCCTGCGTGCTCCGCATATCCGGCGCAGGCGGCACCGCCTTGCTGGCGGGTGACATCATGAAGAAGGGGGAGAAGCGGCTGCTGGAGTTGGGGCCCGCGGGCCTGCGCAGCGATCTCCTGGTGGCGCCGCATCACGGCAGTAATTCGTCTTCCACCCCTGCTTTCGTCGCGGCGGCCGGGGCACGGGAAGTCTGGTTCCCCGTGGGCTACCGCAACCGCTGGGACTTCCCCAAGCCCGAGGTGGTGGCCCGTTACCTCGGCATCGCTGCGTTGGCGGACACCGCTGCCGATGGGGCGCTCTGCATGCAGTTCCGGCGTGGTTACGCGCCGGTCCTCTCCATGCGCTGGCGGCGGGACGCAGCACGTCTGTGGACTGCGCATTAGGTGGTGCGCTGACCTAAAAGTCCTGAAAATACAGTATGATGCCGGGAGTAGGGGCACTTAAGACGGGAGCGGCATGTTCGAGATCATCAAAGCAGGCGGCTGGATCATGGCGCCCCTGCTGCTGTGTTCGGTCATCGTCGTGGCCATCATCGCCGAGCGCCTCTGGACCCTGCAGGTCCAGCGGGTGGCGCCGGAGCATCTGGCGGCCCAGGTCTGGCAGTGGATCCGCAACGGTGAATTCAACGAGGAGCGCATGCAGGCCCTGCGCACCGGCTCGCCTCTCGGCAGGTTGCTGGCCATCGGCATCCTGCACCGCAGCTCCGACCGGGAAGTGCTGAACGACGCCATCTCAGACGCCGGCCGGCACATCGTGCATGAGCTGGAGCGTTACCTGACCACTCTCGGCAGCATCGCCACGATCTCGCCGCTGCTCGGCTTGCTCGGCACCGTGCTCGGCATCATGCACGTGTTCGCCGCCATCTCCCAAGTGGGTCTCGGCAACCCGGCGGCGCTCGCCGGCGGCATCTCCCAGGCGCTCATCACCACGGTGGTGGGCCTGACCATCGCCATCCCCGCCTACGTGGCGCATCGTGCCTTGCGCGCCCGGGTCGATGACCTGGTGGTGCGCATGGAGCGCGAGACCATGCGGCTTATGAATGCCCTGCAGGGGCGCCAGGCGCCCGCCGAGTGGCAGCGCAGGGGCGACCGTGAAGCTGCGTGAACGCCAGCGCTGGGAAGACCCGGAGCTGAACCTGATCTCGCTTGTGGACGTGGTCCTGATGATGCTGGTCTTCTTCATGATGACCACGCACTTCATCCAGAGCACCAGCGTCAACGTGGAACTCCCCAGCGCTGGCGCGCCGCCGGTATACACCCGTTCCGATGGCATAGAGGTGACGGTGGACGCGGAAGGACACTACTTCGTTGACCAGAAGGCCTTGGCAGGCACCGATGCTGCCAGCCTGCGGGAGGCGCTGCTGGCTGCCGCCGGCGACAAGCGTGACCAGCCCATCATCCTGCGCGCGGATGCCCGCTCTACCCATCAGTCGGTGGTCACGGTGATGGACGTGGCAGGGGCCTTAGGTTTCGCCCAGCTCCAGATACTCACCACCGAGAGCCACGCGACCCACTGACATGAGCGAGATACCCGCGCAGAAGACCGTCTTCCAGATCTACAAGCGCCTCATGGGCTATGCGCTGCCGCATTGGCCGCGCTACCTCGCGGCGATGCTGGGCATGGCCATCTACGCCTTCACCCAGGCCGCCTTCGCCTCGCTCATGAAGCCGCTCTTGGATCAGGGCATCCTGCTGCACGACCCCGCCACCATGCACCGGCTGCCGCTCATCGTAGTGGCGCTGTTCCTGCTGCGCGGCACCGCCGATTTCCTCGCCGCCTACAACATCAGCTGGGTCGGCCGCAGCATCATCAAGCGCCTGCGCAACGAGACCTTCGGCCAGCTGCTCCGGCTGCCCTCGCGCTATTACGACGCCATGTCCTCCGGCATGCTGCTCTCCAAGATCACCTACAACATCGAGCAGGTGGCGGAGGCCACCACCAACGCCATCACCGTGATGGTGCGGGATGGGCTCACCATCATCGGCCTCATCGCCGTGATGTTCTACCAGAGCTGGAAACTCTCGCTCTTCATCCTGGTGTTGGGTCCGGTCATCGCGCTCCTGGTCCGGTACATCAGCGAGCGCTTCCGCCGCTATAGCCGCCGCATCCAGGACTCCATGGGCGACGTGACCAAGGTGGCGGACGAGGTCATCACCGGCCAGCGCATCGTCAAGCTCTTCGGTGGCCGCGACCACGAGACCCGGCGCTTCGAGGAAGTGAACGAGAAGAACCGCTATCTCAATGTGAAGCTGATGCTGGTTAATTCCGGTTCCAGCCCCATCATCCAGATGATCGCGGGGCTAGGCATCGCCGGCGTCATCGCCATGGCCTTCGGCGACAGCACCGTGACCCCGGGCGCCTTCGTGGCCTTCCTCGGTTCCACGCTGCTGCTGCTGCCTTCCCTCAAGCACGTGACGGACATCAACGCGCCCCTGCAACGCGGCATCGCCGCCGGCCAGAGCATCTTCGAGTTGCTGGACGACAAGACGGAGGACGAGGGCGGCAGCTTCACTCTGCCGCGCGCCTCCGGCGAGCTTGAATTCCGGGGTGTCACCTTCGCCTACACCGAGGCCAAGGGCTCGGTGCTGCACGACATCAGCTTCAAGGCGGCCCCGGGTGAGACCGTGGCCCTGGTGGGCCGCTCCGGTAGCGGCAAGTCCACCCTGGTCAGCCTGCTGCCGCGGTTCTACGATCCCAGCGCTGGCGCGATCCTGCTCGACGGCCACGACCTGCGGGAATTCGCCCTGCGCAACCTGCGGGAGCAGGTGGCCATGGTCAGCCAGGACGTGATGCTCTTCAACGACACCATCCGCAACAACATCGCCTACGGCTCCCTGGTGAAGCGAAGCGATGCGGACATCATGGTCGCGGCGGAAGCGGCCTATGCCATGCCTTTCATCAAGCGCCTGCCGCTGGGATTGGACACCATGGTGGGCGACCGCGGCGTGCTGCTCTCCGGCGGTGAGCGTCAGCGCCTCTCCGTGGCCCGGGCGCTCTTGAAGAACGCGCCGCTTTTGATCCTGGACGAAGCGACCTCAGCCCTGGACTCGGAATCCGAGCGCCACATCCAGGCGGCCCTGGAGACGCTCATGGCCAACCGCACCACCTTGGTCATCGCCCACCGGCTCTCCACGGTGGAGCGGGCCGACCGCATCATCGTCATGGACCGGGGCCGCATCGTCGAGATGGGCAAGCACGCGGAACTCCTCGCCAAGGGCGGCCAGTACGCGGCCCTGCACCGGCTGCAGTTCCGCGATGGAGACGAGTGAGCATGGGAGCCTTCTCCCGCTGGCTGCTCCGCACCTGGTACTCTCCGCATCCCGTCTGGTTCTTCATTCCGCTCGCTTGGCTGTTCTGGCTGCTCTCCGGCCTACGCCGCGGCGGCTATGCGTTCCGCATCTTCCCCACTGCATCCTTGCTCGTGCCCGTGGTGGTGGTGGGCAACATCAGCCTGGGCGGCACCGGCAAGACACCTTTCGTCATCTGGCTCGCCGCGGAACTGAAGCGGCGCGGGCTCAGGCCCGGCATCGTCACCCGCGGTTACGGCGTCGAGGCGAAACAAGCACGCCTCGTGACCACCGCAAGCGATGCGACCCAGGTGGGGGACGAAGCGGTGCTGCTGGCGCGACGCGGCGGCGTGCCGGTGGCAGCTGGCAGCGACCGGGTAGCGGCAGCCCAGCTCTTGCTCGGTTCCAGCCCAGTGGATGTGATCCTGAGCGACGACGGATTGCAGCACTATCGGCTGCCGCGACGCCATGAGATCGCGCTCCTGGACGGCAGCCGCGGGCTCGGCAATGGTTGGCTGCTGCCGGCGGGTCCCTTGCGGGAGAGCGAGGCGCGCCTGGAGACGGTGGATCAGGTCGTCATCAAGCTCGCCCCCGGCGGCAGCTTCACCTGGCCCGAGGCCCGGCGCATGCGCCTGAATACGGATACGGTCGTGTCCCTCAAGGATGGCGAACGCAGGCCTCTCGCATCCTTCTCCGGCCAGCCCGTGCACGCGCTGGCGGCCATCGGCAATCCGCAGCAGTTCTTCGCCACCCTCGAGGCGGCCGGCCTTGCTGTGGATGGCCGTGGGCTCCCGGATCACGCGCGACTGACGCCCGGCGACCTGGAATTCGGCGACGAGCGGCCGGTGTTCATGACCGAGAAGGACGCCGTAAAATGTGCGGGTCTGGACCTCTCGCGGCATTGGTACGTGGAGGCCGCGGCGGAGTTCGATGCGGCCGAGGCGGCCGCTATCGTGGACCGCGTCATGTTAAGTCTCAAAGGCTGAAGCCATCATGGACATGAAACTGCTGGAGATACTCGTCTGCCCCCTGTGCAAGGGTCCGCTGCTCTACCGCAAGGCGGAGGCGGAACTCCTGTGCAAGGCGGATCGCCTGGCCTATCCCATCCGCGAAGGCATCCCGGTGATGCTGGCGGGGGAGGCCCGCGAGATCCCGCCGGGCGAGAAGCTCTGATGCGGTTCAACGTCGTCATCCCCGCGCGTTATTCCTCCCAACGGCTGCCGGGCAAGCCCCTGGTCGACCTGAACGGCAAGCCACTCATCCTTCACGCCTGCGGCTCTGCACGGCAGAGTGGCGCGGCCCAGGTGATCGTGGCTACGGACGATGCGCGCATCCAGAAGGCCTGCGAAGACGCCGGCGTACGCGTGGTCATGACCCGCGCCGACCATGTCTCCGGCACCGACCGGATCGCCGAAGTGGCGGAGCGGGAAGGCTGGGGCGATGATGCGCTGGTGGTGAACCTGCAGGGCGACGAACCCATGATGCCGCCGGCGGACATCGAACAGACGGCTGCGCTCCTGTCCGCCGGTGCCGACATGAGCACGCTCTGCACTCCCATCCATGACCTGGCGGAATTCCTGAACCCCAACGTGGTGAAGGTGGTCGCTGACAAGGCAGGCAGGGCGCTGTATTTCAGCCGCGCGCCCATCCCCTGGAACCGGGAAGCCGCCCCTTCAGGTCTCGCTTCCCAGCAGGATTTCCACGGCGCCCTGCGCCATATAGGCATCTACGGCTATCGAGTGGGTGCCCTGAAACGCCTCTCAGCCACGCCCCCTTGCGAGCCGGAGCAGCTGGAGAAGCTCGAGCAATTGCGGGCTCTCTGGCTCGGCATGCATCTCGCGGTGGGTGTGGCCCGGGAAGTGCCGGGCCCCAGCGTGGATACGCCGGAAGACCTGAAGCGGGTCGCAGCCTTGCTGAAGTCTTGAGCATGGCCGTCCCGGCGAAGCCTGTCCGCATCCTGTTCGTGTGCATGGGCAACATCTGCCGTTCGCCCACGGCTGAAGGTGTGTTCCGGAAGTTGCACCGGGAATTGGCGCCGGAGCTGGACATCGAGATCGACTCAGCCGGAACTCATGATTACCACGTCGGCGATCCGCCGGACCCGCGCTCCCAGGCGGCAGCCCTGAAGCGCGGCGTGGACATCTCCATGCTTCGCGGACGCCAGGCAGCGCCCCAGGATTTCCACGATTTCGATTATGTGATCGCCATGGACAGTGCGAACCTCGGCCGTCTCGCATCCCTGCGGCCGCGGGACGGGAAAGCGGTGCTCAAGCTGCTGCTGGATTACGCGCCCCAGGCGGGGATACGGGATGTGCCGGACCCTTATTACGGGGGCGCCGGCGGTTTCGAGCGGGTCTTGGATCTGGTTGAACAGGGGGGAAGGGGCCTGCTTGACGAGATCAGGCGCCAATACAGATCCTGAGGACAAAAAACGCCCGGCTTTCGCCGGGCGTCTTGTATCCAACTCTTAACTACTCGTCACTCGTGGTCATCACCACGGGGCGTGTCGTTGCCACCGCTCTCGCCGCCACCGCCGTGGTTCTCACCCCGGTCCTCCGCGGCCTCATGCCGGGGGATCGCATCCGGGATCTGATACGGATTCGGCATGGTGCGGTCATCGTGGCCCTGGCTCGATGGCTCGTGATAGACAGGGCGCGATTCCGGCGCCGCATGGGCGTGATCGTGCACGTCATGGGAATGGCTGCGTTCGGGCATGTCACCGCCATCGTGATCATGGTCGTTGCCATGATCGGCATCCTGCGGGCCCGCCACGTTGCCACGGTTGTCATCGTGATGGTCAGCGCCACCCTGGGCCATGTTCGGGCCCTGGCCGGCGTTCTCCGGTCCACGCTCGCCCTCGAAACGACGGCGACGACCACCGCGACGCCCGCGGCGACGGCCGCGCCGCGCGCCGCCTTCACCCATGCGCTCACCGGCGACGCCGTTGCTGAACTGTCCGCCCTTCGGATCCATGGCGCCCTGCTGCTGGGCCATCTGCTCGTGCAATGCCTGCTCGCTCAAGGCAGCCGTCTCCATCGGAGCGGTGATGGGTGCAGCCACAGGAGCGGGGGCCGGCGCCGCCTGCTGCTGCGATTGCTGCTGCTGTTGCGGACGGCGCTCCGGGCGCTCGCCGCGTTCATTGCGGTCACGATCACGGTCGCGATCACGGTCCCGGCCATGGCGTTCCTGGCCGCGGTTGCGGTCGTCCCGCTCGCGACGGGGCTGTTGCCCGCCGCCGGCCTGGTTCTGGTTGCGGTCCTGGCCCTGGCGCTGGGCATTGCGATCGCCACGGTCGCCGCGCTCGTCGCGGTTACGGCCGCCGCGGTCACGGTCACCCCGGTCACGATCTCGGCCGCGGTTGCGGTCACGGTCGTTGCGGTCGCGCCGGCCGAACTCCTGGCGCGGGCGATGCTCGCGCGGGCGTTCCGGAGCCGGGCGCTTCTTCTTCTCGCCGGTGCCGAACAAGGCACGCCATACGCGCACTAAGATACCGGGCTTCTCAGCGGTCTCGGCGGCGAATACCGGCGCCGGAGTGGAGTGATTGATGCCCTGCACGGCCGGCTGCTCGGGAGCGGCTTTGTTGCGTTCCGAGCTGGGCAGCGCCGCGGGCTCCGGTGCCGTCACCATCTTGTAGCTGGTGGTGGGCGCGCCGGGGGCGCGGGCCTCGTCATCGCGGAGGCGCTGGATGTCGTACTTCGGCATGTCCATGTGCGGGTTCGGCACCAGCACCACGCTCACGTGGCAGCGCTGCTCGATCTCGGAGATGATCGGGCGCTTCTCGTTGAGCAGGAAGGTGGCCACGTTCACGGGAAGCTTGGCCACCACGCGCGCGGTGCGCTCCTTCATGGCCTCTTCTTCGATGAGGCGCAGCACCGATAGTGACAGGGACTCGATGCCGCGGATGCGGCCTTCGCCCTCGCACTGCGGGCAGACCACCTGGGTGGATTCGCCGAGGGAGGGACGCAGGCGCTGGCGCGACATCTCGAGCAGGCCGAAGCGGGACAGCTTGCCCACCTGCACGCGGGCGCGGTCCATCTCCAGGGCGTTGCGCAGGCGGTCTTCCACGTCGCGCTGGTTCTTCGGCGGGCCCATGTCGATGAAGTCGATGACGATGAGGCCGCCCAGGTCGCGCAGGCGGAGCTGGCGGGCCACCTCGTCGGCGGCTTCCAGGTTGGTGCGCAGCGCGGTCTCCTCGATGTCGCTGCCCTTAGTCGCGCGCGCCGAGTTGACGTCGATGGCCACCAGGGCCTCGGTGTGGTCGATCACCAGCGCGCCGCCTGAGGGCAGGCGGATGTGGCGGCCGAAGGCAGCCTCGATCTGGCTCTCGATCTGGAAACGGGTGAACAGCGGCACGGGCTCGTCGTAGCGCTTGAGCTTGCCGATGCTCTGGGGCATGACCTTCTGCATGAAGGCCTGGGCCTCGCTGAACATCTTGTCGTCGTCCACCAGGATCTCGCCGATGTCTGCGCGCAGGTAATCGCGCAGGGCGCGGATGACTACGTTGCCTTCCTGGAAGACCAGGAACGGGGCAGGGCGCTCATGGGAGGCCTTGTCGATGGCTTCCCAGGTCTGCACCAGGTAATCCAGGTCCCATTGCAGTTCCTCGGCGGAGCGGCCGCCGGCGGCGGTGCGGATGATGACGCCCATGCCGTCCGGGATGCGCAGGGCGGCCATGGCCTCGCGCAGCTCCTCGCGGTCATCGCCCTCGACGCGGCGCGACACGCCGCCGGCACGGGGGTTGTTCGGCATCAGCACCATGAAGCGGCCGGCCAGGCTGATGAAGGTGGTGAGGGCGGCACCCTTGTTGCCGCGCTCCTCCTTGTCCACCTGTACCACCACTTCCTGGCCTTCCTGCAACACCTCGCGGATGTTGATGCGGCCGGATGTGTCGGCGCCCTGACGGAAATAACTGCGGGAGATCTCCTTCAGGGGCAGGAAACCGTGGCGTTCGGAACCGTAGTCCACGAAGCAGGCTTCGAGGCTGGGTTCGACGCGGGTGATGCGGCCCTTGTAGACGTTGGCTTTCTTCTGCTCTTTGGAGAGCACTTCGAGATCGAGGTCATACAGGCGCTGACCATCGACCATGGCGACGCGCAACTCTTCGGGCTGAGTCGCATTGATCAGGATACGTTTCATCGGGACTTCTCGCTCAGCGCTGCAACACGGGCTGCACGAGGTCACTGGAGGGCCGGACGGCCGGAGGCAGGATTTAGTCTGTCTATCGGGGCGCCGCGCCCGGTGAGGGAGGCGGCAGCCGTCAAAAAATCCAAGCCTGGGGCGGAATCGGCGCTTCGTGACCATGCGGAGGCATGGGAGCGCGGTCTTAACGGCGCTCTGGCCCGTTCCAAGGGGCCGGCGACGTCGCTTTACACGGGGCCGCTGGATATAACACGGCAGACCCCGACCAAATCGCATAAAGGCGCCGCTAGGCTGCCTTTCGCTGGACGTTCCCGGGAACTGAGGCCATTAGCCATACAGCACAAGGGTTGCGTCTGTCCGGTACTATAGCAACGATTACACGGGCCTTCAACGCCGTATTACTTTTATTTTCAGGAGCTTAAGCGTGGAGCCAGGCACCCCCAAGGTCCGGATGCTGACCGCGGGAGAGGAGGATGCGGGCCAGCGCCTCGACAACTTCCTGTTCCGGACCCTCAAGGGGGTGCCGAAGAGCCATGTGTACCGGCTGTTACGTACCGGGCAGGTGCGGGTGAACAAGAAGCGGGTCAAGCCGGACTATCGCCTAGAGGCAAGCGATGAGATCAGGCTGCCGCCGGTGCGCCAGGCGGAGAAGGCCGAGCCCGGCCTGCCACCCCACTGGCAGCAGGATGCCCTCAAGGCGGCCATCCTGTTCGAGGACGACCGCATCCTGGTGGTGAACAAGCCCGCCGGCATGGCCGTGCACGGGGGCAGCGGGGTGAGCTTCGGGGTCATCGAGACATTGCGGGTGCTCAGGCCTGAGAACCCGGGCCTGGAGCTGGCCCATCGTCTGGACCGGGAGACCAGCGGCTGCCTGATCGTGGCCAAACGGCGAAGCGCCGTGAGGGTGCTGCACGAGGCCTTCCGGGAAGGCGGGGTGGAGAAGCATTACCTGGCCCTGGTGGCCGGGGCTTGGAAAGGCCAGGAGCAGGAGGTGGACCTGCCCCTCGAGAAGAACCAACTGGAGGGCGGGGAGCGCATGGTGAAGGTGAGCCACACCGGCAAGGAGGCCAGGAGCCTGTTCAAGCCCCTGCAGAAGTTCACCCAGAGCGCCCTGATGGACATCCGCATCTACACCGGGCGCACCCATCAGATCCGGGTGCACGCCGCCCACATCGGCCATCCGGTCGCGGGAGATGACAAGTATGGGGACCGGGAAGCCAACAAGGCCCTGAAAGCGGTCGGCCTTAAGCGCATGTTCCTGCACGCCCATCGCCTCGCCTTCGCTCACCCGGAGACCGGTGAGCGGCTATCCCTCACGGCACCCCTGGACGATGAGTTGCAGACCGTGATCCAGAAGCTGGGCGGGGAACCGGTCTAGGGAAACTGGACTCCCGCTGAGCGCAGCATGCGGCAGAGGGCGATGAGGGGCAGGCCGATGAGCGCGGTCGGATCGCTAGACTCGATGGCCTGGAAGAGGGTGATGCCGAGGCCCTCGGATTTGAAACTCCCGGCGCAGTCGTACGGCTTCTCCGCCTGCAGATAACGCTCGATCTCATCCGCTGCGAGCTGCCGGAACACCACCCGGGTCTGGTCCACGTATTCCTGGCAGTTGCCGGAACGGCTGTCCCAGAGGCAGAGGCCGGTGTGGAATTTCATGTACTTGCCGGAAGCGGCCTGCAGCTGTTTGACGGCTTCCGCATGGTCCCCGGGCTTGCCCAGGATCTCACCGTCCCGCTCCGCCGCCTGGTCCGAGCCGATGATGAGCGCATCCGGATGCCGGGCAGCGACCACCTGGGCTTTGGCCCGCGCCAGGCGTTGCACCAGGGCCGTCACCGGCTCCCGGGCGCTGCCGGTCTCGTCTACGCCCGGCGCCACGGCCGTGAAGGGCAGGCCCAACCGCTCCAGCAGCAGCCGGCGATAAGGGGAAGTGGAAGCCAGGACCAGTTGGGGCATGGGGGCAGGGGCGGGCATTCAGGTGTCCGGTGGGGATTTCCAGCGTGGCTAGCATGCCGATACGGCTTCCGGGGCACAAGACGCAGTAAAAACAAGGGCTTGGGCGCAGGAATCTTTGACACGGACGGCGCCGAAAAGTATGATTACGCGCTTATGTCAGGCGCTCTGCCGCCCTCCCTGGATCTCACACGCGCTGCCCGTCAGACATTCAGTCTGGAAGGGCGCGTGCCGGTGAAATCCCTGCCGCGACTGGCCGCTGTGCTGGCCTCGGATGCGGGAGAAGTGCGGGTGGAACTGGAGGCGGGCCGGGATGCGGCGCGCCGCGTGACGGTCAGGGGCCGCATCGACGCGGAACTGGACCTGCAGTGCCAGCGCTGCCTGGAGCCGGTGCGGATCGCGGTGCATGCTGAACCGCACCTGGCTTGGGTGAACTCGGACGAGGCGCTCGCGGCCCTGCCCGACGAATATGAACCGTTGCTCTCGACGGACGGGCGCGTGGCGCTCACGGAGCTGGTGACGGATGAATTGCTGCTGGCGTTGCCGCTCGTGCCGAGGCACGAAGGCGATGCGGCATGTAGTGGCAGCTTCACGGCGCCCGCGGAGATCCCCGCGGAACCCGCTGAGGACCGGAAGAGACCTTTTGCAGAATTGGCCAAGCTCAAGCGCGGCCGGTGAATCCAGGAGTAGGAAAATGGCTGTTCAGAAAAGTCGCGTGACCCCTTCCCGCCGTGGCCAGCGCCGTTCGCACGACGCGCTCACGGGCCCGACCCTCTCGGTCGAGTCCAGCACGGGTGAGACCCATCGTCGGCACCACATCACTGCCGACGGTTTCTATCGCGGCAAGAAGATCCTCAACACCAAGCGGGAAGACTGAAGTTTCATCCGCCCGAGTCCCTGAGGAATGGGCGAACATGACGGCGCTGGCATGACCGGACCCGTTCATCAGATGAATCCAACCGTCACTATCGCGCTGGACGCCATGGGCGGCGATCACGGACCTTCCGTGACGGTGCCCGCGGCCGTCAACATGCTCGCGAAGCACCCTGAGCTGCGGCTGATCCTGGTCGGCCGGCAGGAAGTGCTCGGCCCGCTGGCCGCGCGCCCGCTCGCCCGCTACGGCGAGCGCCTCAAGCTGCACCACGCTTCCGAAGAAGTGACCATGGACGAGCTGCCGTCGCAGGCCCTGCGCGGCAAGAAGGATTCGTCCATGCGCGTCGCCATCGACCTGGTGAAGTCGGGTGAGGCGGATGCCTGCGTCAGCGCCGGCAACACCGGCGCGCTCATGGCCACCGCACGTTTCGTGCTGAAGACCGTGAGCAGCATCGATCGGCCCGCCATCTGCGCGCTGATCCCTTCCCACGGCGGCCACACCCACATGCTCGACCTCGGCGCCAACGCCGACTGCACGCCGGAGCAGCTGTTCCAGTTCGGCGTGATGGGTGCCGCGCTCGCGAGCGCCGTGTACGGCATCAAGCAGCCCCGCGTCGGCCTCCTCAATATCGGCGAGGAGGAGATCAAGGGCAACGAGAAGGTGAAGGAGGCGGCCAAGCTGCTCACCGCCAGCCATCTCAACTACATCGGTTTCGTCGAGGGCAACGATATCTTCTCCCGCGACGTGGACGTGGTGGTGACCGACGGTTTCGTCGGCAACGTCTCCCTGAAGACCATGGAAGGTCTCGCCAAGATGATCAGCCAGATCATCCGTGAGGAGTTCCGCCGCACCGCCTTCACGCGTTTCCTGGCCTTCATCGCTCTGCCGGTGCTGCACGCGATCCGCAAGCGCCTCGATCCCCGCAACTACAACGGCGCGAGCCTGCTCGGTCTGCGCGGCGTGGTGGTGAAGAGCCACGGCGGCACCGACAGCGTGGGCTTCGCCAGCGCCATCCGCATCGCCATCCTCGAGGTCCAGAACCAGGTGCCGCAGCGCATCGGTGCGCTGATGGAAGAACAACTCGCAAAACAACCGCTGCCTAAGGCGGAGGGCGCATGAAGCAGATCTACGCGCGCATCGCCGGCACCGGCCGCTGCCTGCCGGACCGGGTGATGACCAACGCCGACCTGGAGAAGATCGTCGAGACCACCGACGAGTGGATCCGTTCGCGCACCGGCATCGAGCGCCGCCACATCGTGGCGGACGACGAGACCAACCTGGACCTGTGCGAGCGCGCCGCGCTCAAGGCCATGGAGGCCGCCGGCGTCACCGCCAAGGACATCGACCTCGTGATCGTGGGCACCACCACACCCGACCAGGTATTCCCCAACATGGGCTGCCTGCTGCAGCGCCGCCTGGGGATCCACGGTCCCATGGCCTTGGGCCTGGAAGCCGCGTGCACCGGTTTCATGTACGGTCTCACCATCGCCGAGAAGTTCATCAAGACCGGCAGTTCCAAGCGTGCGTTGGTGGTGGGTGCCGAGACCCTCTCGCGCATGGTGGACTGGAAGGACCGCAACACCTGCGTGCTGTTCGGCGACGGCGCCGGCGCCGTGATCCTGGAGGCGTCGGAGGAGCCGGGCATCCTCTCTACCCACGCGCATGCCGACGGCGAATACGCCGACCTGCTGTATTTTCCGTCTGGCGTGTCCAAGCGACCCGAGGATTTCCACCACCGCCGCGACTACATCCAGATGAAGGGCAACGAGGTCTTCAAGGTGGCGGTCACCAAGCTGGGCGAGGTTGCCCAGGAGGCCCTGGATGCCAACGGCATCAAGGGCGAGCAGCTGGACTGGTTGGTCCCGCACCAGGCCAACCTGCGCATCATCGAGGGCACCGCCAAGAAGCTGAAGCTCCCCATGGAGAAGGTCGTCCTGACTGTGCAGGACCATGGCAACACCTCCAGCGCCTCGGTGCCGATGGCCCTGGACGTGGCCGTGCGCGACGGTCGCATCAAGCGTGGCCAGCTGATCATGCTGGAAGCCTTCGGCGGCGGCTTCACCTGGGCGGCCGCGCTCCTGCGCTACTGACGCAGGACCGGTTCGCGCATAAAAAAGGGAGAGCCGAGGCTCTCCCTTTTCGTTTCTCCTGACCTGCCGGTCAGAATTTGGTTACCGGTTTCACGACGACCGGCGCGCCCACCAACACCGTGGGGGCCCCGGCCGCGAAGGCGGTCTTGTTGTAGTCCGGCACGTCCTTGGCAAGCAGGGCGTTGAACTTGCCCAAGGCCTCGTCGAGCTTGGGGGTGATCTCGCTGTCGAGGTCAGTCAACGATTGAAGCATGGGCTGCGGATCGCCGGAGCTGCCGTAGGACAGGTATAGGAGCTGGGTATCCAGCTTGGCCAGGTAGTGGATGTCGTCTTCCGGTGCATCCTTCTGCACCTCGGTGTTGTACACCGAACCCTTGAGGTCGCTGAGCTGCTTGGACAGCGCCTTGGCCTGATCCGCCGCGGCCTTGTACCTGCCCTTGTCTGTGTCCTCCATGCCGTCCACCTGGCCGCTGAATGCATCGAGCGAGGACTTCATGGCGGTGAGGCGGTTCATCATCTCGGCATAGGCGTTAAGCTCGTTACGCACCTTGAGGCCCAGAGCGAGCTGCGCATGGGCATCCTCAGCCACGAACTTCTGGTTGGGGTCGAAGTGCACCGCCGCCTGGGTGGTCTCGGTCTTCCCGGCCACTGTCACCGCTACCTTGTAGGTGCCGGGCAGCACGTTCGGCCCGAAGCCGCCACCGCCGTCACCGCCACCCTGGAACTGCTTCTCGAAGTCCAGCTTGGTGGGGACGTCGTACTGCATGTTCCAGACGAAACGGTTGACGCCCTGCTTAGAGGGGCCGTACTGAGTGGCGACGGTGTTGCCCGCGACATCGGTCACCACGATCTTCACCGGCGACTTGTCGTCGGCCCCTTCGTTCTTGATCTCCTTCTTCAGGAAGTAGTCCAATACCACGCCGTTGGGGGCGTTGGGAGCAGCATAGCCGGTCTGGGTCTCGCCGCCGCGGTACCAGGTGACGAAGTGGGTGCCGTCGCCGGCGTCGAACAGGTGGAAGTCTTTGGCCGTGACGCCGTCGTCCATCTGCTCGATGGGGCGTAGGTCGTCGAACACGAACAGTCCGCGGCCATGGGTCGCCACCGCGAGATCATTGTCCATGAATTTGACGTCGAACACCGGCACCGTGGGGAAACCGGCCTTGAGCTGCTGCCAGTGGTTGCCCGCGTCCTTCGAATACCAGAGGCCCGTCATGTTGCCGAGCATGAGGAAGCCTTTCACGTTGGGGCTCTCGCGCACCACCAGCACCGGCTGATCGGGGAGGCCCTTGTCGATGCGGCTCCAGGATTTGCCGTAGTCACTGGTCTTCCAAACGTAGGCGTGCTTGTCGTCCAGCTCGTGGCCGTCGAATGCGGCGTAGGCGGTGCCCGCGTCGTAGGGCGAGACACCGATCTGGTAGACCCGCGACCACTTGGGAGCGCCGGAGGGCGTCACCGCATTCCAGCTCTTGCCGCCGTCACGAGACAGCTGCACCAGCCCGTCGTCGGTGCCCACCCAGATCACCTTCTCGTCCGTGGGGGCGAGGGTGATGGTGAGGATCGTGTCATAGGTCTCGGCGCCGGAAATGTCCTTGTTGACCGGGCCGCCGGAGAGATCCTGCTTGCCCTTGTCGTTGCGGGTCAGGTCGCCGCTGATGTCAGACCAGTGGATGCCGCCGTCGGTGCTCCTGAACAGCGCGTTGCCGCCGAGGTAGACGGTGTCGGCGCTGCTGGGGGAGACCGCGATGGGCGAGGTCCAGTTGAAGCGGTACTTGGAGTCCGCGATCTTCATGTCGGCCAGGAAGCCGGGACCGTGCAGGTAGGGCATGGCGAACACGGTGCGCTTGGTCTTGGTGTCGAAGCGCGTGATGGCGCCGTCCTGGGAATCCACGTACACCACGTCCGGGTCGCCGGGTGCCGGCACCGCGTACTCGCCGTCGCCGCCGGTGACGCTGTACCAGTCGTTGCCGTCCACCTGGCTGTTGGCGAGGGAACTCGAGGGTCCGCACCAGGCGCTGTTGTCCTGCAAGCCGGCGCAGAGGTTGTGGGGCTGGCGGCTGTCCACGCCCACCATGTAGTCCTGCTCCAGCGTCATGCCATCCATGAAACGCCATGACTTGGCCCCGTCCAGGCTGATGAAGGCACCGCCGTCGTTGCCCTGGATGATGCGCTTGGGATCGGTGGGGTCGATCCAGATCGCGTGATGGTCCACGTGCACGCCCGGATCCGCGTAGCGGGCGGTCTTGCCGCCGTCCTTGGACATCATCATGAAGAAGGACAGGAAATAGATCTTGTCGGGGTCTTCCGGCGATACCAGCATGCGCGAGAAATAGAAGGGGCGCACGTCGAGGTTGTAGCTGTCGCTGGCCTTGGACCAACTGTCGCCCATGTCGCTGGAGGACCAGAGCAGGCCTTCGCCTCGCTTGGCCTCGATGATGGCGTAGACGCGGTCGGGGTCGCTCGGGGCCATCGCCACGGCGATGCGGCCGAGAGTGCCGTCCGGCAGGTCCTTGCTGAGCTTCTTCCAGGTATCGCCGCCATCGAGCGAGCGCCACACGCCGCTCTCGGTGCCGCCGTCCACGAGTTCCCAGGGATGGCGTACCGCCTGCCACATGCCGGCGAACAGCACCTTGGGGTTGGCCGGGGACATGCTGAGGTCGGAGGCGCCGGTGTGGTCGCTCACGTACAGCACTTTCTTCCAGGTCTTGCCGCCGTCGACGGTCTTGAAGATGCCGCGATCCGGGTTGGCAGCCCAGGTGTGACCGAGCACCGCCACGAACACGGTGTTCGGATCCTGTGGGTCGACGATGACGCGCGAGATCTGGCCCGCATCCTTCAAGCCCATCTGCTGCCAGGTCTTGCCCGCGTCCGGCGAGAAATAGACGCCGGCGCCGTCGGTGACGTCGTTGCGGATGTTGGCTTCGCCGGTGCCGACCCACACGTAGTTGGGATTGGAGGGTGCGAGCGCGATGGCTCCGATGGAGCCGGTGGCTTCATGTTCGAAGATCGGATTCCAGCTCAGGCCGCCGTCGGTGGTTTTCCACACGCCGCCGGAGGCGCCGCCTACGTAGTAGATGCTCGGGTTGCCCGGCACACCGGCCACCGCGGAGACACGTCCGCCGGCGCTGGCAGGACCCAGGTTGCGGAACTTGAGGTTCTGGAACACATCGGGCGGATTGGAGTCGTCTGCGGCTGAGGCGGCAGCGCCGAACAGCAGGCAGGATAGGACCAGTAACAGGGACCAGGCGGACTTCTGCATGGCGCTCTCCGGTTGGCGATGCGCCCGGCAGGCGGCGCTCTTTTAAAGACTAGGCATTACCCCACCGCTTTGGGCAGCGGATGCGCCGTGGAGTTCCCCGGCGGGATCAGAAATACCAGCGCACGAAGACCGTGGTGGTGTTGGCGTAGTTGCTGTCATGGGCATAGGAGAAGCCCACCCCCAGCCAGGAGGTGGCATCCACCGTGAGACCCACCCCCAGCTCGTTGCTGCCTTGGGTCAGGTAGTTGTGGGCCAGCCAGCCATCCACCTCAACGATGGACCAGGGCCGGTGCCGCAGACCGATGGCGAGGCGGTAACCGTCGTCGGTCGTGACGGTGCCGCCGGTGTCGACGCGGTGGTTGAGATAGAGCAGATCGGTGTAGATGTCGGTGTTCCCGTTGAGGCCGTCCTCGCCGGTGAAGCCGAACGTATAGTCCTTCTGGCTCAGTCCACCACCGATGTCGAGGCGTCCGTAACCGGCCCGCACCTGCACGTCGCTCAGGAAGGTGTAAGAGAGGTCGCCCGAGGGGCCGCTCTGGCTTTGGCCGTACTGGGGCGCGACGCTCTGGTGGGTGACTTCAAGCCAGTCGTACTTGAAGTTGGGGGTGTCAGCCAGTGCCGCGGCGGGAGCGAGCAGGGCGGTTAAGAGCAGGACGATGAGTCGCACGGGGATCCCCTTCATGGTCAATGCACCATTGTATTCAAATCGAAGATGGGCAGCAGCACGCCGAGCACGATGAGCAGCACCAAGAGGCCCATGCACAGGATCAGCACCGGCTCGAACACGCCGACGAGCTTCGCCGTGAGCGCTTCCAGCTCGCGTTCCTGGTGCTGGGCGGCGCGCTCCAGCATCGCCGGGAGCTGGCCGCTGGCCTCGCCGCTGGCGATGAGATGCACGGTGATGGGCGGGAACAGCCGGCTGCGGATCAGCGCCTGGCTGATGGAGGACCCCTCGCGCACCCGCAGGGTCGCATCCGCCACAGCCTCGCGCATGGGGATGTTCTCCACTACCTCGCCGGAGATGCGCAGCGCCTCCAGCACCGGCACGCCGGCGCCGGCGAGGATGCTGAGTGTGCGGGTGAAGCGTGCAGTGTTGAGGCCGCGCACCAGCCGGCCCACCAGAGGCAGGCTTAGCTTGCGCAGGTCCCAGCGCTTCTGCACCGCCGGGTTGCGGAACATGTAGGCGGTGACCACGACCGCGAGTATCCCCAGGATGAGCAGGTAGATGCCGTCCTTGCTCAGGAAGTTGCTGATGGCGATCAGGATCTCGGTCAGCAGAGGCAGCGCCTTCTTGGATTGCACATAGACCGCCGTGATCTTAGGCACCACGTAGGTCATGAGGAAGATGACGATGAGGATGGCCGTGCTCGTCAGGATCATGGGGTAGAGCATGGCCAGGCCGATCTTCTGTCGCAACACCTGGCGGCCTTCCGCGTAGTCCGCCAGCCGCTCCAACACGCCGTCCAGGTGACCGGAGTGCTCGCCGGCGGCGACCGTGGAACGGAATATCTCGGGGAACACGTGTGGGAACTGCCCCAGGCCCTGGGCCAGGGTATGGCCTTCCATGACGCGGGCGCGCACGGCGAGCAGCATGCTCTTCAGCCGCGGCTTCTCTGATTGTTCGGAAGCGGCCAGCAACGCTTCTTCCACCGGCAGTGCGGAGCGCACCAGGGTGGCCAGCTGACGGGTGACGAGCGCCAGGTCCGAGGCGCTGATGCCGCGGCGGCTGCCCGAGATGCCGCGCGAGCCGCTGGTCTCGCGCTCAGCGGCTTCATGCACTTCCAGTGGTGAGAGACCCTGCTCGCGCAGCTGCTGACGCACCTGGCGCGGGGTGTCGCCTTCCAGCACGCCCTTGCGCTCGCGGCCCTGGGTATCGAGTGCGATGTAGACGAAGGCGCCCATCAGCCCTCGCGAGTGACCCGCAGTACTTCCTCGACGCTGGTGAGGCCAGCGAGCACCAGGCGCTTGCCGTCATCGCGGATGCTGGGCGTGAGGGTGCGGGCCTGCTTCTCCAGCGCCTGCTCACCGCTGCCATCGTGGATCATCGAGCGCATCTCCTCGTCCACCACCACCATCTCGTAGATACCGGTGCGGCCGCGGTAGCCCGTGCGCTTGCAGAGTTCGCAGCCTACCGGCTTGTAGAGGGTGGGCGGTTTGGCCTTGGGCAGGTCGAACACCTTGATCTCGCGCTCGCCTGCGGTGTAGGGCTGCTTGCAGTCGGGACAGAGCAGGCGCACCAGGCGCTGCGCCAGCATGCCGAGCAGGGAGGAGGAGAGCAGGAAGGGTTCAACGCCCATATCGCGCAGGCGCGTGACCGCGCCCACGGCGGTGTTGGTGTGCAGGGTCGAGAGCACGAGATGGCCGGTCAGGCTCGCCTGCACCGCGATCTCGGCAGTCTCCAGGTCGCGGATCTCGCCCACCATCACCACGTCCGGGTCCTGGCGCAGGATTGCGCGCAGGCCGCGCGCGAAGGTCATGTCCACGCGCGCGTTCACCTGGGTCTGGCCTATGCCATCGATGTAGTACTCGATGGGGTCCTCGACCGTCATGATGTTGCGGCTGCGGTCGTTGAGCCGCGCCAGGCTTGCGTACAACGTGGTGGTCTTGCCGGAACCGGTGGGGCCGGTGACCAGGATGATGCCGTGGGGCTTGTTGATCGTCTCGTTGATGAGGTCGCGGGTCTTGGGGTTCATCCCCAGGTGCTCGAGGTCGAGTCGACCCGCCTGTTTGTCCAGGAGACGCAACACCACCCTCTCGCCGTGGCCGGAAGGGAGGGTGGAGACGCGCACGTCCACCGCGCGGCCGGCGATGCGGATCGAGATGCGGCCGTCCTGGGGCAGGCGCTTCTCGGCGATGTCGAGCTTGGCCATTACCTTGATGCGCGACACCACCAGCGGCGCCACGCCGAGCTTGCGCTCCAGCACCACCCTGAGTACGCCGTCCACGCGGAAGCGCACCACCAGGCGGTTCTCGAAGGGTTCGATGTGGATGTCGGAGCCGTTCTCCTTGACCGCCTCGGTCAGGAGCGCGTTGATGAGCCGGATGATGGGCGCATCGTCCTCGCTCTCGACCAGGTCCTCGGGTTCCGGCAGCGCCTGGGCGATGCTGTCGAGATCGAGGCTGCCGTCCAGGTCGTCCATCACCATGGCCGCGCCGGACTGGCCCTCGTAGGCCTGCTGCAGCATGGCGTCGAACTCGTCGCGGCTCACTTCGCGCAGGTGCAGCGGCAATCCCAGCACACGGCGGGCTTCGATCAAGGCTTCTGGGTTCACGTCGCCGCGGTGCACCAACTGGACCTGGCCCTGCTCTATCCCCTCCACCAGCACGCCGTGGCGCTTCGCGAAGGAGAAAGGGAGGCGCCGGGGTGCGGCTGCTTCGCCCGCAGAGGCCTCAGGCAGCGCGGGGACGGGTTCCATAACCTTTGACGGCGGGCGGCGTGCCTGTGGCGGCGGCGGGCGCTACCGAAGTGGCGGCCTGCGGCGTCACCGAAGGCTGTGGCGCAGCCGCGCTGGTATCGGGCGGTGCAGGTGTCGCGGACGAGGGCGGCGCGTTCGTCAGCACCTTCGGCGCGGGGGTCGGCATCGGTGGCGGAGTATTCGTCGTCTGGGCGGGTTGCGCGTTCGGCACGGTGGCAGGCACCGGTGCAGGCGTGCGGTCCTGCTGCGCCGAAGCCGGGGACGAAGGCGTCTTGTCGCTGTCCAGCTTCTGCAGTTCGTTCAGCAGCGGACGGTCCTCGCCGGGCATCAGCTGTACGTCGCTACGGTCCTTGAGCTGCAGGTTACGCAGGTAGTTGTAGCGGTCGTTGGTGTAGTGCTGCGAGGTATCGCTGTCGCGCAGGATGGTGGGCTGGATGAAGACCATCAGGTTGCGCTTGGTGTTGGCAGTGCTGCGGTACTTGAACAGGTTGCCGATGAGCGGGATGCTGCCCAACACGGGCACCTGCTGTTCCGACTCGGTGAGCGAGTGGTCTATCAAGCCGCCCAGCACGATGATCTCGCCGGTCTTGGCCAGCACGTTTGTGGTGATCTCGCGTTCGTCCGTCACAGGCTGTCCGCCGATGCTGGTGGCGGTCAGGTTCGACACGTTCTGGTCGATCTTGAGCTGCACCGAGTCGCCCTCGTTGATCTGCGGCGTGATCTTGAGGGTGATGCCCACATCCTCCCGGTCCACCGTCTGGAAGGGGTTGATGACCGCGCTGCCGGTGGTGGTGGAGGAGCCGGTGGTGGCACCGGTGTACTGGCCGGTGACGAAGGGCACCTTCTGGGTGACCTTGATGGTGGCTTCCTGGTTGTCCAGGGTCACCACGCTCGGCGTGGAGAGGATGTTGGTCTCACCATCGCCCGAGAGGGCGCGCAGGAGCGCCGCGAAGCTGAAGCCGTTGCCGGAAGCGATCTTACCCACGCCCAACGTCAGACCCTGGGGCGGGGTGAAACCGGTGGTGCCGGTCGTGCCGGCCTGGCTGGCGGCCAAGGCACCCTGGCCCACGCCGATGATGCCGGCGCCGGTGTTGCTGAAGTCGGTCAGGCCCACGCCGCCGCCGTTGGCCGCGTCAGCCACCCAGGTCACACCGAGTTCGGCGGACTTGTCCGAAGTGAGTTCCGCCTCGATCGCCTGCACCAGGACCTGGGCGCGGCGGATGTCGAGCTTGCTGAGCACGTCCTGGATGGAACGCATCAGCTTCGGCGGCGCGGTGATGATGAGGGAGTTGGTGCGCTCGTCCGGGATCACCGAGATGTCGGTGTTGCCGCCTGCGGCTCCCGGGGCGGTCGCCGGCTTGCCGCCGCCACCCTGCTTGGAGAGGTCGGTGACGTAGCCCTTCAGTTCGTCGGAGATGTCCTTGGATTTGGCGTAACGCAGGTACACCACCTGGGTGTTGCCGCTCTCCAGCGGCATGTCGAGCTGGGTCACGAGCGCGCGCAGGTGCAGGCGCTGGCCCTTGTCGCCGCTCACCAGGATGGTGTTGGTGCGCTCGTCCGCCACCAGTTTCATCGGCGCGCCGTTCTGCCCGCTGGCGTCCGCTTGCATGAGCGAGTTGAGCACCTGCACCACGTCCGATGCGGGCGCATTCTGCAGGGGGATCATCTCGACGTCGTTCGCGGTGGCCTGGTCGATGCGCTGGATGATCTCCAGCATGCGCGTCACGTTGCTGGCACGGTCCGACATGATGAGCACGTTGGACTGCGGGTAGGCGGCGAGCTGCGCCTCGGTGGACATGAGCGGCCGCAGCACGGGCACGAGCTGCGTCGCCGAGACGTTGCTGATCTGCACCACCTCGGTGACGACAGCATCGCCGGGGGTGCCGGAGTTGTAGTCCGGTCCCGGCATCTGGCGTGCTTCCAGCGAGGGCACGATCTTGATGACCTGCCCGGCGGGCGCGGCGGCGAGGCCGTGCACCTCCAGCACCGAGAGGAAGGTCGCATAGACCGCGTCCGCGCTCACCGGCTTGGAGGAGACCACCGTGACGCGGCCCTGCACGCGCGGATCGATGATGAAGTTCTTGTGGGTGATCTGGCCGATGGTGGCCGCCACCTCGCGGATGTCCGCGTCCTTGAAGTTCAGCGTGATGCCGCCCTGGTCATCGGCCGCGAAAGCGCCTGCCGCCAGGAGGGCGGAGAGCGTCAGCAGTAGCGCAGCGATGCGCGTCCTGCGCAGGGTATGGGAGGCAAGCTTCTTCACGCGCACACCTTAATATATATGTGAACCCCAGCGCCACGGTTCATGGGGGGTTATCCGGGTCATCCTGGCCGTCCTGGTCCTGCTCGTCCTGCTGCTGCTGGCGGGACTGCCCGAGTTCCGGCGGCCCCATCTGCAGAACCTGGGTCTGGCTCTGTCCGTTGCGGGTGAGGGTGATGCTCACCTGGTCGCTGGTCTTCAGGCTCGACATCACCCGCATGCTCTGGGCGGGATCCGTCAGCGGGATGCCGTTCACCGCGGTGACCACGTCGCCGGGCTTGAGGCCCAGCTGGTTGAAAGCCGAAGGGTTGCCGGCGGGGTAGATGCGATAGCCGGTCAGCTTGCCGTGGTCCATCACCGGCATGGCGCGGATCACGTCCATCAGCCGCTGCGGGTTGTTCATGATCTCCTGGCGCAGTTGCCCCAGGTTCTGGGGCTGCGGCGCGGCTTGCTGGCGCTGCATGGGCATGCCCGGGGAAGCCACGCCGACGCCGTTGTCGTCGGCCTTGGGCAGGCGCAGCGCTTCCACGCGTCCATCCCGCTCCAGCAGCACACGGTCCGGGTAGATGGCGCGGATCACCGCGCCGCCCGGGACCTGGCCGCCGATAGCGTAAGGCTGCTCATCGCCATTGGCCACGATCAGGGCGCGGGAATCGGCGGCGCGCTTGCCGGCGACGATGCCGTGCAGGGTGAGCGCCAGGGTGGTGTCGGGAGCGTTGTTCAGGTTCGTGGGGCCGGCTCCGGCGGTGCCGAAGATGTGCTTGGCCGCCACCTGCGAGGCCTCCACCTGGCGCACTGCGGGGGGCGGGGCGGTGCCCCCCGCCGCCTGCACCGGATGTTGCGGAATAAATGACCAGGTGAGGTCCGCCAGGATCCAGGCCAGGATCAGGATCAGGAACACCGTGACCAGGTTGGGGGCGGAATGCTGCAGGACGTGGCTCCAGCGCCGCAAGGTGGCTTCCATGCCGGGGTGGCGGAGCGGGAGAGTCTGCATTGCCATGGGCCAGTATGTGGGCCTGCCTAAAGTATGTCGACAGGCGAATACCCGCATCATAGCGGCGTCCCCCGCGGGGCCTCAAGGGGCGCGCGGGCCCCGGCCGGGTTCGGCTACACTTAGGCGACATAACAAGGCTCAAACCGGGGCGCCTTTTGTTCACCGCACGCCATCTCATCAGGGTCGCCATCAGCCTGGCGCTGTTCGTAGTCTTCGTGGCCTATATCCATGGCGCCCTACCGCTCAAGCTGGTGGACCAGCTCGAGCGCTTCGCCTACGACGGGCGCATCAGCCTTGCCGCCAGCAACACGCTGGACCCGCGCATCGTCATCGTCGACATCGACGACAAGACCTTGAAGGAGCAGGGCCAGTGGCCGCTGCCCCGGGACAAGTTCGCGACCATGATGGACAAGCTGTTCGACACCTACCACGTGAAGGTGGTGGGTTTCGACGTGACCTTCCCCGAGGCGGACCGCAGCCAGGATCTCGCGGTGCTGGACCAGCTGGAGTCCGGGCCCCTGAAGGGCGATCCCTCGTTCATGGCTCAGGCGGACAAGCTGCGTCCCACCATGGAGCGGGACAAGATCTTCGCCACCGCCTTGCAGCACCGTCCTGCGATCCTGGGATACGTGTTCTATGCCTCCACCGAGGCGCACAGCCAGCCGGTGGGCGTGCTGCCGCCGCCGGTGATCCCCGATGCCCATAACCGCTATCCGCTCGTGGAGTTCCCCCAGTCGGTGAGCTACACCACCAACCTGCCGGTGCTGGCCGGCGCCGCGGCGGGGCAGGGGTTCTTCTCCAACCCCACCGATGACGACGGCTCGGTACGGCGCGTGAACCTGCTTCAGGAGTATGACGGCAACGTCTACGGGTCCTTGGACCTCGCGATGCTGGCGGTGCTGCAGAACGATGCGCAGGTGGGCTTGGGCTTCGACGACGGCGCCCAGGACATGGGGCACCTCGAGGACATCACGGTCGGCCAGGCGCTCATCCCCATCGACGACGAGATGAACGCGCTGGTGCCGTACCGCGGCCCCGGGCGCAGCTTCCCCTATGTCTCAGCCACCGACGTCATCAAGGGTACTGCCGACGCGGCCACGCTCAAGGACGCCATCATCTACGTCGGCACCACCGCGCCCGGGCTGCAGGACCTGCGCACGACGCCGGTGGGCAAGAACTACGCGGGCGTGGAAGTCCACGCCAACCTGCTCTCGGGGATCTTCGACAACCGGGTCATGAACGCGCATCCGCAGTACCTGCGTGGTTCCCAGACCATCCTGCTGCTGCTCATCGCCGTGCTCATCACCTGGGTGGCGATGCGCCTCTCGGTCATCAGCGGCGCCCTGGTGATGCTCGGCAGCGCCGTGGTGATCCTGTTCGGCAACATCGCACTGTGGAAGTACGCGGCGGTGGTGTTCCCCCTGGCCTCGCCGCTGATGTTCCTGCTGGTGCTGTACATCCTCCATACCCTGTACGGGTTCTTCATCGAATCCCGCGGCAAGCGCCACCTGTCGAAGATGTTCAGCCAGTACATCCCGCCGGAGCTGGTGGAGGAGATGGATGACCGCAAGGACACGGCCTCCATGGAGAGCGAGAGCCGCGAACTTACGGTGATGTTCGCGGACGTGCGCGATTTCACCAGCATCTCCGAGGCGATGCAGCCGAAAGATCTCTCCCAGCTGATGAACGAGTACCTGACGCCCATGACGCGCGTCATCCATACCCATCGCGGCACCATCGACAAGTACATGGGCGACGCCATCATGTCCTTCTGGGGCGCGCCGCTGCATTACCCTGACCATGCGAAGTACGCGGTGGAGACCGCGCTGGAGATGACCGCGACCCTCGCGGAGCTGAACAAGACCTTCAAGGCCAAGGGTTGGCCGGAACTGCGCATCGGCGTCGGCATCACCACCGGCGTGATGAGCGTGGGCGACATGGGTTCCGAGTTCCGCCGCGCCTACACGGTGATGGGCGATGCGGTGAACCTCAGCTCGCGCCTGGAGGGCCTCACCAAGGAATACAAGGTGCAGATCCTGTGCAGCGAGATGACCAAGGAGGCGGCGCCTGAGTTCCAGTACCTGGAACTCGATCGAGTGCGGGTGAAGGGCAAGGACAAGCCGGTCGGCATATATGAGCCGCTCATCCACAAGGACAAGGTGGACAAGGACATGAAGGGCCTGCTGCTGCGACATAAGCAGGCGCTCACCGCCTACCGCAACCAGGACTGGGACGGCGCCGAGAAGGAATTCTTCTCCCTGCAACAGTCCAATCCGGGGCGGCCCCTCTATGGCATGTACCTGGATCGCGTCGCGTATTTCAGGACGCATCCCCCCGGCACGGGTTGGGATGGGGTGTTTACCTTCAAGACCAAATAAGTCCTGTCCGAGCGCCGCCCTGGCGCTGGCTCAAGTAACCATCAGGTTACAGCCGTTACAAAGTCTTCAAACCCTTGAAACCCGCGTCGCCAGGCCCCAATTCTGGGGTCTGGCGCACCCCCTTGGGCCTACCGGATTCAGCTAAAATTCCTCCATGAGCCAAGAACGACCCGATGAGGATCCCCGTCATGGCCTGGTGGTGGAGGAGGCCAAGCCGCGCCTCAAGAAGCCCCCTCTATATAAGGTGGTCTTGCTGAACGACGACTACACCCCCATGGAGTTCGTGGTGGAGATCCTGCAGAACTTCTTCCGCATGGACCGCCACAAGGCCACCCAGGTCATGCTCCACGTCCACACCCGTGGCAAGGGCGTATGCGGGGTGTTCACCTACGAGATCGCCGAGACCAAGGCCGCCAACGTGAACGACTACTCCCGCAAGCACCAGCACCCGCTGCTCTGCACCCTCGAGGAAGCCTGAGCCATGCTGAGCAAAGAACTGGAATTCTGCCTCAACGCCGCCTTCAAGGAGGCGCGCACACAGCGCCACGAGTTCATCACCGTGGAGCATCTCTTGCTGGCGCTCCTGGATGTGCCCAGCGTCAACGAGGTGCTGAAGGCCTGCGGCGCCGGCATCGACGGCCTGCGCCGCGAACTCACCGACTACATCCGTGAGACCACGCCGCTGGTGGACTCCGAGGATCCAGACGTGCAGCCGACGCTGGGTTTCCAGAGGGTGCTGCAGCGTGCGGTGTTCCACATCCAGTCCTCCGGCAAGAAGGAAGTCACCGGTCTCAACGTGCTGGTGGCCCTGTTCGGCGAGAAGGAATCCCACGCGGTCTACCTGCTCAGCCGCCACGGCATCACGCGCCTGGACATCGTCAACTACATCTCCCACGGCATCTCCAAGATCAACGAGGACGACAGCCGCGAAGCCCCCACCGAGACCGGCGATGACGAGGAGGAGGGAGGCCAGCGACCGGGGCGCAGCCCGCTGGAGACTTATACTTCCAATCTCAACGACCTGGCCCGGGAAGGCAAGCTGGACCCGCTCATCGGCCGGGAGCACGAGATCGAGCGCACGGTGCAGATACTGTGCCGCCGCCGCAAGAACAACCCACTGTTCGTCGGCGAAGCCGGCGTCGGCAAGACCGCGCTGGCCGAGGGCCTGGCGCTGCTCATCGTCGAGAAGAAGGTGCCGGAGGTGCTGGAGAAGGCCACCGTCTACTCGCTCGACATGGGCGCGCTCATCGCCGGCACCAAGTACCGCGGCGACTTCGAGAAGCGTCTGAAAGGCGTGATGGCCGACCTCAAGAAGGACCCGGATGCGATCCTGTTCATCGACGAGATCCATACCGTGATCGGTGCCGGTGCTGCTTCGGGCGGCGTCATGGACGCCTCCAACCTCATCAAGCCGGTGCTGGCCAACGGCAACCTGCGCTGCATCGGTTCCACCACCTACCAGGAATACCGCGGCATCTTCGAGAAGGACCGGGCGCTGGCGCGCCGCTTCCAGAAGATCGATGTACCGGAACCCTCGGTGGAGGAGACCGCGCGCATCTTGAAGGGCCTGCGCCACAAGTTCGAGGAGCACCATGGGGTCAAGTACCCCAACAAGGTGCTGGATACCGCCGCCGATCTGGCCGCGCGCTTCATCAACGACCGTCACCTGCCGGACAAGGCCATCGATGTCATCGACGAGGCCGGCGCCAACATGCGTCTCAAGCCCTCGGCCAAGCGCCGCCGCACCATCACCGTGCAGGACATCGAGGAGATCGTCGCCAAGATCGCGCGCATACCCCCCAAGAGCGTCTCGGCCTCCGACAAGGAGAGCCTGCGCAACCTGGAGCGGGACCTGAAACTCGTGATCTACGGCCAGGATAAGGCCGTCGAATCCCTCGGTGCTGCAATCAAGATGTCGCGCTCGGGCCTGGGCAGCGAGCAGAAGCCCATCGGTTCCTTCCTGTTCGCCGGCCCCACCGGCGTCGGCAAGACCGAGGTCACGCGCCAGCTGGCGCTGATCATGGGCATCGACCTGGTTCGCTTCGACATGTCCGAATACATGGAGCGCCATACGGTCTCGCGGCTGATTGGTGCACCTCCTGGTTATGTGGGTTTCGACCAGGGCGGTCTCCTGACCGAGGCCATCCTGAAGCAGCCCCATTGCGTGCTGTTGCTGGACGAGATCGAGAAGGCGCATCCAGAGGTCTTCAACCTGCTGCTGCAGGTCATGGACCACGGCACCCTCACGGACAACAATGGCCGCAAGGCGGACTTCCGCAACGTGATCCTGGTGATGACCACCAACGCCGGTGCCGAGGAGATGGCGCGGGTGAGCATCGGCTTCACCCAGCAGGACGCCACGCCGGACGGCATGCCGGCCATCAAGCGCATGTTCAGCCCGGAGTTCCGCAACCGCCTGGATGCGATCATCCACTTCAACAGCCTGGATCCGCGCACCGTGGCCAAGGTGGTGGACAAGTTCGTCATCGAGATGGAGGAGCAGCTCCAGCAGAAGGGCGTCACGCTCGCGGTGGACGAGGCGGCACGCAGGCTCATCGCCGAGCGGGGCTATGACCCGAAGATGGGTGCCCGCCCCATGGCGCGCATGATCCAGGACACCCTGAAGAAGCCGTTGGCGGAGGAGCTGCTGTTCGGCCGCCTGGCCCAGGGCGGGCACGTGCGCGTCACGGTCAAGGACGGCGAGTTCGACATGCTGATCGAGGCGGCCACGCCCAAGCTGCCGGCGCCGGCCCATTCTGAAGAAGACTGATGCGGGAGGCCATCCCGAACGAAAAAGCCGGGGCATGCCCCGGCTTTTTTTATCGAGTCTTGAGTCCGCTTACTTGCCGCGGAAAACAATACGACCTTTAGTCAGGTCGTAGGGAGTCAGTTCCACGGTGACGCGATCGCCCGTGAGGATGCGGATGTAGTGCTTGCGCATGCGCCCGGAGATGTGGGCGAGGACCACGTGGCCATTGTCCAATTCGACGCGGAAGGTGGTGTTGGGGAGGGTCTCCACAACCTTGCCTTCCATCTGGATACTTTCTTCCTTAGCCATCATGTCCGCCGGGTGATTGGGGCGCGCAGATTCTGACGTAAACCCGTCCGCTATTCAACACGCGCGTCCCCGGCGAGCCAGCCGTCAGCCCCCAGGGTCTCGAAGGGGCGGAAGCGCTCCTTGTAGGCCATCTTGCGGCTTCCTGCGATCCAATAGCCCAGATACAGCCAATCGAGGCCGCGGCGGCGGGCTTCCTCTATCTGCATGAGCACCGCGTAGGTGCCGAGGCTGCGGTCCGTGAGTGCCGGGTCGTAGAAGGTGTAGACGGCGGAAAGGGCGTCCGAGAGTTCATCGGTCACCGCCACCGCCGCCAGCCGCCCGTCCAGGCGCATCTCCAGCAGCGTAGTCCGCCCCCAGGGGCTCAACAGGAATTGCCGGTAGTCCGCTTCGCTCCCGCCGTCCATGCCGCCGCCGGGATGGCGCGCGGCGAGGTAGCGGCTATAGAGTTCGAAATGCTCCACATCGTATTCCGCCTCCCGCACCTGCATCCGCAGGTCCTGGTTGCGCTTGCGGATGCGCTTCTGGGTGCGCCCCGGCGTGAAGTCCTTCACCGTCACCCGCAGGGGCACGCAGGCCTGGCACTCACCGCAGTGGGGCCGGTACACATGAGGGCCGCTGCGGCGGAAGCCGTGGGCAGCGAGAAGGGTATATAGCCTCTGATCCATATCTCGCGCCGGGTCCACGAACACGGTGCGGGCCTGCCGATCCGGCAGGTAGTTGCACGGGTGCTCAGGGGTGATGAAGAGGTCGAGCTTGGCGTCGGCGTTCATGCCCGCTCACCGTCTTTCCAGGCGGAGGTGCTCACGGCTCCGGCGCAGTATCCGGCGAGGAAGCCCAGGAACTCGCGGCGTGGCATGCGTGTGCAGCCGAGGGTCTCGAGATGTTCGGAGTGGACCTGGCAGTCGAGAAGCGCATACCCCCAGTCCCACAGCCGCCGCGCCAGGGAGACGAGCGCGACCTTGGAGGCATCGGTGACCCGGCTGAACATGGATTCGCCGAAGAACACGCGCCCCACCGAGACGCCGTAGAGCCCGCCCACCAGGACGTCGCCTTTCCACACTTCCACCGAATGGGCATGGCCCAGACGATGCAGTTCCTGGTAGGCCGCGAGCATCTCGGCGTTGATCCAGGTGCCGCCCCCCGGCTGCTTGGCACGGGGCCCGGCGCACTCATGCATGACCGTGGCGAAGGCGGTATCGAAACGGATCGTGTAGTCGTCCTGTCTCATGCGGCGGCGCAGGGAACGGCTCACGTGCTCTGTGCCCGGCAGGATCACCGCGCGCGGGTCCGGCGACCACCAGAGGATGGGCAGCTCCGCGTCATACCAGGGGAAGATGCCGTGACGATAGGCGTAGAGCAGACGCGCCGGTGAGAGATCGCCGCCCACCGCCAGCAGCCCGTCCGGTTCGCGCAATGCCGTAGCAGGATCCGGGAAAGCCTCCGGCGGATCCTCAGGGCGCAGGCGTCTCAAGGGCGGTGCATGCATCTATATATTAAGTTCCCCGGGGTCAGCCGTCTTCGCGTCCCTCGCCGACCCCTCTGTCCGCATGGAAAGGCAGGTGCGCCTCGGTCTCGCGCAGGTATGCCTTTATAAGATGCTGTTCCCGCCGGAGGTATTCGTCAATGGCCGCGTGGAATTCCGGCCGCGCCAGCCAGTGGGCGGACCAGGTATAGGTCGGCTCGAAGCCGCGGCTGATCTTGTGTTCCCCCTGGGTGCCCGGATTGAAATGTCGCAGTCCCTTCTTTATGCAGTATTCGATGCCCTGGTAGTAGCAGGCTTCGAAGTGGAGGCTGTGGAACTCCTGCTCTGAACCCCAGTGCCGTCCGTACAATGTGTCGCCTCCCTGCAGGCAGATGGCGGCCGCCACCGGCTTGCCGCGCAAGAAAGCGAAGCAGACGCGTAGGTTCTCAGGCATGGTGCGGCGCAGCTCATCGAAGAAGCCTCGTTCCAGATAGGCTTCGCGGCCCCGCTTGGCGTAGGTGGAGACATAGAAGCGGTAGAGCGCGTCCATGAGCGGCGCATCCAGTTCCTCGCCGCCCAGCATGCGCATCTCGATGCCGGCTTCCGCGATGCGCCGCCGCTCCCGGTGCACTTTCTTGCGCTTGTCGGCGGTGAACTCCGCCAGGAAATGCTCGAAGTCGCGGTAGTCGCGGTTGTGCCAATGGAACTGGGTGTCGCGGCGGGTGAGGAACCCGGCCGCGTTCCAGTCCGCGAGTTCCTGCTCGAAGGGGAACAGGCAATGGACCGAAGAGGCTGAGTATTCCTTAGCGAGGGCGCGCACTTGCTCCAGCAAATGCGTCACCACCTTGGCGCGGTCGGCCCCGGGCGCGATCAGCAGGCGCGGTCCGGGGATTGGTGAGAAGGGCACTGCCGAGACCAGCTTCGGATAGTAGGAGAGGCCGTGCCGGTGGTAGGCATCGGCCCAGGCCCAATCGAAGACGAACTCACCGTAGGAATGGGACTTGAGATAGAGGAGGAGGGCGCCGAGGAGGATGCCGGCTTCATCGCGGCAGGCAAGATGCAGCGCCTGCCAGCCGCTCGCCGCGTCGGCGGAGCCGCTGTGCTCCAGCGCCGCCAGGAACTCATGCTTTAGGAAGGGATCGTCCCCCGCGAGGCGGTTCCACTCGGCTGGGGAGAAGTCGTCGATGCTGTCGTGGGCTTGCACCTTCATGGGTGCAAGCTTAACGCTTAATGGCGGTTCAGGCTCTCGAGGTATTTATCGGCGTCCAACGCGGCCATGCAACCGGTGCCGGCGGAGGTGACCGCCTGGCGGTACACCTGGTCCATCACGTCGCCGGCGGCGAACACGCCGGGGATGCTGGTGGCGGTGGCACCGCCTTCGATGCCGCTCTTAACGATGATGTACCCGTTCTTCATCTCCAGCTGGCCGGTGAAGAGCTGGGTGTTGGGGGAGTGGCCGATGGCGATGAACACGCCCTTGGAGCCGATGTCCTGGGTCTTGGCGGCATCCTTCGTGCTGCGCACGCGGATGCCGGTGACGCCGGAATCGTCCCCCAGCACCTCGTCCAGCTGGTGGTCCCAGAGGATCTCCACGTTGCCGCCATGGGTCTTGGCGATGAGTTCGTCGGAGAGGATCTTCTCGGAGCGGAACTTGTCGCGCCGGTGCACCACCGAGACCTTGGCGGCGATGTTGGAGAGGTAGAGGGCCTCCTCCACAGCGGTGTTGCCGCCGCCGATGACCGCCACGTGCTGGTTCTTGTAGAAGAAGCCGTCGCAGGTGGCACAGGCGGAGACGCCCTTGCCCTTGAAGGCCTCCTCGGAGGGCAGGCCCAGGTACTTGGCGGTGGCGCCGGTGGCGATGATCAGCGCGTCGCAGGTGTACTCGCCGCGGTCGCCCTTCAGGCGGAACGGCCGGCTCTTGAGGTCGGCGGTATGGATGTGGTCCGAGACGATCTCGGTGTTGAAGCGCTCGGCGTGGCGGCGCATGCGGTCCATCAGGTCCGGACCCATGAGGCCGTGGACATCGCCCGGCCAGTTATCCACCTCGGTGGTGGTCATGAGTTGCCCACCCTGTTCCAGGCCGGTGACCAGCACCGGTTTCAGGTTGGCTCGCGCGGCATAGACGGCGGCGGTGTAGCCGGCCGGGCCTGAGCCCAGGATGAGGAGTCGGGCGTGCTTGGTCATGTATAATTGGCCTCTAGCGAGAGCATTTGGCGGCGATCCGCGCGTTTTCAAGGGCTTAGGCCTGAAGGCCTCACCCCGCGGGTCCCAAGGCCCGCCGCCTGTTTGAGGAGATTTCCCGGCCACCCCCAGACACATGCCGCGGCAGGGCGGGGCGTGTGCATAAGGGGCGGGCCCCTGAATTCCGCGCTCCCGGCCATCTTTAAGACAGGTCGGGGACGCGTGTTATTTCGAATGTTAACGAAATTCAACGGATAGCGTAAAGGAGCTTTTCATGCGCATCGGTATTCCCCGCGAGCTGAAGCCGCTCGAAGGCCGCGTCGGCCTGATCCCCGCAGCCGCCGCCGAGCTGGTCCGCCACGGCCACCAGGTCTTCATCGAGAAGAACGCCGGCATCAAGAGCGGTTACAGCGACGACAACTTCCGCAGCGTGGGCGTGGAGGTGCTCAACACCGCCGCCGACGTGTACGGCAAGGCGGAGATGATCGTGAAGGTCAAGGAGCCCATCAAGGCCGACCTCGAGCTCTTGCGCAAGGACCACCTGCTGTTCTGCTACCTGCATCTCGCGGCGCTGCCGGAGCTCACCGAGACCCTGAAGAAGATCGGCTGCACCGCCGTCGCCTTCGAGACCGTCGAGGAAGACGGCCGCCTGCCGCTGCTCGCCCCCATGAGTGACATCGCCGGGCGCCTCTCCATCCAGGTGGGCACGCATCTCCTGCACCAGCCCATGGGCGGCAAGGGCATCCTGCTGGGCGGCGTCCCGGCCGCCAAGCGCGGCCGCGTCGTCATCGTCGGTGCGGGCGTCGCGGGCGGTGCTTCCGCCACCGTGGCCGCCGGCATGGGCGCGCAGGTGACGGTGTTCGATATCTCCCGTGACCGCATGGAACGCATGCGCGACCTGGGTCCGAACGTGACGGCACTCTACCCCCACAGCGCCGACATCGCCGAGGCGGTGAAGTACGCCGACATCGTGGTGGGCGCGGTGCTGGTCACCGGCGCCAAGGCCCCGCACGTGGTGAGCGCCGACATGGTGCGCAGCATGCAGCCCGGCTCCGTGGTGGCGGACATCTCCGTCGACCAGGGCGGCTGTATCGAGACCACCAAGCCGACCACCTGGGACAACCCCACCTACGTGTGGGAAGGTATCACCCACTTCACGGTCACCAACATGCCGGGCGCGGTGCCGCGCACCTCGTCCCAGGCGCTCTCGGCCGCCATCACCCCCTACGCGGTGAAGCTCGCCGCCGGCGGCTGGCGCGACCTGGAATCGCTGCGCAAGGGCATCAACGTGGAAGGCGGCAAGGTCGTCCACCCCGCGCTGCTCAAGTGATGCAGCATAGGTAAGCAGTGGCGCAAGCGACACGCAACGAGAACGAACGCTCCCCCCTGGCCATCCATCTGGCGCAGGGACTCAAGGAAGCCGCCCTCTGGATGTTCCTGGTGGCGGGTCTCGTGCTGTTGCTTGCGCTCTCGACCTATAGCCCCCAGGATCCCGGCTTCTCCACCTACAGCGGCGATGGCGTGCGCGTGCACAACGCCATCGGGCCCGCCGGCGCGTGGCTCGCGGACTTCCTGTATTTCCTGATCGGCTATCCGGCCTATCTCTTCGCTGCGCTCCTGATCTGGTCAGGCTGGCTCATCTTCCGCGCCCGCAAGTCCACCGAGCCCGTGAACAAGTGGCATCTTGCGGCGCGCATCGCGGGCCTGGTCGTCTCGCTCGTCACCGCGAGCGGGCTCGCTTCCATCAACTCCAATACCGAGCCCGGGCAGATGCCCGTGGATGCGGGCGGCATGCTCGGCGATGCGGTCGGCAAGAACCTGGCCCATGCCCTGAGTCCGCTGGGCGCGACGCTGGTGCTGCTGGCCCTGTTCCTCGGTGCGGTCACGGTGTTCACCGGCCTCTCCTGGCTCGCGGTCATGGACCGCACCGGCCATTGGACGCTGCTCTTCCTCGAGCGGGCCCGCAACCGCTGGACCTGGTTGCGCGAGACCATCCAGGCGCGGCGCGTGCGCGAGCAGCATGTGGAAGTGGTGAAGGTGCACCAGGAAGAGGTGAAGAAGAAACCCAAGCCCCGCATCGAGCCCATCGCCAAGCCCGCCGCGCCGAGCCCGCGCGCCGAGCGCGAGCGGCAAGTGCAGCTGTTCGAACCGCCTTCCGATTCGGAACTGCCGCCGCTGTCCCTGCTCGACGACAAGCCGCCGAAGGTGGAGGGCTATTCCGAGGCGGCGCTGGAGGCCATGTCCCGCACCGTCGAGATCAAGCTCAAGGACTTCGGCGTGGACGTGCAGGTGGTGGCGGTGAACCCGGGTCCCGTGGTCACGCGCTTCGAGCTGCAGCCTGCGCCGGGCGTGAAGGTCAGCCAGATCACCAACCTCTCCAAGGACCTGGCCCGCGGCCTCTCGGCCATCAGCGTGCGTGTGGTGGAGGTCATCCCCGGCAAGTCCGTTGTGGGTCTCGAGATCCCCAACGAAGCCCGCCAGCTGGTGACGCTGGGTGAGATCCTGCGTTCCGAGGAGTACGACAAGAGCGCCTCGCCGCTGACCCTCGCTCTCGGCAAGGACATCGGCGGCAACTCCATGGTGGCGGACCTGGAGAAGATGCCGCACCTGCTCATCGCCGGCACCACAGGTTCCGGCAAGTCGGTGGGCATCAACGCCATGATCCTGAGTCTCGTGTACAAGGCCACGGCCGAACACGTGCGCATGATCATGATCGACCCCAAGATGCTGGAACTCTCCGTGTACGAGGGCATCCCGCACCTCTTGGCTCCGGTCGTGACGGACATGAAGGAAGCCTCCAACGCGCTGCGTTGGTGCGTGGCGGAGATGGACCGCCGCTACAAGCTGATGGCCGCCCTCGGCGTGCGCAACCTCGCGGGTTACAACCGCAAGGTGCAGGAGGCCATCGACGCCAAGAAGCCCATCATCGACCCTATGCTCAGCCCCGAGAAGCTCGCGCTCTTGCCGGACTCGGACATCCCGCGGCTCCAGCCCATGCCCAACATCGTGGTGGTGGTGGACGAGCTCGCCGACATGATGATGGTGGTGGGCAAGAAAGTGGAGGAGCTGATCGCGAGGCTGGCTCAGAAGGCTCGCGCCTCCGGTATCCACCTGGTGCTTGCCACCCAGCGCCCCTCGGTGGATGTGATCACCGGGCTCATCAAGGCCAACATCCCCACGCGCATCGCCTTCCAGGTGTCGGCGCGGGTGGATTCCCGCACCATCCTGGACCAGCAGGGCGCCGAGGCGCTGCTGGGCCACGGCGACATGCTGTACCTGCCGTCCGGCACCTCGGTGCCAACCCGTATCCATGGCGCCTTCGTCAGCGACCAGGAAGTGCATAAGGTTGTCGCGCACTTGAAGCGCAAGGGCCAGCCGCACTATATAGAGGCGATACTCTCCGGCCCCAGCGAACCCATCCCGGGCTTCCCCAGCGAGCCGGGCGAAGAGGGAGAGCTTGGCGGCGAGGCGGATCCCCTGTACGACCAGGCGGTGCGCATCGTCACCGAGAGCCGCAAGGCCTCCATCTCCGGCGTGCAACGCCGCCTGAAGATCGGTTACAACCGCGCCGCCCGCATGATCGAGGAGATGGAAGCCCGCGGCATCGTCGGCCCGCTCCAGTCCAACGGCGCCCGCGAAGTGCTGGCGGCCGCGCCGCCACCCGGCGCGAGCGACGAATAGTCCCCAGAGGTCCCCCATGAAACGCCTTGTCCTCAGCTCGATCCTTTTTCTGGCCTGCCAGCCCTTGTATGCCGCCGACTCTGGCGCGGCCCGCATGCATGCCTTCCTGAAGGACGTGAAGAGCCTGAAGGCCGATTTCACCCAGGTGGTGCTGGATTCCAACGGCAAGCAAGTGAAGCAGTCCACCGGCACACTCTCCATCAAGCGCCCCGACCGCTTCCGCTGGGACTATGCCAAGCCCAATGAAGAGACCGTGGTGGCCGACGGCAAGCGCCTCTGGCTCTACGACGTGGCGCTGCAGCAGGTGACGGTGAAACCCCTGAACGACACCCTGGCGGCGAGCCCGGCGGTGCTGCTCGCCGGCTCCAACGACGTGGACAAGAGCTTCACCGTGACCGACCTGGGCGAGCAGGGCGGCCTCACCTGGGTGAGCCTCACCCCCAAGGTGAAGGACACGGACTTCGATAGCGTCAAGCTCGGCTTCAAGGGCGAAGACGTCTCGGTGATGGAACTCAAGGACAACCTGGGCAACACCACCCGCATCGGATTCGACCATGTACAGCGCAACCCCGCGGTCAGCGATGACAGTTTCAGGTTCACTCCGCCCGCCGGCGCCGACGTGGTGGGCGACACGGGGGACGGCAAGAGCCATGGCTGAAGACCGCGCCGCGCAGGCAGCGCAACTCTGGTTGGCGGCAGGCGCCTCGCTGGTGGCGCTGGTGGCCTGGGGCAGCCTCACGCCATCCCCGCCGGACGTGGATATATCCATCCCGCATTTCGACAAGTTCGAGCACTTCGGCGCCTACCTTGCGATGACCGCCTGGTTCGCGGCGGCTTTCCCCAGACGCCTGTATTGGGTGGCGGCGACCTTCATCCTGGTGGGCGGCCTCATCGAGATCCTGCAGATGTTCACCGGCCGCGACGCGGAGTGGCTGGATTGGGCCGCGGATTGCGCCGGTGCCGCCGTCGCGATCTGGTACCCCACCCGCTGGCTCTCGCGCCTGCGTCTCGCTTTCATACAGTTCTATGCCCACGCAGGCTGAACTGCGCCCCCTGGCGGACCGCATGCGTCCGCACCGGGTCGAGGAGTTCATCGGCCAGTCGCACATCCTCGCTCCCGGCAAGCCCTTGCGGCGCGCCCTCGAGAGCGGCCAGCTCCACTCCATGGTCTTCTGGGGTCCGCCCGGCACCGGCAAGACCACGCTCGCACGCATGCTGGCGGAGACCTGCAAGGCCCATTTCATCGCGCTCTCGGCGGTCATGGCCGGCGTCAAGGACGTGCGCGCCGCCGTCGAGGAAGCACGGGAAGTGCGGGAACGGGACGGACGCGGCACCGTGCTGTTCCTGGACGAGGTGCACCGCTTCAATAAGAGCCAGCAGGATGCCTTCCTGCCCTACGTGGAGGATGGCACCCTCACTTTCATCGGCGCCACCACCGAGAACCCCTCTTTCGAACTGAACAACGCGCTCCTGTCACGGGCACGGGTCTACGTGCTGAAGGCCCTGAGCGCGGCCGACATCCGCCAGATCATCGATGCTGCCCTCGTGGATGAGGAACGCGGTCTCGGTGAGAGGCATCTCAAGATGGCGTCTGAACTCCGGGACCAACTGGCCACGGCCGCAGACGGGGATGGCCGTCGTGCACTGAACCTGTTGGAGATCGCCGCCGACCTGGCGGAAGAGGGTGTCATCGGCGAGAGCGCCGTGCAGGATGTCATCAGCGGCGGTGTACGCCGTTTCGACAAAGGCGGCGACCTCTTCTATGACCAGATCTCGGCCTTGCACAAGTCCGTGCGCGGCTCCTCCCCGGACGGGGCCCTGTATTGGATGGCGCGCATGTTGGATGGGGGTTGCGACCCTCTATATATAGCCCGCCGCGTGGTGCGCATGGCTTCTGAGGACATCGGCAACGCCGACCCGCGTGGCCTGGACCTGGCCCTGGCCGCCTGGGAAGTGCTGGAACGACTGGGCAGCCCCGAAGGGGAGCTGGCCCTGGCCCAGGCGGTGGTCTACCTGGCGGTGGCGCCCAAGAGCAATGCCATGGAGACCGCCTTCGGCGAGGCCATGCAGGATGCCCGGGAGAGCGGCACCCGCGAGGTGCCCCTGCATCTGCGCAATGCCCCGACCCGGCTCATGAAGGGACTCGGTCACGGCAAGGACTACCGCTATGCCCACGACGAGGTGGATGCCTTCGCCGCCGGCGAGCGCTATTTCCCGGAGGACATGCCGGAGAAAACCTATTATCATCCCGTGCCGCGGGGGCTCGAGATCAAGATCGCCGAGAAGCTGGCCGATCTCAGGGCCCGCAACCAAGTCGCGCACAAAACCAAGAAGACGGACAAGTGAGCCCATGATCGACCCGAAACTGCTCCGCAACGACCTCGTCGGCACCGCCGCGGCCTTGAAGCGCCGTGGCTTCGCGCTGGATACCGCCTCCTACGGCAAGTTGGAGGACGCGCGCAAGGAACTCCAGACCCGCATGGAGCAGCTGCGCAACGAGCGCAATGCCCGGTCCAAGGAGATCGGCATGGTCAAGGGCAAGGGCCAGGATACCGCGCCCCTGATGGCGCAGGTGGGCGACCTCGGCGCGAAACTCAAGGCCGCGGAGGAGGATTTTGCCAAGGTGGAGGCGGAGCTTGAGGACGTACAGCTCGGCCTGCCGAACCTCCTGCATGAGAGCGTGCCGGACGGCCCGGATGAGAATTCCAACAAGGAGATCCGTCGCTGGGGTGAGCCGAAGAAATTCTCCTTCAAGCCCAAGGACCACGTGGACCTGGGCGAAGCCCGCGGGCTGCTCGATGCGGAGACCGCCGCCAAGCTCACCGGCGCGCGCTTCACGGTGCTGAATGGCGGGTTGGCACGCCTGCACCGGGCCCTCATCCAGTTCATGCTGGACCTGCACACCAGCGAGCACGGCTATTCCGAAGTCTACGTACCCTACATGGTGAACGCCGCTTCCATGCGCGGCACCGGGCAACTGCCGAAGTTCGAGCAGGACCTATTCCAGGTATCGGGTGAACACAAGTACTACCTCATCCCCACAGCGGAAGTGCCGGTCACCAACCAGGCGCGGGATGCGATCCTGGATGCCGCAACGTTGCCGCGCCGCTACACGGCCCACACGCCGTGCTTCCGTGCCGAGGCCGGAGCCGCCGGCAAGGACACCCGCGGCATGATCCGCCAGCATCAGTTCGAGAAGGTGGAACTGGTGCAGATGGTGCGCCCACAGGATTCATTCCAGGCACTTGAGGAACTCACCGGCCATGCCGAGAAGGTGTTGCAGAAACTGGAACTGCCTTACCGGGTGATGGCCCTCTGCGGCGGCGACATCGGCTTCTCCGCAGCGAAGACCTATGACCTGGAAGTCTGGCTGCCAAGCCAGGATCGCTACCGGGAGATATCCTCCTGCAGCAACTGCACCGACTTCCAGGCGCGCCGCATGCAGGCGCGCTGGCGCAACCCCGAGACCAACAAACCGGAATTACTGCACACCCTCAACGGCTCCGGCGTGGCCGTGGGCCGCGCGCTCATCGCCATCATGGAGAACTATCAGGACGAGGAGGGCAAGATCCATGTCCCCTCAGCCCTGCATCCCTATATGAGTGGCATCACCGTTATATAATCCGCCCGCACCCGGAGGGGTAGCCGAGTGGTTTAAGGCGAGGCGCATGCGCCGAGCGGCTTGAAAACCGGCTCTGATATATTGTTTGGTATACGGAGGGATGGCCGAGCGGTTTAAGGCACCGGTCTTGAAAACCGGCAAGGGCGCAAGTCCTTCGTGAGTTCGAATCTCACTCCCTCCGCCAGTTCAAACTAAAAGACCTCCTTCAAGGGGGTCTTTTAGTTTGAAGTGATGGTGGGATTTGAACCCACGAAGGTAAATCGGCGGGTTCGACAAAATCGCTGGGAGCGATTTTGGACCTGCGAAGCAGGGCCCCGTAGCCCCAGGGATGGGGCGAGCAATCCCACCCCCTCCGCCATCTTTTACTACAGCAGCTGGCCGAGTGGGTTAAGGCGCGACGCATGCGTCGCGCGGTTTGAAAACCGGCAAGGGCGCAAGTCCTTCGTGAGTTCGAATCTCACTTCCTCCACCAGGCAACCCGCCCCTCATTTAACCGATAGCCTGTCATGTCGTGTCGGATATAAGAAATCGGGTCTTTCACATATCCGCAATGGGGTCTTTACCTTATTCATATTGAACCGTCCGTGCTTCTAAATTGCACACGGTAAAGTCACGCGGCCAGGGCGCCCACGGATGGGATCATGAGCTTCAATAGATGGATCTTGGGCGGACCGCAGAGACAGGCCGGCATATCGCTGGTCAGGATATCCGCTTATGCCGCTTTCGCCGGCATGCTCATCGCCCTGTCCGGCGTGACGATCTCCGCTTCCGTCGACCCTGCCTGGGCCGGCTATGGATTGCTGCTGCAGACCCTGCTCGCGATGGCGGTGACCGCCGCCATCCTGATGCTGGCGCTGCGTCGCGGCGGGCCCGTGCCGCCTGCCATCCATGACGAGCCTTTCCCCCCGATCAACGAGGCTACCACCCGCCTGCTGGGACGCGCCGAATGGATCCGTCGTGTGGATGCCATGCTCGGCGGCGAGCAGGGCTCCCGCGAGCTGGCAGTGGTGCTCACTGTGACCGTGGACCGCTACGACTATCTCGTACATCGCTTCGGTTCGGAGCGCCTGCACCAGTGGCTCGCGGTGTTCGGCCGCTACCTGCTTATGGTGGGCAGGGGCGATGACCTGGTGGGCTGCGCCAGCCCGGAGGTCTTCGTGATCTATCTCCACGGCGTAGCCTCACGCGAACAGGCCACCGAGATGGTCCGGCGCATCCTCGAGACCGGCAAGCGCACCATCATGGTGCAGGACGAGCCGGAGACGCTCAACCTGAACATCGGCCTGTGCGCCTATCCGGACGACGGCGCACATGCGGAAGACCTGATGGCCCGCGCCAACATCGCCATGCAGGGCGCCACCGTGGAAGGCCTCGACCGCTGCTGCTGGTACAAGCCGGAGATCGCCGAGAAGGTAATCAACCGCGTGGCCCTGGAGAAGGACCTGGAGCGGGCGCTGGCGCGGGATGAGTTGCAACTCCACTTCCAGCCCCGAGTCGCGCTCGATACCGAGACCATCAATGGCTGCGAGGCCCTCCTGCGCTGGCGGCACCCGCGCCGCGGCCTGGTGCCGCCTGCGGCTTTCATCAAGGTGGCGGAGGATTCCGGGCTCATCGTCGAGATCGGCCGCTGGGTACTGATGAAGAGCGTCGCCTTCTTGCGGGAATGGGCCGAAGCGGATCTCCCGCCCATGCTCGTCTCGGTGAACGTCTCCAACGCCCAGCTCGCCAAAGACGACTTCCTCACGCATATCGACGCAGCCTTGGGGCAGGACCGTGCCTATGCACCGTTCCTGGAGCTGGAGCTGACGGAGAGCCAGGCCATGAGCGATCCCGAGCACACCATGAGAGTGTTGCGCCAGATCAAACAAGCGGGCATGCGGGTGGCCCTGGACGACTTCGGCACCGGCTACTCTTCCCTCAGCTACCTGCAGCGCTTCCCCATCGACTGCCTGAAGGTTGATCGTTCCTTCATCGTGGACCTTGTCCATAACCGCAACAGCCAGGAACTCATCAAGACCGTCATCGCCCTCGGCCACACTTTGGGCGCAACAGTCATCGCCGAGGGCGTCGAGAGCCGCGCGCAGATGCGTATGCTGGCGGAATTCGGCTGCGACGAGGCCCAGGGCTATTTCTACGGCCGCCCGGCGCCGGGCGACCAGCTCATCGCGCAGATGCTCGGTGCGCGCACCGCGCTGCGCCATGGCAACGCCATCCCCATGCTGCAACCCGCACCTGTAGCCGGTCTCGTCGTCGTCCGGGGAGCCGCCCATGCAAGCGCCTGAGCACCAGACGATCGGCACGCCTGTCGGCGATCTCACGGCCAGCAAGCGCGTCAGTCGCGAACGCCTGCTGGAGATCATCGCCAGCATCGGCAAGGTCATGACCGTCTCGGGAAGCCTGCAGGCGGTGATGGACGTGGTCGCGGAGGAATGCGCTCGCCTGACGCGCGCCGATGGCGCCACCATCTTCATGGTGGAGAACCAGCGGCTCACCGCCAAGTCGGCGGTGGGTACACTGGGGTTCGCGATGCTCGAGATGCCCCTCGGCAACGGCCTGCCAAGCCACGCGGTGATGCTACGCAGGGTGGTGCGGAGCGGTGAACCCGATGTAGACAGCCAGTCCCTGCGCCGTGTCGTACGGGATGGTGCCCAGTCAACCGTGAGCGCTCCCTTCATCTTCGGCGCCGGACGGGATATCGCCGGCGTGCTGCACGTGGCTTCCCAGTCGCCGGAGGCCTTCACGGAAGAGGATGAGGAGACCATCCAGATCTTCGCGGACCTGGTGGGATCGGCCATCCAGAATGCCCGTCAGTATGACCAGGCCATCCGCGAGAGCCGGGAGGATGCGCTCACGGAACTGCTGAATCGTCGCGCCTTCGAGGAGCATGCCCGCATGCTCAAGAAGGAGCAGGTGAACCACGGCCAGCCTTACTGCCTGATCCTCTTCGATGTGGACGGCCTGAAAGTCATCAACGACCGTTACGGCCACCAGGCGGGTGACGAGGCTTTGCGCATGGTGGCATTGTCAGCGCGCCTCAGGGTGCGCAAGTCCGATATCGTCTATCGCTTGGGCGGCGATGAGTTTGCCATCCTGTTGCCCCAGACCGTCCTTGGCGTGGCCGAGGAAGTGGCGCGGCGCATCGAGATCGCAGTGGGGGAGCGCAGCACACATGGCCGACGGCTATCGGTGTCCACGGGCATCTGCGAAGCGGGCCCAAGCGAGAGCGTGCCCCTGCTCATCGCCCGCACCGATCAGACCATGTACATGTCCAAGCACGGGCGGCATGAGCGGGAGGAGGGTCATGACCATCCCCGCACGATCCCGCTGCGTGATCCTTTCACCGGAAAACCCACTCATTGACCGAACCGCCCTTGCAGGGGCGGCCGCATCATTCCTTCGGCGCTAGCCCAAGGCCCTGGCGCAGACGGTGCGTCACCGGCCTGCTGTACGCATGGGCGGCCCAAGCGAGTTGCCCGGCCATGGAGGGCGCGAAGGCGTCGAAGCGCTGGTATTCGCGCACCGCGCCGGTCCAGCAGAACTTGTAGGGTTCCGCATCTCCGTTGAACTCTATGCGTTTCACGCCACCCGCGAAGCAATCGCGGATCACCTCGTGGAGCAGCATCTTGCCGGGCGAGTAACGGCCGAAGGCGGGGTCGTAGCCGCCCTTGTGCAGGTAGCAGACACCGCTGTCCTGCAGGGCCAGGTACATGGCCAAGGGCCGACGGCCGACCCGCAGGAAGAACAGGCGAAGCATGCCGCGCTCAGCCGCCCAACGGCCGACTGCGGTGTAGAAGCGTTGGGTACGGGGATCGGATTGGATGGCGGTGCCGGCGGCTCCTTTCCAGCTCGCGGCCTCCACCAGGAATGCCTCGCGCAGCTTCTCATCCAAGCCCGCTCCGCCGCAGACCACGTCCACCGAGACCTCTCCCTCCAGCTCCAGCTGCCGGCGGGCGCGTTTCAGGTTGCGCAACAGGTTCTTGCCGAGACCCGTCTCATATTGGTCCCAGTCTTCATCCAGTTCCAGGTACAGCGAGCGCTGGAAGGGTCGTACCACAACGCGGTAGTTGGCTTCTTCAGCGGCCTGCCGGCAAGCCTTGAGGCTCTCGCCTTCGGGGTCCAGTGAGGTGATGGAGACGTGCAGGGGGTCGTCGCTGAACAGGTCGCGCGCCAGGGCCAGGGAGGCTTCATGGTCTTCAGCCAGCAGTCCGAAACCCGGCGTGTGGTAGTTCGCGGCGGACTCGAGCAGCTTCTGCTTGCGCACCATGGGCAGCACAGCCGCGAGCCGGCCATCGCGCCGCAAGGTGCGTAATTCCGGGTCTCCTTCGCTGAAAGCGCGGCACCAGGCTTCAGCCCAGCCCAGATGGAGGTAGGGTGCAGCGGATATCCGCGCAGCCAGGTTGTCCCATTCCAGGGCCAGCGGCCGGGGCAGGGGGAAGCGGGGATAGGGTCGCGGGTCGGGTGCGATGCGTGGGCCCCCGAGCGATTCCGCGGTGAGTGAACCGAGTATCGCGGCATTCTGGCCAGCCGACAGCGCATCCTGCGCAGAGCGTTCCACCTGCTGGTTCATGTCTTATTAACCCCGTCACCGATGAGTAAAGTCGTGTAGAGACCATAAGCCGTGTCTCGCCAAGACCGAATCCGGTAATCCCCGTATTCGCATCACAGGCACACCCTAATTCCACGAGACCCATGCGAAGCAAGTGTTAAAAGGGCGAAACGCATTTTCGGGACATCACCCGATGGTCTTATCGGGCATGTATCTGCGATGCTGCGGACCTGTTTCATTCCGGGCGACATGGATGTCGCCTCCTTAACGGAAAAGGAGTTCTGCCATGATCAATCTCGGCATCATCATCGACCGCCAGACAGTCACCCTGGATTGCACGCTGCCCGGGACGGCCGAACGCGCCTGGTTCTATCTCACCCGCCCGGAAGGGCTCAGCGCCTGGCTTGCGGACGGAGCGGTGGAGCCGCGGCTCGAAGGCGACGTGCGGCTGCGCTTCCAGGCGGGCGAATCGCCGATCCGTTCGGAGTCGGGTGGGTTGATCTATGGACAGGTCGATCGCTGCGAACCCTATCGCCTGCTGTCATATTCCTGGATGGACGTGTCGCGTGACGTTCAGAAACCGCATTTCGGGGCAGAGGTGACTCGCGTGACCTGCAGTCTCATGCAGCGCGAACGTGAAGTGGCGCTAAAGCTCGTCCATTCCGGCGTGCCCGGCAAGTTGCTCTCACGCATCGGCGCTGGGTGGCACGCGCACCTGAACCGTCTGGTCGTATGCATGCGCGATGAGCTGCTGATGCAATCCATGATGCCCGGCTTCATGCCCGCCATGGAGCAGCGTGAAGCGATGTTACAGATGGATGCGCGGCACGCGTGACGTATGTGCGCGATGTGTCGGTCAAGGTTTTATCCCTCGTCGAACGAGGTGATTCCCCGATTGGATACTCATCCCGTTAATGGGGTAATTGCGCACGGTAAAGATGTCGACGGATCGCGCGCCAGGGCCGAAGGATTTGCGCCTCGAGGTGCCCAGTGAACGTCGCAAGAAAGACAGTGTCATGGGATGAATGGATGATCCTCGGAGCGGGGATCGAAGGGGCGAAGCCATGGCGTCATATTCCGCCAGCGATCGGTTAGGCGACAGCGCTCTGACGGCGGATGAAAGTCCCCGCATCATGGCCCCCCAGTGGCACGTGCTCTGGACCAAGAGCAACTGCGAGCAGGCGGTCTACCAGCAGCTGGCCGCGACCGGCTTCCAGGTGCTCCTGCCAACCGTGGACCGCTGGTCCCGGCGCAAGCATGCCCGGTGCCTATACCGCGCGCCGCTGTTCCCCGGCTACCTCTTCGTCCGTCACGCAATAGACAAGACCAGCTACATAGAGATCTGCAAGGCCCGCGGGCTGGTGCGGATCCTGGGCGAACGCTGGGACAAGCTCGCCACCGTGCCGGACAGCGAGATAGAAGCCATCCACAAAGTCAACGAATCGGACATGCCACGTATGCCACATCCCTACCTGCGCATCGGCCAGACCGTGCGCATCATCAGCGGCCCCCTCGTGAACGTGCAAGGTGTGTACGTGCGGGAGGAATCCAAGAGTGGGCTCCTCGTGCTATCCATCGAGATGCTGCGCCGCAGCCTTGCGGTAGAAGTGGATTGCACCCTGGTGGCGCCCGCATGAAGCGCGTGTCCTCCATCTGGCACATGGCCCGGCTTCCGGTCTTCTGGCTGCTGGTCTGCGCCGCCGGCTTGCCGGTCAAATCCATGGCCGACACCACCGGCTACGTCTCGCCCTCCGTGGCGGTGGGCGTGGTCTATGACGACAACATCTTCAACCAGCCGGCTGACCGCGAGTCCGACACCATCCTCCGGGTGAGCCCCGCCCTGGAAGCTGGTTTCGAGTCCGAGTCCCTGACCCTCGATGGTTTCTACACCTTCGATGCTGAGCGTTACCGCAAGCATCCCGGCCTCAACAGCAACACCGTGCGACGCGATGCCGCCCTGGACCTCGGCTGGCGCGCGACGTCGCGGCTGAACTTCGGCCTCGACGGTGATTACACCAGCACCGAGACCCCGTCGCAGATATCGCCCCTGACGAGCCTGGGCCTGGGTCGCGCCCACGCCACTGCTTATACGGTGAACCCATCCCTGAATTACGCCTTCGATGAAACCGACATGGGTCGGGCGGGTTACAGCCATACCGCCGAGACCGTGGCCCAGGGACCGGATACCAGCGTCGACACCGCCAACTTCGGCTGGGACCACACGGTCGATCCGCGCAACATCCTGGACTTCGATCTCAGCGGCAGCCGCTACCATTTCAGTACTTTCGCCGATTCCGTCAGTTCGGAAGTCTTCACGGTCGGCTGGACCCACGCGCTCACGCCTCGCACGACCCTGATCCTGGCAGCCGGTCCGCGCGATACCGCCGGCAACGTGGACGCGGAGGTCTCCGGCGGCGTGCATCACGTGATGGATTCCGGCACCTTCGCCTTCGATTTCCTGCGCAGCCAGACCCTGGTGGTGGGGCAGGTGGGGGTCGTGGAGACCCGCAGCGTGAACTTCAGTTACGACGAAGGCATCGGCCAGGATCTGGAGATCCAGATAGCGCCTTCTTATGCCCAGGACTCGGTGCAAGGCAGCCGCGCCGACATCTATCGTTTCAACTTCAGCACCAGCTACCGCTTGGGCCGCATCACCTCCCTGGTCGGGTCGTACCAATACAGCCTGCAACGCGGCCTGCTCGGCGGCGACCAGAACCTGGAAGTGCGCGACAACATCCTCTATATCGGCCTGGTGTTCTCCGCGCCGATGCCCCAGGGCAGCGCCTTCGACCAGCGGCGCCGCACACCTTTCGAGACACTCTGGCCGGCCCCCCGCCAGACCCAGGTATTGCCTCCTTCATCCGATCTGCCTCCCACGCCCACCGGCGAAACCCCCACACCCTAAGAAGGGCACGCACATGAGATTCCGCACGCTCCTAATGATGGCGGCAGCCTTGCTGCTTGCTGCCTGCTCCGATACCCCCGCCGTCAACGACGGCCCCTGCCGCGGCGATGGCTGCCAGGTGCAGAAGTTCGCCATCGGCCCCGGCGATGTCCTGCACATCTCGGTCTGGAAGGACCAGAGCCTCGACCGCGTCGTCACCGTTCGCCCGGACGGGATGATCTCCTTCCCGCTGGTGAACGAGGTGCAGGCCAGCGGCCAGACCGCACTGCAGCTGCAGAAGAGCATCGCCGACAAACTCAAGCAGTACATGTCGGACCCGGAGGTCTCGGTGACCGTGCAGGAAGTGCACAGCTTCGCCGTCTCCGTGCTGGGCCAGGTGAAGACACCCGGGCGCTATGAGCTGAAGAGCCAGGCCACGGTGCTGGACGTGCTGGCGCAAGCCGGAGGCCTCACGGAGTTCGCCTCACCCTCGCACATCGTGATCCTCAGGGACGAGGACGGCGTGAAGAAGCACATCACTTTCGACTACGACGATGCCGTCGGCGGCAAGTCGCAGGTCTTCTACGTCCATCCGGGCGACATCATCAGCGTGCCCTGAAGGGCGGAGCATGAGCATGCAACAGGCACAGACGCAACAGGTCGACTCCATCTTCGCCACGGCCCAGCGGCTCTGGAAGCGCAGGCGCTGGCTGGCGATAGGGGTGTTCGCCATCTCCTTCGCCGCCGCGGCGAGCTTCGTGTTCGCCTTGCCGGACATCTATAGCTCCAGCGCCACGGTGTTGATCAACAACACCGTCGTCACGGCCTCCGATACGGGTCCGGCCCAGAACGGCGCTTCCGACAGCCGCCTCGACGCCGTGAGTGAAGAGGTGCTGAGCCGCAACCGCCTGCTGGACATGATCACCCGTTTCGACCTCTACCCGAACCTGCGCCAACATACTTCCACGGATTCCCTGCTCGCGCGCATGCGCCAGGACATCCGCGTCGAACGCAAGGCAGGTCAGCAGCAGTGGGGGCAGGACCCGACCTTCGCCTTCACCCTGAGCTACCAGGGGTGGGACCCACAGACTGTCGCGAAGGTGACCAACGCGCTCGCAACATCCTATGTTGATGCCAACAACAAGATGCGGGCCCAGCAGGCCACTGCGACGTTGAACTCGCTGCAGACACAGATGGCGGACGTGAAGAAGAAGCTGGACGCCCAGGAAGCCAAGATCAATGCCTTCCGCACCAGCCATGTCGGCGACCTGCCCGAGCAGCAGATGGCTAACCTAGCCATGCTGCAGCAGCTGAGCGGACAGTTGCATGAGAACAACGAAGCCCTGGGCCAGGCGTTGCAACGCCGCGATCAGCCGACCGGAGGCAAGCCTGACACCGATACCACTGCCGCTGACCTGCCGCAGCTGGAACAGGAACTGGTCGCCCTGCGCACCCGCTATACCGACGCCTACCCGGATGTGGTGCAGCTCAAGAGCCAGATCGCGGCCCTCAAGCGCCAGCAGGCAGACCAGGCCGCCCAGGCGGCGAAGACCGTGGCTCCGTCCGATGCCGACGGCACCATCTATTCGTATCGCCAGGAAGAATCACGTCTTAGGGCGCAGATGGCCCAATACCAGGAACGGGTCGAGAACATGCCGGTCCGTTCACAGCAGCTGCAGTCCCTGATGCAGGGCTACGGCGAGACGCAGGATGTGTATTCCTCGCTGCTGAAGCGCTATGAAGAGGCGCCGCTGCCCGGTGCCGTATCCGGCCAGTACCGGGTGCTGGAACCCGCGGTCCCGCCGGCGGACGCCTCGGGTCCGGGCCGGATGAAATTGCTCTTGATGAGCCTCGTGCTCTGCCTCGGTCTCGCCGGTGTGGTGGTGTTCGCTCTGGAACAGCTCGACCCCTCGTTCCACAGCGTTGACGAGCTGCGCGCCTTCACCCGCGTGCCGGTGCTGGCGAGCATCCCCATGATCATCACGCCCACCGACGTCTGGCACAGCCGCCTGCGTTTCGGTGCTGCAGTAGTGTCGGCGATCGTGGTGGTGCTGGTACTTGCGCAGGTTTCGTCGTTCCTGGGCCATGGCAACCAGGATCTGGTGTGGATGCTGTCGCGGCACGGTACGCCGTCGTGACCGGCCATATGAAGAATGGAGGAGACAAGATGGCTCTCAGCAATGAACCTACCGTGAAGATCACCCGCGGCGCGCCGCCGACCTTGCGCGCCGAGCCGCGTGAACGCCGCAAGCTGCAGGAGATCAACTCCCGCCAGGTGGACAAGCACCTGGTGAGCCTCACCGAACCGGATTCGTTCGAGGCAGAGCAATACCGCAAGCTGCGTTACATCCTCGAGGAGAAGCGCAAGCCCGGCAAGAACACCGTCATCGGCATCTGCAGTCCGGCGGCCGGCGACGGCAAGTCGCTCACGGCCGTGAACCTGGCCGCAGCCCTGGCCCAGGCGCGTGATTCCAAGGTGCTGCTCATGGACGTGGACCTGCGCCGTGATTCCGCCAGCCTCAAGGAGCACCTGAACCTCGGCAACCCCGGCGGCATCGGCCTGACCGACGCCATCCAGGACCCGACGCTGTCCCTGCAGGACATCACCCGCCCCTTGAGTGGCTCGAACCTTTCGATCGTACTGACCGGCAGCCGCACAGCGGCGCCCTACGAGTTGCTGAGTTCGCCGCGCTTCGAGGCGCTCATCAGCGAGGCTGCCAAGCAGTATTCCTACGTGGTGCTGGATGCGCCGCCGGTGGTGCCGGTGTCGGATTGTCGCGTGATATCCCGCTTCGTGGACTCCTTCCTCATGGTGGTGTCCGCCCATCGCACGCCGCGCCCGATGCTGGAGGAGGCCCTCGACCTCGTCGGCCCGGACAAGCTGATGGGACTCATCTACAACCGCGGGGAACTGATGCCGCGCAGCTATTATGGCTACTATCGCTACGGCAAGCCGATGTCCGAGCAGATCAAGCGGCGCGAGCCGCGCGTGCAGGTGCAGGGCGTCCCGAGCGATGGCTGATTCGGTCGTCATCCTCGGCACCAGTCCGCTCGCCGTGAGGATCGCGGCGGAGATCCACGGCCGCGCGGGTCGCGAGACCCTGTCGGGCGTGATCAGCGAGGTGCCTGGGGTGCGGCCTGAGTTCGAATGCCAGCATCTGGGTTCGTTGCCAGACCTGCAGCGGATACTCGCTGGCCTGCGCCCGGACCGGGTAATCGTCGCCATGGAGGAGCAGTACGGCCAGTTGAGCGCGGACCTGCTGGTGGAGATCCAGGCGGGCCGCAACCTGACCGTCGAGACCGGCATGGATGCCTATGAGCGGCTCACCGGCAAGCTCGCCATCGAGTCGCTCACCGCGAAGACCGTGCTTTTCTCCAGCGGCTTCCGCCCCTCGCGTCCGGCGCTCTTGTTCGCGAGGGCTTATAGCCTCATCGCCGGCGCCGTCGGGTCCGTGCTGTTCCTCCCGTTCATGGCATTGGTGGCGCTGGCCATCCGTCTCGAGTCCGATGGTCCCGTCCTGTTCGTGCAGGAGCGGGTGGGTCTGGGCGGCAAGCGTTTCAAACTCCTCAAGTTCCGCAGCATGCGTGCCGCCGATGGCAGGCACAGCGAATGGGCGGGGGACAATGAGCAGCGCATAACCCGCGTCGGGCGCGTGCTGCGCAAATTCCGGCTCGATGAGTTGCCCCAGTTCATCAACGTCCTTCGTGGCGACATGAACCTGGTGGGGCCGCGCCCGCACCCGGACAGCAACCGCCGCCTTTTCATCCTGGTCTCGCGCAATACGCCCGAATGCGGGGAGCAGATACCGTATTACTCGCTGCGTTCATCGATACGTCCCGGGATCACCGGCTGGGCCCAGGTCCGTTACAAGTATGCCAATGGCCTGGATGAGGAGATCGAGAAGCTGCGCTATGACCTGTACTACATCAAGCATCACTCGGCCTGGCTGGACCTGCGCATCCTGTTCGAGACCGTGAAGGTGGTGCTCATGGGCCACCGCAAGGTCGAGCCCGAAGCTCCGCGCATGCCGGCCCTCGAGGACTTCGAACCGATCGACTCCGAAGCCAGCCAGCCGCTGCTGCCAGGACTGGCCCGTGCGTTGCAATCCCGCGATTACGGGCGCCGGCCGCCGCGTCACCAGCTCGGCCCGGACCGCCTCGGTGGCGCACCGTGATCCTGGAATCCACCCCGGACTACGCCCTGGGTTCACGTCTCGGTGAGGCGGAATTCCTGGACGCCCGCACCACGCCTCTGCGCATCACGGCCCTGGGCGGCGGCACCGGCCTCGCCGCAGTGCTGCAAGGTCTGCGGATGGAGCACTTCCCCCACGGGATGCGCGATGAGTACGACCATGAGCGCCTCACTGCCATCGTCACGGTGGCGGATGACGGCGGCAGCTCCGGCGCACTACGCCGCGGCTACAACATCCTGGCCCCGGGCGACATCCGCAACTGCCTGCTGGCCTTGTCGGACGCGGACCCGACGTTGCAGGAGCTGTTCAACTTCCGTTTCGACGGCGCCCTGGACGGCCACAGCCTCGGCAACCTGATGCTGACGGCGTTGGCGCTGATGGAGAAGGATTTCGGCAGGGCGGTGGAGCGGGCCGGCAAGCTCCTGGAGATCCGCGGCCGGGTCCTCCCGGCGACCCTGGATGACGTGGAGCTATTGGCGGAGTTCGCCGACGGCAGCTGCAGCATCGGCGAGTCCTGCATCACCGCCGCTGGTCGGCGCATCCAGCGGGTCTCGCTGGTGCCGCGCCTGATCCGTGCCTTGCCCCAGGCCCTGAACGCCATCGCGGGTTCGCACCTCGTGGTGTTAGGCCCCGGCAGCCTTTATACCAGCCTCATCCCCGTGCTGCTGGTGCGCGGCATCGTCGAGGCCATCGCGAACTCCGGCGCGAAGGTGGTGGTGGTGATGAACCTCATGACCGAACCGGGCGAGACCGACGGCTATTCCGCCGCCGACGTCGTCAACGCCTTGCGCGACCATGCGCCCGAACTTCCCATACACGGCGTGCTGTTCAACAGCACTCGCCCTTCGGCAGAGCATCTCAGGCGGTATGCCGCCTCCGGCTCTGAACCGATAGTCGTCGATCCTGTTTTCATAAAGGCCCTGGGCTGCCGCGCACTCAAGTGCGATCTGCTCGGCGATGGGCCGAAAGTCCGCCATGAGCCGCGCAAGCTGGCCAAGGCTCTCCTGAACCTGGCTCTAGAGGAAAAGTAATGAACGCCAAAGTTTTGAGTGAACGCATCGAGAACCGCGCCGCGCGCATCACCGTCATCGGCCAGGGCTATGTAGGCCTGCCGCTGGCGATCGCCTTCGCGCACGCCGGTTTCAAGGTGACCGGCCTGGACTCCAGTCTCGAGCGCGTGGAAGCCCTGAACCAGGGCCGCTCACCCATCGCCGATGTCCCGCATGCGGAACTGCAGCATCTGCGCGGCACCGGCCACTACACCGCCACCACGGACTACGCGGCGCTCGCTGACACGGACGTGGCCATCATCTGCGTGCCCACGCCGCTGCGCAAGACCAAGGACCCGGACATCTCCTACGTGATGGCCGCCTCGGAAGAGGTCGCTGAACACCTGCATCCCGGTCAGCTGGTGGTGCTCGAGTCCACGACCTATCCCGGCACAACCGAGGAGATCCTGCTGCCGCTGTTCTCGGATAAGGGCGGCGAGGCGGGCGTGGACTTCTTCCTGGCTTTCTCGCCGGAGCGCATCGACCCCAACAACGCCAAGTTCAAGGTGGGCGACATCCCGAAGGTCGTGGGCGGCGTGACCAATGAATGCGCGCGCCTCGCGGCCCAGGTCTACAAGACCATCGTGCCCAAGGTCATGGAGGTCTCCAGCCCGCGCGTGGCGGAGATGGCCAAGCTCTACGAGAACGTGTTCCGTAACGTCAACATCGCTCTCGCCAACGAGCTGGCACTCATGTGCCACCGCCTGGGGGTAAACACCCGCGAAGTGATCGACGCGGCAGCCACCAAGCCCTTCGGCTTCATGCCGTTCCACCCGGGTCCGGGCGTGGGCGGCCACTGCATCGGCATCGATTCCCAGTATCTCGCCTGGAAGATGAAGTTGAACGGCTATGACGCCCGTTTCATCCACCTGGCCGAGGAGATCAACCAGTCCATGCCCGCGCGCGTGGTGCAGATGCTCTCCGACGCCCTCAATACCCGGCAGCGGTCGCTGAAGGGAGCCAAGGTGCTGGCCCTCGGCGTCGCCTACAAGTCGAACGTTGACGACATCCGCGAATCTCCCGCCCTCGAGGTGATCCACTTGCTGCAGCAGCGCGGCGCCCAGGTCACTTATGCCGACCCGCACGTGCCCAAGGTCGCCTTCAACGGCACCCGGCTGGAAGCGGTGCTGCCGGACGACAAGGCGGTGCGCGATTCGGACTGCGTGCTGATCCTCACGGACCACAGCGGCTTCGACTATAACCACATCACCGATGCCGCCTCGCTGGTGGTGGATACCCGCAACGCCACCTGGGGGATACTGAATCCCAAGGCCGAAGTGATCCGCCTGTGAGCACTGAGGTCTCGGGCTGGTGGCGGCCGGCGACGGCCGCCACCGGGCCCGCACTCCTGCCGGTAGAGACCGGCACGGACGTCTCCCGCGGCAGCAAGCTGGCGTTCTGGGCGCTCATGGCCTTCACCTGCCTGCTGCTGCTCTCGCCCCAGTCCTTCGTACCGGCCTTGGGTGCGCTGCACCTGCCGCTGCTCACGGCGGTGGTGGCCGGGGCGGCATACGTCACGAGCCGGCTCGCGCGGCATGCATCGCCGTTCGGCATCCGGCCCGAGGTGCGTATCGCGCTGTTCCTCGCTGCCTGGGCCCTGCTCAGCGTGCCGCTGTCCCTCTGGCCGGGCGGAAGTGTCGGTTTCTTCTTCGGTATCTATTTCAAGGCGCTCATCGTGTTCTGGCTGCTGACCGGCGTCGTGGACAGCCCGGAGCGCCTCCGGGTCGCCTCCTGGGTGCTGAGCCTGCTGGCCGCGCCGCTGGCGCTCGCGGCCATCAAGAACTACCTGTCGGGCGCGGGTCAGATGCAGGCCCAGACCCACGGTCTGGACCGGATCAGCGGTTATGACGGCTCGCTCACCGCCAACCCCAACGACTTGGCCCTCATGCTAAACCTGATCCTCCCCCTCAGCATCGCGCTGTTCCTGTCCGCCCGCAGCCTGGTTGCCCGCTGTGTGCTGGCGGGGTTGATCGCCCTGGATGCGGTGGCCATCATCGCGAGCTTCTCCCGCGCCGGCTTCCTGGTGCTGGGACTCACCGGTGCCGTCTATCTCGTGATCCTGTTCCGCCGCCGGCGCCACGGTCTCGCCGTGCTGGTACTGGGCGGAGCCCTGGCGGGTGTGGCGCTGTTGCCGGGGGCTTATCTCGACCGCCTCAGCACCATCACCGACATCAAGGCTGACCAGACTAATTCCGCCCAGACCCGCGCCCGCGACTACCTCACGGCTGCGAAGTATGTGGTCGAACATCCCGTCATCGGCGCCGGTGTCGGCATGGACATCCTGGCCCTGAACGACGCGCGCGGAGCCACCTGGACCAAGGTGCATGACGTCTATCTCGAATACGCCGTGGACCTGGGTCTGCCGGGCCTGATCCTGTTCCTGTGGTTGCTGCGGGCCATCTTCCGCAGCCTGAAGCGGGCGCGTCGCATAGCGGCGGCGGATCCGGAAGCGCTGAGCCTGCAATGCCTGCTCGAAGGGATCACCGTGAGCCTGGTGGGATTCATGCTGGCGGCATTGTTCTACCCCGATGCCTATCAGTTCTATTTCTACTACATGGGTGGCCTCGCCATCGCCGGCGCGGCCATCGTCACCGCCCGGGACAGCATTCCAGCGGAACGACACGCTGCGGCGGTGGCTGCTTGAACGCCGTCAACCCGCTCGCTGTCGGCGTCGAGACCGATCGTATCCGCCTGGTGAAGTTCCTGGCCCAGTTCGGGGTCGGGGGCACCGAGAAGCAGGTAGCGAACCTGACCAAGCGCATGGACCGCGAAGCCTTCGATCTCAGCTTCGCCTGTCTCAAACGCTGGGGCACCTTGCTGGAGGAGATCGAGGGCCGCCAGGGCCTCGCGGTCGCCGAATACCCGCTCAGCAGTTTCTACGAACCCAACGCCTTCTGGCAGCAGTTCCGGTTCGCGCGGATGCTGCGCCGCAATGGGACCCAGATCGTCCACAGCTACAACTTCTACGGCAACATGTTCAGCGTACCGGCCGCGCGGTTGGCCGGCGTGCCCTGCATCGTCGCCTCCATCCGCGACATGGGGGTGTACAACACACCATTCCAACTCAAGGCCCAGAGGCTGGTCTGCAAGCTCGCAGACCGGGTGCTGGTGAACGCCGGCGCCATCCGCGACTGGCTGGTGGAAGAGGGCTACCCGACGCGTAAGATCGAAGTGGTCAGGAACGGCGTGGATACCTCGCGCTTCGTGCCACGCAACGATGGCGCGGCGCTGCGCCGCGAACTCCAGCTGCCCCCTGGCGTGCCCCTCGTGCTTATGTTGGCGCGCATCAATCCCAAGAAGGGCATCGATACGTTCATCGACGCCGCAGTGCGCATACATGCCCGCCACCCGCAAGCCTATTTCCTGGCGGTGGGTGAGTCCTTCATCCGCGATGCCGATGGCGTCGTGCACGTGGATGCCTCCTACAAGCGTTCCTTGCAGGAGCAGGTGGACCGGCTCGGCCTCACCGAACGCTTCCGTTTCACGGGTCTGCGCAAGGACGTACCACAGGTGTTGGCCGCCGCCGCGGTGTCGGTGCTGCCGTCCCTGAGCGAAGGCATCTCCAACACGCTGCTGGAATCCATGGCGGCGGGCGTACCGGTGGTGGCGAGCCGCGTGGGCGGCACACCCGAAGCCATCACCCACGGCCAGCACGGCCTGCTGGTGGAACCGCAGGACCCGCAGGGTCTGGCTGATGCGGTATGCGCCATCCTCGATGATCCCGCGCTCGCAGACCGGCTCAGCCGACAGGGGCGCGAGCGCATGGTGGCCGAATTCTCCTTCGAGGCGGTGGTACGCCGCACCGAAGAGATCTACCGGGAGCTGCTCGCCGAGAAGACCGGCCGCGCCGCCTAACGACTTCCACGGCCTGTCCCATACCGGCACGGGCCCCTCAAGACTCCTTCGAGGCATACATGACCGAGATGCTCCAACACTGGGTGACCGGCCAGGCCGGTCGCCGCGGCGACGCCACGGCGGTGGTGCTGCAGGACGAACGCCTTAGCTATGGCGAACTGGAGGTGCTCTCCAACCAGTTGGCCCGGGCTCTCAAGGAGCGAGGCTGCGTACGCGGCGACCGCATCGCGCTGTTCCTGCCGAAGTCGCCCCTGGCCATCGTCTGCATGCTCGGCATCTACAAGGCCGACTGCATCTATGTGCCCCTGGACACCACGAGTTCGAGTCAGCGCCTGGCGCGCATCATCGCCGCGAGCGGCAGCCGTTGCATGCTGACCGCTGCGAGTCTGGCAGCCCAGGTGCGCGAACTGCTCGCCGAACCGGGCCTCCCGTCCCTGCGGGTGGGCTGGCTGGGCACCCCGGCGGATCCCGCCGGCCTGCCTCTCAGCTTCCGTTTCTCGGATATCGGCATGCTGCCCGGCATACCGGTGCAAAGCGCCTACCGTGCCCAAGACCCTGCCCAGATCCTCTATGACCCCGCCGACGGCGCGCCGTTGCGGGGCGTGGTGCTGAGCCATGCCAACACGGTGGCAACCGTGGCCTGGGCGGCCCGTCACTTCCGTCTCGGTGAGTCCGACCGGCTGGCGGGTCACGCCTCGCTTTCGTCCCAGCACTCGCTGTTGGACGTGTTCGGCAGCGCTGCCGCGGGCGCCGAACTGCACCTGGTTCCGGCTGACTGCCACCATCTGCCCAAGCGCCTCGCCGCCTGGATACGCGATTCGGGCATCACCCATTGGTCCTCGTCCCCGAGCGTGCTCGACACCATGGCGCGCCTGGATGCGGTGCAGCCCTGGGACTTCCCGGACCTGCGACGCGTGCTGTGGCACGGCGATGCCTTGCCGGGGGACTCCCTGGGCTACTGGATGGAGCGCCTGCCGCATGCGGCCTTCACCGGTCTGCATGGCAGTGCCGAGACCCTCGTCGCCGGCCATCACACCGCGGCGAGCTTCCCGGAAGGGGAGAGCGCATTCCCCATCGGTTCGGCCGCGGGCGCAGAACTGCTGGTGCTGGACCATAACCTGCAGCCGGTGTCGGCCGGCGCGACCGGCGAACTCTACATCAAGGGCCCGAGCCTGAGCGGTGGGTACTGGGACGATCCCGAATCCACCGCGCGCATCTTCCCGACGCTGGAGGGGGTGGGGCGTGTGTACCGCAGCGGATTGCAGGCGCGCCTGGGCGAGGACGGTCTCGTCTACCCCGCCTCAGATGCCAGCGCCGTCGAAGCCGTGGCGTCCGCCTCACCCGATGAGGCTGAGGGGCGGCTGACGCGGCCTTTGCCCGCCGGACGCTGGAGCGCCTGGCAGGAGCTTCCCGGTGGCGTGGACCGGCCGGTCTAGGCGAGGCAGACATGGAACTGATACCTCTCGATGACGAAGGGACCCTGCGGCTGGTGTCCCGCTGGCTGGCGGACGGCGAGGACCATCCCTGGCTCCACCTCGGTGGCAGCGAGCAGCGTCTCAGCGCCGGCAACATGCGGCGCATGATCGATGACGAGGCGCACATTGTGCGCGTCTTCACCTCGGACGAGGCGGGCGTGCCCATCGGCCTCGTCGCCCTGAGCAGCGTGAACCCGGACTTCCGCACCGCGGTGTTATGGGCATTCCTCGCCGACCGTGGCCATGAGCCGGGCAGTTACCTGCGCCGCGCCGCTTCCGCGATGCTGACCCTGGGTTTCTCGGAACACGGTCTCGAGTGCATCAACGCATGGACGCTCGAGGGTAACCAGGATTCCCTGCGCGTACTCCAGGAACTTAACTTCAGGCCCATCGGGCGCGAACGCCGCGCCGAGTCCAAGGATGGACGCGATTTCGACAAACTGCTCTTCGAACTCATGGCGGCTGAACACAGGAGTGACGATGCACGTGACGCCCGCACTGCTGGATAGGGTCTACGGACTGTTCGAGCGGGTCCTGAACCAACCGGCCCCGGCGCCGGAGGCTGATCTGTTCGAGAGCGGCACGCTGGATTCGCTCGAGTTCACCAACCTGCTGTTGGTGCTGGACCGCGAGTTCGACCTGAAGCTCAGTTTCCAAAACATGAACCTGGAGTGTTTCCGCTCCCTGGGCAGCATCGCCCGCTTCGTCGCCGGCCACACCGGCCTCGATGCGGCACTGACTGGGCTCAGCGGAGACGATGTGGACCGGCCGCTGCTGGTGCGGTTGGAGAACAGCTGATGATGGCAAGGCGCACGGAGACTGGCATGCAGATCGATACCTATATACCGAACCCCATCACGTCGCCTCGGCGTCGCGGGCACGGCCATGGCGAGCGTCCCGCGCTCAAGGTGGAGTGCATCGAGGACACGGACACCCTGACCTTGCTGCGTCCGGAATGGGACGCGCTGCTGAAGGCGAGTGGGGCCGACTGCCTGTTCCTCACCTGGGAGTGGATGGCCACATGGTGGAAGCACCTTGCCCAGGGCCGCCGCCTCAACGTGCTGGTGGTGCGACGCGGCGATGAGCTCCTGGCCATCGCGCCCCTGGCCTTGCGCCCGCCGCAGCTCGGGCGTCTGCTGCCGTTCCGGACCCTCGAGTTCCTGGGCATGGGCACGGTGGGCTCCGACTACCTTGACATCATCACCCGGCCGGACGAGGAGGAACGGACGCTGAAGGCTTTGGCCGAATACCTCCAGCAGAACAAGTTCGTCATCGAGTTCACCCGCGTAAAGCCCGGTTCCCGGCGCATCGCTGCGCTGGTGTCGCTGCTCGGTCAGGCGGGCTGGCATTCCCATCAAGCCGTCACCGACAACTGCCCCTACATACCCCTCACCGGCCACAGCTGGGAGTCCTACATGTCAGGGGTGAGTGGGCCGCACCGGCGCAACGTGCGCCGCCGTCTCAAGATCCTCCACGAGAAGTTCGGGCAGGTGGAGTTCCAGCAGGCACGTACCGAGGAGGAGCGGGAAGCCTGTTTCCAGGCCTTCGTCGAGTTGCATGCCAAACGCTGGTCCGGTGACGAGAGTTCCACCGCGTTCACCGGGCCGCAAGTGCAGGCTTTCCACGAAGAGTTCAGCCGTCTGGCGCTGGCCCAGGGCTGGTTGCGGCTCTGCGTCCTGAAGCTGGACGGCAAACCCGTCGGCGCGACCTATTCATTCCGCTACGGCGAAGCCTATTACTATTACCAGGCGGGATATGACCCGGCCTACAACGAATACAGCGTAGGCCTCGTGACGCTCGCGCTCTTGGTGCAGACCGCGATCGGCGAGGGTGCCTGCGAGTTCGACATGCTGCACGGCTACGAGGAATACAAGTTCCTGTGGACCCGCGCCGGCCGTGACCTCGCCCGGGTGCGCTGCTTCCCGCCCAATGCCGCTGGCCTCATGTACCGGCAGGCCATGAACCTGCGACAAGGCATCAAACGCGTCGCTACCTGGCGTTGGCGCCTGCAGGAGTTGAAGGCATGAGCGAGGTCCAGGCGCGCGGCTCAGTCTTCAAGCCCGCTTTCATGCTCATGTCGGGTCGGGCATTGGGCTTCATCGCTGCCTTCGCCATCCCGGTGGTGCTGGTCCGCATCTTCGACCAGACCGAGTTCGGCACTTACAAGCAGCTGTTCCTGATCTACACCACTCTCTACGGCATCGCCCAGCTCGGCATGGCGGAGAGCCTCTATTACTTCCTGCCCACAGCCCCCGAGGACCGCGGCAGTTACCTGGTGAACTCGGTGGTGGCACTGGGCGCCACAGGGTTGCTCTGTTTCGCCGTATTGACGGTGAAAGCGGATGCAATCGCCGGCTGGTTCCACAACCCGGCGCTTGCGGCCTACCTGCCGCAGGTGGGCATCTTCCTCACCCTGATGCTGATGGCGGCGGTGTTCGAGATCGTGATGATCACCCGCAAGCACCATCTGTTCGCCTTCGGCGCCTATGCGGTCTCAGATCTCGTGCGGGCGAGCCTGTTCGTGCTGCCGGCCTTGCTGTTCCATAGCCTCGCCGCGCTGTTCGCAGGTGCCGTGCTGTTCGCGGCGCTCAGGCTCACGACCGCGGCGTTCTACATCCGCCGCCAGTTGCCGGCGCGACCGCACCTGGAGCCCGCGCTCCTGAAGCGGCATCTAGCCTATGCCTTGCCGTTCGCCCTGGCCGTGTCCCTGGAGACCTTGCAGACCAACCTGCACATGTACGTGGTCTCCACCCATTTCGATGCCGCCGTGTTCGCGGTCTATTCCGTGGGTTGCCTGCAGGTGCCGCTGGTGGACTTCATGATGACATCCACCAGCAGCGTGATGATGGTGCGCATGAGCGAGGACTTGCGGGACGGCCGGCGCGAGGAAGCCCTTGAACTCTGGCGCGACACCACCCGCAAGCTGACCATGGTCTTCGCCCTGTTGGTAGGCGGCCTGATGGTGACCGCCGACAAGCTCATCGTGCTCCTGTTCACCGCCAACTATGCCGGCAGCGTGCCGCTGTTCACCGTCTGGACCATCAGCATGCTGTTCGCGGCCATCATGACTGACAGTGTGTTACGGGTCAGGGCCGACACGCGTTTCCTCATCCTGCTGAACGTCATCCGCCTATCCGTCGTGGCCTTGAGCATCGGCCTCCTGATGGCGGGGTTCGGCCTGATGGGTGCGGTGCTGGCGACGCTGCTCTCTACTGTCACCGCCAAGACCGTGGGCATCGTTCGCATACGCAAGCTCATGGACTGCCGTTTCGCCGACATCCTGCCGTGGAAGGCGCTGGCCGAGATCGTCCTCATCGCCGCCGTGGCCATGGTCCCGGCCCTCTTGCTGAAGTCGCTGCTGGCGCTGCCTCTGCTGCCGTCGCTGCTGCTTACGGGCATCGTCTACGGCCTGGGTTATCTGGGCCTCATGTGGGGTTTCGGCCCGCTGCGCGACGACGAGCGGCGCCTGACCCTGCAATACCTGCAACTGCCTGCCGCATGGGCCGGCGGAAACCGGCGTGCCTGAGGGCCGCCGCATGGAGGAGGGAACATGATCCGGAACATGGTCAAGGCCGCCGCCGCAGCCACGCTGCAGCGGACCGGGATGAGCGCGCTGATCGGCGCCCGCTCCCGCAAGGGAACCTTGCCGCTGGTGCTCGGTTATCACCGCGTGGTGCAGGACTTCGACAAGCAGTCGGAGGGCTATATCGCGCCCATGCTCATCAGCACCAAGACACTCGAGAAGCAATTGGATTGGATAGGCCGGCGCTTCGACTTCGCCGACCCGGACGGTATGGATGCCTGGTTGTATGGCGCCAAGCCCACCGGCAAGCCTGTGGCCGTGATCACCTTCGACGACGGCTACCGGGACGTGTATGAGAACGCATTCCCGATCCTGAAACGGAAGGGCATCCCTGCGGTGGTGTTCGTGGTCACGGACCTGGTGGGCACCGGCGGCCTGCAGGTGCACGACGAACTGTATCTGCTCATGAAGCGCGCCCTCAAGAACTGGGATGCGCCACGCCTCAAGCTGGTGGAGGCGCTGTGCGAAGCCAAGGTCTCAGCCTTCGGCATGAAGGACATCGCCGCCACCCTGGGCGACCCGGTGGAGGCCACGCGCTCCCTGCTCGGGGCGCTCACCCAGGCTCAGCTGCTCAGGCTCATGAGCATCCTGCGCCACAAGATCGGCCTGCCGCCGGCTGGGCTCGAGGGCTACGGCGCCATGGACTGGGACATGCTCATCGAGATGCAGAGGGCGGGCATCAAGATCGGTTCACACACCCGCAGCCATGCGCTTCTCACCAACGAATCAGCCGACAAGATCAAGGAAGAGGTGCAGAGTTCGCGCCTCATGCTGGAGCAGAAGCTGAAGGCCGACATCGCCCACTTCGCGTACCCCGACGGGCGCTTCGACGCCCTGGCGGTGCGCGCCGTGGCTGGAGCTGGCTATCGTTTCGCCTATACGGCCTGCCTGCACCGTGATTCAGATCATCCCTCGCTGACCATCCCGCGGCGCTTGCTGTGGGAGAACTCGTGCCTGGACGCCTTCGGCCAGTTCTCGCCGGCGGTGATGGACTGCCAGGTGAACGGCATATTCGATTTCGCAGCGCATTGCGCCAACCACGTCGATTGAGCGCGCGCGCCATCCCATCCCAAGGAGTCAGACTCTCATGTGCGGTATAGCAGGCATATTCAGCACCAGCGAACGCGGCGTGCAGCAGGCGGAGGTGCAGGCCATGTGCGACGCCATCTATCACCGAGGTCCCGACGACGCGGGTTACTACGTGCGCGGCAGGGTGGGACTGGGAATGCGGCGCCTCAGCATCATCGACCTGGCCACCGGCCACCAGCCGGTGCAGAACGAGGATGGCAGTGTGCGAGTGGTGCTGAACGGCGAGATCTACAACTACCGTGAGTTGCGCAAGGAGCTTGAGGCCCGCGGCCACCGCTTCTATACCGCCACCGACACCGAGACCATCGTGCACCTCTATGAGGAATACGGCGCAGATTGCGTCACCAAGTTGCGCGGCATGTTCGGCCTCGCGGTCTGGGACGAGCGGCGCCAGAGCCTGCTTCTGGCCCGGGATCGCCTCGGCATTAAGCCCCTGTACTATGCCGAGGTGGATGGCCGGGTGCTATTCGGTTCAGAGCTGAAGGCGATCCTGGAACTCCCGGATGTGGAACGGGAGCTGAACTGGAGCTCGGTGAACCATCTGTTCACCAGCCTGCACACACCCAGCTCCGAGAGCATCATCGCCGGCGTGCACAAGCTGCCGCCGGGCCATACCCTGTTGCTGCAGGCGGACGGTGCCCAGCGCCTGACGCGCTACTGGGACGTGGAGTTCGCCCCGGACTACACCCACGACGAGCAATATTTCGCGGAGCATCTGCGGCAGCTCCTCGAGGAGTCTGTGGACCTGCATCTGGTGAGCGACGTGCCCGTGGGCGCGTTCCTCAGCGGCGGCCTCGATTCTAGTTCCGTGGTCGCCATCATGGCGCGCCGCAGCGAACGCCCGGTCAAGACCTTCTCCATCGGTTTCTCCGAGCGGGCATATGACGAGACCCATGCGGCCCGGCGCGTGGCCGAGCAGTTCGGCACCGAGCATACCGAGCTGATCATGAACCCGGACGTGGAGCAGCTGATCCAGGATATCGTCTGGCACCTGGACGAGCCCTTCGGCGATTCCTCCGCCATCCCCACCTACATGGTCTCCAAGCTCGCCTCCCAGCAGGTCAAGGTCGTGCTCTCCGGTGACGGCGGCGACGAGCTGTTCGCGGGCTACGACCGCTATAGGGTGGAAGAGCGCGAGCGCCGCTACGAATACGCGCCGGCTTCGTTGCGGCGCATGCTCGGCCATATCGGCGCCTCCATGCCCGAGGGCGCCAAGGGCCGTAACTTCCTGCGGCACCTGGCCTTGTCCGGTTCGGAGCGCTACCTCGATTCGTCGACCCTCTTCAAGTCGGACCAGAAGCTCCGCCTGTTCCGTCCTGAGGCCGCGGCGTTATTTGCAGGCCATGATCCATGGCATGAGGCCCGCGCGAGCCTTAAGCATTACGACGGTGACTGGCTCTCAGCGCTGCAACGCTGGGACATCAAGAGCTACCTGCCGCTGGACATCCTCACCAAGGTGGACCGCATGAGCATGGCCCATTCCATCGAGGCCCGCGTGCCGCTGCTGGACCACAAACTGGTGGAGTTCGCTGCCACCATTCCGCCGGAGTTCCGCCTGCGCAACGGCGAGACCAAGAGCATCTTCAAGCGCGCGATGCGTGGGATCCTGCCGGACGAGATCATCGATAGGCCGAAGCAGGGTTTCGCCGTCCCCCTTGGCGCCTGGTTCCGCGGCAGGCTCTCTGGTTTCGCGCGTGAATTGCTGCTGGACGGTAGCGCCCGCTGCCAGGTGTTCGATCGGGCCTACATCAGTGAACTCCTGGACATGCACGACCGGGGCCGCGATCTCAACATGCAGCTCTGGACGCTGATGTCCTTCGAGCTTTGGTGTCGCCGCTTCCTGGATACACCCGCTCCCGCTGCGCGTTTCCAACCGGTGCCCCTCAGCACCGTCTCCATGACGGGGGTTAACGCGTGAGTCTCATAGCCCGACTGACCCAGGGACTGCGCATGTCCAACGCCGCCCAGGTGCTGCTGGATGACTCGCGCGGGCGCGAGCCAGCGCCGCTGGAGGCCCTGCAGCCTGTACCCGTGTCGGCGCCCGCCAAGCCGCTGACTGTGGTCTACATCGCCGGTGACGGCCGCAGCGGCTCGACGTTGCTGGACCGGCTCATCGGCGCCTATCCAGGGACCTTCTCCTGCGGCGAACTCGGCAACCTGCTGCAATCCGCGGCGGCTGACGATGAGTTCTGCGCCTGCGGCAGCCTCGCGGCCAGCTGCGGTTTCTGGCGCGAGGTGCTGACCCGCTGGGGCGCCTCCGTGCCGGGGTTCTCTGAACGCGAGTATCGCTTGCTGCAGCTGCGCTACGAACGGCTCAGGTCTCTACTCAGGCCCGGCAGCGACATGACCTTCGACAGCGAAAACTTCGCGCGCTACGCGGAATATACCCGCGCGCTGTTCACGACCATCGCCGATCTCTCCGGCGCCAGCGTGATCATCGATTCCTCCAAGGGACCGGCTCGCGCTCTGGCCCTGTCCCGGGTGCCGGGACTGGATATCCGCATGCTGCACCTGGTGCGGGATGTGCGCGGCGTGGCCTACTCCTTGCGTAATCCAAACCGGGGCAAGCCGAAGGAGGGTGCGCCGGTCAAGAAGCGCAGCAACCTGCGCTTCGCCGGGACCTGGGCCACCATCAACTATTTCTGTGAGTACGTGCGGCCCAAGATCGCCGGCCCCAACCTGTTCCTGCGCTACGAGGACTACACCGCGGACCTGGATGCGACTCTCGCTCAGGTGGCGGAGTTGCTCAGCACCCAGCGCATCGGCTTCGAAGCGAGCTCGGGGCACCTCATGAAGCAGGGCCATCAGGTGGCTGGCAATGACGGACGTATGCGCCCGGTGCAACGCATCTCGACGGACGAAGCCTGGCGCCGCCAGTTCGGTTTCGTCATGCGGAAGGGTCTGTACCTGCTGGTCCTCCCGCTCATGCTCCGCTACCGCTACCGCCCCTGACCCAAGCCATTCCGGCGAGGAAGATCCCATGCATGTCACGGCCATCGTGCTCGCGCGCGCAGGTGCTGGTGCACTCGCCCTAGCGCTGACTTCTGGCACCGCGGCGCTCGCCGGCTGGAACGAGCCGGCCCTGCCGCGCTACCAGGTCATCGACCTCGGCACCCTCGGCGGCGCCAGCAGCACAGCCCAAGCGCTCAACGACAAGGGTCAGGTGGTGGGTTGGTCCGAGACCGCCTCTGGCACCCGCCATGCGTTCATCTATGACCACGGCATGATGCAGGATCTGGGGACCCTCGTCGGTGGCAGCCATAGCTATGCCACCGGCATCAATGAGCACGGCCAAGTGGTCGGCTACAGCGGGATCAACGCATTCGGCTCCCAATTCCCCGAGATAGATCAGGGGTTCGTCTGGGACCCGACCGGCATGCGCAGCCTGGGCGCCTTGTTCTGCCCCTGTTCCTACAACGACCGCTACGGCGCCAGCAGCGGCTATGCGATCAACGACAAGGGTTGGGTATCGGGTTCCTCCGAGACGGTGCGCGGCTCCTGGGTTCTGCATGCGGCCCTCTGGCGGGATGGCGTGGCTGAGGATCTGGGCGGCGGTGCGGGCGATTGGTCCATAAGCCGCAGCTTCGGCATGAACGCGCGCGGTTTCGTGGTGGGCGACTATGCGCAGGACGCCGGCAAGGTCAACGCTTACGAACGCGAGGCTAGCCTGTGGCGCGGAAGCACCCGCACCGCTCTCGGCACCTTGCCGGGTTCCACCTCGAGCATCGCGCTGGCTGTGAACCTGCAGGGAGCCGTGGTGGGCTGGTCCGGGACCTTCGATGGTGCCGCTTCCCATGCCTTCATCTGGCGCCGCGGCAGCATGCAGGATATCGGCGCACTGAAGCACGATGCCAATAGCGCCGCCCTCGCCATAGACGCCGCCGGCGACGTGGTGGGCTGGTCCGGCGCCTCGCGCAGCGGGGACTCCCACGCCTTCCTGTGGCGGTTCGGCGAGATGCTGGACCTCAACCAGTCCATACCCAGCTATTCCGGCTGGGTGCTGAACGAAGCCGCCGGCATCAACCGCCGCGGCGAGATCGTCGGCACCGGTCTGCACGACGGCGAGACCCATGCTTTCCTACTCATACCGGTGATCAAACCATGAGCACGGCTGATAACTATCGTCCCCGCGTCACTCTGGTGGCGGCGGGCATGGAGATCCTCGGCGGGCAGGGGGTGCAGGCGCTCGCGCTGGTGCAGGGCCTGCGGCGCGAAGGCTATGCCGTGAGTTTCCTGCCCATCAATCCGCGCTTCCCCGTGGGGCTACGCTGGCTCAGGGAACTGCGCTACGTGCGCACCTTCTTCAACCAACTCTTCTACCTGCCGAGCTTGCTGGCGCTGCGCCGTAGCGACGTGGCTCACGTGTTCTCCGCTTCATATTGGTCGTTCCTGCTGGCGCCGGTGCCGGCGCTGCTGGTTGCCAGGCTCTTCGGCAAGCGCTCAGTGCTGCACTACCACAGCGGCGAAGCGGAGGATCACCTCTCCCGCTGGGGCGCGCTCGTGCATCCCTGGTTGCATCTCGCGGACGAGATCGTGGTGCCCTCCGAATATCTGCATGAAGTGTTCGCCCGCTACGGCTATCACACGAGAGTGGTGAAGAACGTGGTGGATACCGCACGCTTCGCCTACCGGGAGCGCAGCGACCTGCGGCCGCGGCTGCTGTCCGTTCGCAACCTGGAGCCCCACTACAGGGTGGACACGGTGATCGAGGCTTTCGCCTTGCTCAAGAAACGTTACCCAGAGGCGACCCTGGCGGTGGCCGGTTACGGCAGCCAGGAAGCCGAGCTGCGTGAGCTGGCCGCCGGCCTCGGCGTGAGCGGCATCCGCTTCCTCGGCCGCGTGGAGCCGGAGAACGTGCCTGCCCTCTATGCGGACGCGGACATATTCGTCAACGCCGCGGTCATCGACAACCAGCCCGTCTCGGTGCTGGAAGCCTTCGCCTCCGGCCTGCCGGTGGTGAGCACCGGCACCGGCGACATCGCCGCCATGCTGCGCCATGGTGAAGCCGGGCTGCTGGTCCCTCCGGGCGATCCACCGGCCATAGCCCAGGCAGTCACGAGCCTCCTGGAGCAGCCGCAGCGTGCCGTGGGGATCGCGCGGCGTGCCCGCGCGGAAGTTGAACTCTATACGTGGTCAAACATCTCGGCCGACTGGGCCGACGTCTATCGCAAGGAAGCCGCATGAAGATCGATAACCTGTTGCGTGCAGATCTCTCGGATATCGCCAGCCGGGGCTGGCAGGAAGTCTGGCGCACCGTAGACCGCATGGCGGTAGGTGGAGCCGTGCCAGAAGGGGCCCGCAACCTGTCTCTATTCGAGCATCTGGCTCCGCAGCCGGTGGCGCGCCTGAGTCGCCGAAGCGACGGCACACCGCAGGACCCCGCCCAGGCTGAGTTCGAGCATTTCCGTCGCCATGGCGCGGTGCGGTTCTTCGCCGGCCCTGGTGACGCACGCCTGCCCCAGTTCTTCGAGGAACGCCTGCCCGACGCACGCCTCCGCAGCGTCGCCACGGCAGATGCGCTCTGCGACCGCAGCTTCAGCTTGCTGGGGCACCGCGCCCTGTTCCTGGATGCGCCCTTGGACTGGCACCGGGACGCGGTCTCGGGCCAGCGCGCGCCGCTGGTACATTGGAGCCGGATCAACCCTCTCGACGCCGAGCGGGTGGGGGACAGCAAGGTCACCTGGGAGCTCAACCGGCACCAGTGGTTGGTGCACCTCGGCCAGGCTTACCGCCTTACCGGCGACGAGCGCTATTCAGAGATCTTCGCCGCCAGCGTGCGCGACTGGATGCAGGCCAACCCGGCGGGCATGGGCATCAACTGGGCCAGCAGCCTGGAGGTGGCTTATCGCCTCATCAGCTGGTGCTGGGCCCTGAACCTGTTCCGCGATTCGGCGGTGCTCACGCCGCGCCTGTACGTGGAGATGCTGGGCTGGCTCAAGGCCCACGCCGGGCACGTGGAGCGCTATCTTTCACACTACTTCTCACCCAACACCCATCTCACCGGCGAGGCCTTGGGCCTCTTCTATGCCGGCGTGCTGTTCCCGGAACTGCCGCGGGCCGCCCGCTGGCGCAAGCTCGGCGCGAAGATCCTCATCCGGCAGCTGCCGCGCCAGGTGCATGGGGATGGCGTCTACTTCGAGCAGTCCACCTGTTACCAGCGCTACACCGCCGAGATATACCTGCACTTCCTGATATTGGCCGAGCGCAACGACGTGACGTTACCTGATGCGGTGAAGCAACGGGTGGCGTTGATGCTGGACAACCTGTTGGCGGTCTGCCGTCCGGATGGCAGCATGCCGCAGATCGGCGATTCCGACGGCGGCCGCCTGCTGCCGCTGGCGCAACGCGGCGCCGACGACTGCCGCGACGTGTTCTCGCTGGCAGCGGTGTTCTTCAAGCGGCCCGATTATGCCTGGGCGGCCCGTGGCACCTCACCGGAAGTGGCTTGGCTCTTCGGCACCAGCGGCTGCAAGGTCCTGGACGGCTTGCAGCCGGCGCCGCCCGCCGATGCTCCTTCACAACTCTATGCCGAGGGTGGGCATGCGGTGATGCGCAGCGGATGGGAACGCCATGCCCACCAGATGCTCTTCGACACGGGCCCCCTGGGTTGCCGCGTGAGCGGCGGCCACGGCCATGCGGACCTCCTCAGCATCCAGTGCAGCGCCTTCGGCCAAGCCCAACTGGTGGATCCGGGCACCTACTGCTACACCGGCAACGCCCACTGGCGCGACCATTTCCGGGGCAGTTCCGCCCATAACACCGTGGTGGTGGACCACAAGAGCCAGGCGGTGCCGGTGGGCCCGTTCTCCTGGCAGCGCCGCCCCGCGGCAAGCCTCAAGGATTGGATCTCGACCGCTGCCTATGACTATGCCGATGCGGAGCACGGCGCCTATCGCCGTCTGCGGGACCCGGTGCAGCACCGGCGTCGTGTGCTGTTCGTGAAATCGCGCTACTGGGTGGTGGTGGACGATCTCACGGGCGCCGATGCACATTCGGTGGAACTCATGTTCCAGTTCGCGCCCATGCCGGTCAGCCTGGATGCGGACGGCTGGGCCCGCAGCGGCGGTCCCAATGGGCGCGGCTTGTTCCTGCGGGCATTCTCCGCCGCCACCCTGCAAGCCAAGGTGAGCCAGGGCGGGCTCGATCCCATCCGCGGCTGGATCTCGCCGGACTACGGTCTGCGCGTGCCGGCGCCCGTCCTGAGCTACGCCACGGTAGAGAAACTGCCCTTGCGCATCGTCACCCTCATCGTACCCCGCGAAGCGGGGGAGACCACGCCGCCGGACATCACCGCGGTGCGGCCCGCCGGCAGCTCCCTGAGCCTGCTGTTCGCGGACGGACGCGAGACGGTACGGGTGGACGACGACCAGATCATGGTGGATTGCGCCGACGGCTCCTCCATCATCCCTCTCAACGACCGGAACGAGGCCTGAGCCATGTGCGGCATAGCAGGCATCCTGAAGTTCGATGCCACGGCGGCGGTGGAATACGTGCGTCTCTCGCGCATGCGCGATGTACTCGGTCACCGGGGACCCGATGACAGCGGCATCGTGATACGCGGCCGCGCGGGTCTGGCACACAACCGGCTCTCCATCATAGACCTCAGCAGCGGCCAGCAACCCATGGCGGACACCCATGGCGCCTGGATCAGCTTCAACGGGGAGATCTATAACTTCCGCGAACTGCGCAAGCAGCTGGAAGCGCGCGGTTGCCACTTCGCGACGAATTCTGACACCGAGGTGATCCTGCAGGCCTACCAGGTCTATGGCGAGGACTGCGTGAAGCATCTGCGCGGCATGTTCGCTTTCGCCATCTGGGACAAGAAGCGCCAGAAGCTGTTCCTGGCCCGGGACCGGCTCGGCATCAAGCCCCTGTACTACACCTCCAATGGCGGCGAGCTGGTCTTCGCCTCGGAGATCAAGGCGATCCTCACTTCCGGAGCCCTGGCGCCGGCTTTGAATGAGGCCATTCTCCCTGAATACCTGGCCACGCGCTTCGTCGCGGGCGACGAGACCTTCTTCCAGGGCGTGCGCAAGCTCATGCCCGGCCATACTCTGAGTTGGACCCCCGTGGAGGGCCTGCGCCTGACCCGCTACTGGAAGCTGCCGGACCAGCTATCTGACGCAGACGTGCCCTTCGAGGAGCACGCGCGCGAAGTGCGCCGCCGCCTGGAGGAGGCGGTCAGCATCCATCTCATGAGCGACGTGCCGCTGGGTCTTTTCCTCTCCGGCGGCATCGACTCCAGCGCGCTCGCCGCGCTCATGGCGCCCATGGTCAGCAAGCCGATCCAGAGCTTCGCCGTGGGTTTTGCAGAGCATGGTTACAATGAACTGGACTACGCGAGGCTGATGGCGAAATCGGTGGGTGCCGAGCACCGCGACATCCTGCTCTCCAGCTCCGACTTCCTGCGGGCACTCCCGCGGATGGTCTGGCACGAGGATGAGCCCATCGCCTTCCCCTCCAGCATCTGCCTGTACCACGTGTCGCGCCTGGCCAAGCAGCACGTCAAGGTGGTGCTGACCGGGGAGGGCGCCGATGAGCTGTTCCTGGGCTACAACAAGTATCGCGTCACTGCCTGGAACGAGCGGCTCGGCCGGCCGTATTGGGCCACCATGCCGAGAGCGGTCCAGAACGGCATCCGCCGCCTGGTGCAGAGCTGCCCCAGGGGCGTGCGCCGCTACGCGGAGCGCAGCTTCCTCGGACCTGAGCCCGGTATCCGCGGGCTCTTCTACGAGAACTTCGCCGTGTTCCCCGCCGCGCACCAGAGCCGCCTGCTCACGGGCTCCGGTCCGCGCCGCGATCCCTATGCCGAGGGCCTGCGCCGCTATGCCCAAGCTCCGGGCGGCAGCCTTGAGCGCATGAGCCATGCGGACATCCAGACCTACATGGTGGAACTGCTCATGAAGCAGGACCAGATGAGCATGGCGGCATCGCTCGAGAGCCGCGTGCCGTTCCTTGACCACGAACTGGTGGAATACGTGGCTGCCATGCCCGCCAAACACAAGCTGCAGGGCTTCCAGACGAAATCGGTGTTGCGCGCCGCCGTGAAAGACATCCTGCCCAAGGAGATCCTGACGCGCGGCAAGATGGGCTTCCCTGTCCCGGTGGGGCGCTGGTTGCGCGGCAGCCACGCCTCGCTGCTGGACGAGCTGGTGCTCAGCCAACGCGCCCTCGGCCGCGGCCTGTTCGATTCCGACTATGTCCGGCAGCTCGCCGCCGAGCATAAGCGCGGCGATGCGGAGCACGGCGATCGCCTGTGGATGCTCATCAACCTCGAACTCTGGCAGCGGATGTTCCTGGAAGGTGAAGCCCCCGACGCGATCCTGGACGAGGCATTGTTCAATCCCAGCTTGGGTGTCGCGGCCTGACGCCGGGGTTTTACCCGCATCTGATTGCGGGGTTCACCGGATATCTTGCACGGGCTTTGGATGCGAGAGTTGCCGCCCGGGGATGCAGGTGCAACCCGGATTATGTCCAAGGACGCGGCAGTGATGACTCAGAACGGATTCGTGGGCGGACAGCTGGGCTACAAGCTCCTGTGCCGCTTGGGACGCGAGGCGACCCGCGAGCAGGACCCCTGCGCTGGCGAGGCCTATACGGGCACCAGCAAGCTCGAGTCCCTGTTCGGCGAGGACGTCTGGGACAGCGTGCAGGGCAGGACGGTGCTGGATTTCGGTTGCGGCACCGGCCGTGAGGCCATCGAGATCGCCCAGCACGATGCTGGCCTGGTCGTCGGCGTGGACATACGCCAGAAGCTCCTGGACGTCGCTACCGCCGAGGCGCGCGCCGCCGGGGTGGCGGATCGCTGCAGCTTCGGCACCCATACCTACGGCAAGTTCGACGTCATCTTTTCAGTGGATGGCTTCGAGCACTACCAGGACCCTGGCAAGGTGCTGCGCCAGTTCCACAGCCTGCTGCTTCCGGGCGGTCGGGTCTACATCGCCTTCGGCCCCCCCTGGCTGCATCCGCTCGGCGGACACCTGTTCTCCGTGTTCCCCTGGGCCCATCTCATATTCACCGAAGAAGCGCTGTTGCGCTGGCGCGCGGACTTCAAATCCGATGGCGCCCGGCATTTCCACGAAGTGGAAGGCGGCCTCAACCAGATGACGCTCAGTCGCTTCCGCCAGCTGGTGGCGGAGAGCGGCTTCGATGTCGAATCCCTGGAGCCCATGCCGATCAAACGCTTCCGGCGCCTCTTCAACCCGCTCACCCAAGAATTCCTCACCTCCGTCGTCCGCTGCGCCCTGGTGCGCCGCGAGACGGCCTGACGGCAGGGTCAAGGCAGATACATGCGCATCCTGTGGGTCAAGATCGGCGGACTCTGGCCGCCCAACACCGGCGGCCGCCTGCGCAGCCTCAACATCCTGTCTGAACTCGCCCGCGAGCACGAGCTTAGCGTGCTCACCACCCACGTCCCGGGGGATGACCCCGAGGCGCTCGCGCGGCAGCTGCCCCAGTGCAAGCGTGTGCTGTCCTTCCCCTTCGCGGCGCCGAAATGGCGTGACCCGCGTTTCCCCTGGATGCTGCTGAAGTCCTGGTTCACGAAGATGCCGGTGGACGTCTATAAGCACCGGGTCCAGGCGCTGCGGTCTGAAGTCGAGAAGCTGATGGCAGCGGGGGAGGTGGACCTCTGCATCGCTGACTTCGTGTTCGCCGCACCCAACGTCCCCTTGGACGGACCGATCCCGGTGGTGTTCTTCTCCCATAACGTCGAATACATGATCCTGAAGCGCCTGGCGGCGATCCAGGACAACCCGATCAAGCGCGCGCTGCTCGGCATCGAGTGGCGCAAGATGCGCGGCTACGAGGCGGAAGTCTGCCGCCATGCCAAGCTCACGGTAGCGGTCTCACCCCAGGACCGGGCGCTCCACAGCGCCGACGCCCAGGGCGCTGCCATCTTCGACGTCCCCACCGGCGTAGATACCGGTTACTTCAAGGCCAACGGCACGCCCGAAGATCCCGTGGAAGTGGTGTTCACCGGTTCCATGGACTGGCATCCCAACGAGGACGCCATCCGCCACTTCATCGACGAGATCCTGCCGGCAGTGCGCCGGGAAGTCCCGCGGGTCGGCGTCACCATCGTCGGCCGCAACCCCAGCGATGACCTGCGCCGCGCCGCCAAGGCGGCCGGGGTGCGGGTCACCGGCACCGTGGACGATGTGCGCCCTTATATAGATGCAGCGGCGGTCTACGTGGTACCGCTGCGCATCGGCGGCGGCACCCGCCTCAAGATCTTCGAGGCCCTCTCCATGGGCAAGGCGGTGGTCTCCACCACCGTCGGGGTGGAAGGTCTGCCCCTTGCTCCAGGGGAGCATTACCTGCGGGCCGACGATCCCCAGAGCTTCGCCTCTGCCGTGGTCTCGCTGCTGCGGGACCCGGAACATCGCCGTGCCCTGGGCGATGCCGGCCAACGTCTCACCCACGAACGCTATGGCTGGCCCCAGGTGGCGCGGCAGTTCGGCGCGCACTGCGAGTCCGCCCGTGGTTGAGTTGCACCGCCCCGGCGTACCGCGAGTGGTGCTCATGTGCCATGAGGGCGACCGCATCGACACCGAAGGCCTCACTGCCTGGATCGCCACCAGCATGGATCTGGTGGGTGTCATCAAGCTGCGCGAAGGCCGTGAGCGGATGTGGCAGCGGGTCCGCCGCGAGATCCGCCGCGTGGGCCTGCTGCGTTTCCTGGACGTATTGGCCTTCCGGCTCTACTACAAGGTCTTCCTGGCTCGCCGCGATACTGAATGGATGGAAGACGAACTCGCGCGCCTGCATGCGCGCTATCCGGTCGATCCTACCGGCGTCATGACCCTCGTCACCAGCGAGCCCAACGGGGCCGCCGTGAAGTCATTCCTGAAATGGCTGAAGCCGGATCTCATGGTGGCCCGCTGCAAGACCATCCTGAAGCAGGACATTTTCAGCCTGCCGCGCCACGGCACCTATGTACTGCATCCCGGCATCTGCCCCGAATACCGCAATGCCCATGGCTGCTTCTGGGCCCTGGTGAACCGCGACCTGGAGCGTGTGGGCATGACCCTGCTGCGGGTGGATCCGGGTGTGGACACGGGCCCGATGCTGCTGCAGTCCTCCTACGGGTTCGATGAGCTCAAGGAATCCCATACGGTGATGCAGTACCGGGTGGTGCTGGAGAACCTGGACAAGGTCGCCGAGCAGCTCAAGGCCGCCTGGCGCGGCCATTCTGAGCCCCTACCGGTGGCCAAGCGCAAGTCCGCCACCTGGGGCCAGCCCTGGTTGAGCGCCTACCTGCGCTGGAAGCACGCGGCGCGGCGCAGCGGCGCCCAGCAGCAGCGGGCCACGTCATGAAGCGCCTGCTCTCGCTGCTCTACCACGACGTCTATGCCGTCGATCCCACCGAGAGCGGCTTCGCCGGTGCCGGTGCGGACCGCTACAAGCTGCCGCTGCCGGAGTTCGATCTCCAGCTTGCGGGTCTCGCCTTCGTGCTGGACGCACCGCCGGTGGTGATCACACAACCGCAGGCCGAAGGCACCGAGGTGCCGGTGGCCATCACCGTGGATGACGGCGGACTCTCATACCACAGCGAGGTGGCGGACCGGCTCGAGATGCGCGGCTGGCGGGGCCACTGCTTCATGACCAGCGACTGGATCGGCCGTCCGGGCTTCCTGGACAAGCATCACTTGCGCGAGCTGCACGCCCGCGGCCATGTGATCGGTAGCCACTCTGCCAGCCATCCGGCGCGGTTCGCCGCCTGCAAACCCTCAGAGATGCTGCGGGAATGGCGCGAGAGCCGCGCGGAACTGCAGGACGTGCTAGGTGCGCCGGTGACCACGGCATCGGTGCCCGGCGGTTACTTCTCGGCGCGGGTCGCGGAGACCGCCGCGGAGGCGGGGCTCACCACGCTTTTCACCTCAGAGCCCGAGACCCGTGTGCGCCGCATCGGCGGCTGCACCGTGCTTGGACGCTACGCCATCCGCCGCGGTGACGACAGCGGCTATGCGGCGGAACTCGCCGCACGCAAACCCAGTGCCGTCTATGCGGCCTGGCTGAAATGGAACGGCAAGAAAGTGCTCAAGGCCATGCTCGGCGCGGGCTACCCGCAGCTCGCCGGGCGGCTTGCTGGCCTCGCCGGAAACCACGAACCCTGACCCCGCTGGAGCGGGGCATACAGATCACAACAGGAGATTAGAGACATGCGTATCAGCATATTCGGACTCGGTTACGTCGGTTGCGTGAGCGCCGCTCGCCTGGCGGAAGCCGGGCACGAGGTCATCGGCGTGGACGTGAACCCGGAGAAGGTGGCCATGGTCAACGCCGGCATCTCGCCGATCGTGGAACCTGGCCTGGAGTCGCTGCTGGCCTTCACGGTCAACAGCGGCCGGCTGCGCGCCACCGTCTCGGCACCGGAAGGCATCGCCGGCTCGGACATGGCCCTCATCTGCGTCGGCACCCCCGGTTACAGCAACGGCCAGCTAAACGTGGACGTATTGCGCCAGCTCTGCGGCGAGATCGGCCGTGAGCTGCACCACCGTGACCAGCCTTTCGTGGTGGTGGTGCGCAGCACCGTGCTGCCCGGCACCATCGAGGATGTGGTGATCCCGGCGCTGCGCGCCGGCATGCAGCGCCGCCACCGCTCCTGCCTGCGGGTGGCGGTGAACCCCGAGTTCATCCGCGAGGGCAGCGCCCTGCAGGACTTCCTGCAGCCGCCGTTCACCCTGGTGGGTTGCGAGGACGAGGAGACCGCCGGCCGCCTGCGCGAACTCTATGCCACGGTCGAGGCGCCGTTCGTGCACACCTCCATCAAGACCGCCGAGATGATCAAGTACACCGCCAACACCTTCCATGCGCTGAAGGTGTGCTTCGCCAACGAAGTGGGCGACGTGTGCGAGGCCTTCGGCGTGGAGCCGCAGGAAGTCATGCGCATATTCCGCATGGACCGCAAGCTCAACGTCTCCGAGGCCTATCTCAAGCCCGGCTTCGCTTTCGGCGGCTCCTGCCTGCCCAAGGACATACGCGCGCTCACTTACGCGGCCCGCAGCGTGGACGTGGACCTGCCGCTCATCGGCCGCATCCTTGAGTCCAACAGCGCCCAGATCCGCCGCGCCGTGGATGCGGTGGTGGCCACGCGCAAGAAGCGCATCGGCGTCATCGGCCTCTCCTTCAAGCCGGGCACCGACGACCTGCGCGAGAGCCCCATGGTCACGCTGGTAGAGACGCTCATCGGCAAGGGCCTGGACGTGCGCATCCTCGATCATAACGTCTCAGTCGCGCGCCTGACTGGAGCCAACCGCCGTTACATCGAAGAAGAAATCCCGCATATCGCCTCGCTCATGTGCACCGAGGGCGCCGACCTCCTGGTCCACGCGGAGCTGTTGGTGGTGGGCAACGCCGGGGAAGAGACGGACGTCGTACTCGCGGCGGCGGATTCCGACGTGGACGTAATCGATCTCACCCGCGGCATCGCCCGCGCTAACCAGAAATCACGCAGCAAGGTGGATGAGTCATGCCAAGTACCGTCATCTTCCGGACCCTATACGCCGGCTTACTCGCCTCAGGTGTCGCCGGCCCGCTCCTGATCGCGCCGGGCTGCCACAGCGAGGCGGCGGTCGCCGCCTCGCCCACGCAGCCTGCGCATCACAGCCCGGTTCCGCCGCAGGCGTACGTCGACGCCCGCTACGTGAAGCCCCAGGGCAAGACCGTCACGGTCGCGTCCGGCGGCGACCTGCAGGCGGCGCTGGATGCCGCCAAGCCCGGTGACACCCTCGTGCTGCAGCCAGGCGCCGTCTACAGCGGCGGCTTCACGCTGCCCGCAAAGCCGGAGGACACGAGCGGTTGGATCACCATCGAGTCCGCCGCCGTGGCCCAGGGCCAGCTGCCACCCGGGACGCGGGTGGATCCGGACGATGCGGCGCGCATGCCCAAGCTCGAAGCTTCGAGCGGGCCGGTGCTGCGCACCGACCCCGGCGCGCACCATTACCGTTTCATCGGCATTGAACTCAGGCCCGGCCCGGCCAAGTCCGGCAGCGCGCTCGGCTGGCTGAAGAACCTGGGTGGTTCGGGCAAGGATGCGCCGAAGACCGCATTCCTCGAGAACCTGGTGGTATTGGGCAACGGCGACACCAAACTGGACACGCTACCCCATCACTTCATCTTCGACCGCTGCTACCTGCATGGCGACCCGGTGGTCGGAGCCAAGCGCGGCATCGCGCTGAACGCACGCAACGCCGCGGTCATCGATTCCTACTTCGCCGACTTCAAGAAGGTGGGGGAGGACAGCCAGGCTATCGCGGCCTGGAACAGCCCAGGCCCGTTCATGATCGTGGACAACTACCTGGAGGCGGCGGGCGAGAACGTGATGTTCGGCGGGACCGACCCCACCATCCAGGGCGTGGTGCCTTCGGACATCGAAGTGCGCGGCAACCACTTCACCAAGGATCCAGCCTGGCGTGCGGATGCACCGGGCTACCAGGGCGCCACCTGGAGCATCAAGAACATCTTCGAGCTCAAGAACGCCCAGCGCGTGCTCGTGGAAGGCAACCTGTTCGAGTACAACTGGGCCCAGGCCCAGGATGGCTTTTCCATCCTGTTCACGGTACGGGACCAGGACGGCACGGCTCCCTGGTCGGTGGTGCAGGACGTGACCTTCAAGGACAACGTGGTCCGCCACGTCGCCAACGGGGTCAACATCCTCGGTTACGACAACAACCACCCCAGCCAGCAGACCCAGCGCATCCTGGTGGCCAATAACCTGTTCGAGGATGTGGGCGGTCCTTGGGGCCAGGGTGTATTGCTGCTGATGGGCGACGGCAGCCGCGACGTGACCTTCACCCATAACACCGCAATCCAGACCGGCACCATCGTGTTCAGCGACGGGCGCGCCGACGAGGGGTTCAGCTACACCGACAACATCGCCCTGCACAACCGCTACGGCATCATCGGCACCAACAAGGGCGTGGGTGTATCGACCATCTCCGCCTATTTCCCCGATGCCAGGCTACGCCGGAACGTGATCATAGGCGCGGCCTCCAACGAATATCCCTCGGACAACTTCTTCCCCAAGAGCCTGCAGGGCGTTGGTTTCGCCGGCAACGGCGACTACAGGCTCTCGGCCACCAGCGCCTATAAGTCCGAGGCGGATGACGGCGGTGACATAGGGGTTGATGCAGACGAACTCTGCATCTCCCTCAAGGCCTACGACCCGCATCTGGGGGACACGGTGGTCTCCTGCACCCCCAACAAGACTGCCGTCAACACGGAGCACTGAGATGACCGGCTTCATGGCATACGCGTCCCTCTGCTTCTGGATATCGATGATGCTGCTGTCCTACACCTACGTGGGCTATCCGCTGCTGATCCGGCTGTGGGGTGGCTTGAAGCGGCGCGAGCCCGTGACCGGCTGGATGCAGCCCAAGGTCACGCTGGTGGTGGTGGCATACAACGAATCGCGCCGCATCAAGCAGCGCCTGGAGAACTTCCTCGACCTGGACTATCCCTGGGACCACATGGAGGTGATCGTGGCCTCGGATGGTTCCACCGACGGCACCGCCGCCAAGGCCCGGGCCTACGCCTCGGAGCAGGTGACGGTGGTGGAGTTCAAGCAGCGGCGCGGCAAGAGCGCCGTTCTGAACGACGTTATGCGCATGGCCAGCGGCGAGATCGTGGTGCTGGCGGACGCGCGCCAGAAGTTCGAGACCGGCGCGCTCAAGGCGCTGGTGGCCTGCTTCGCCGATCCCAAGGTGGGGGCGGTCAGCGGCGAACTCGTGCTGCTGGACAGCACCGGGCGCGGCTCCGAAGTGGGGAAGGGCGTGGATTTCTACTGGCGCTACGAGAAGTTCATGCGTCTGCACGAGAGCCGCATCGACTCCACCGTGGGCGTGACCGGGGCCATCTACGCCTTGCGGCGCAAGTTGTTCCAGCCCATCCCTGAGTCGTTGATCCTGGACGACGTGCTCATCCCCATGCAGGCGGTGCGGCAGGGTTACCGGGTCCTGTTCGAACCCCGCGCCCGGGCCTATGACTGGGTCGCCACCAACGCGCAGCAGGAGTTCACCCGCAAGCTGCGCACCATCGCCGGCAATTACCAGCTCTTCTTCCTCAAGCCCTGGCTGCTGAACCCTTTCATGAACCGGCTTTGGCTGCAGACCGTGTCCCACAAGCTGTTCCGGCTCTTGAGCCCGATCTGCCTGGTGCTGGCGTTCGTCGCCAGCCTGGCATTGGCGCGGGACGCGGGCATCTTCCGCGCCTTGTTCGTGCTGCAGCTCTTGTTCTACGGGGCCGCGGCCCTGGGTTACTTCACGCGTCACGCGGCGCGCAAGCCTTTCTTCCTCAACATCCCTTATGCCTTCTGCCTGCTCAACTGGGCCACGGTGATGGCGCTCGTCCATCTCCTGAATGGCCGGCAGCAGGTCACCTGGGAACGTACCGCCGGTTGATCCCGGCGCTGGAGAACGCACATGTGTGGGATCGTGGGAGCCGTGGGCAGCCGTAACGTGGTGCCTATGTTGATCGAGGGCCTGCAGAGGCTCGAGTACCGCGGCTATGACTCCGCGGGCATCGCCGTGGTCAACGGCAGCATCAAGCGGGTTCGCAGCGTCGGCCGCGTGGCGGAGATGCAGAGCAAGGCCAACGCCACCCAGCTCGCGGGCGTCACCGGCATCGGACATACCCGCTGGGCCACCCATGGCGGCGTCACCGAGCCGAACGCCCATCCCCACATCTCGCGCGGCGAGATCGCGGTGGTGCACAACGGCATCATCGAGAACCATGAGGAACACCGGGCCCGCCTCATGGGCCTCGGCTATACCTTCGAGTCCCAGACCGATACCGAGGTCATCGCCCACCTCATCCATCATCACCTGCAGCAGCACGGCGACCTGTTCCGGGCTACCCAGGAGACCGCCCGGGAGCTGATCGGCGCCTATGCCATCGGCGTGCTCTCCCTCAAGAACCCGGACGTGGTCACCGGCGCCCGCATGGGCTGTCCCTTGCTGGTGGGCCTGGGGGAGGGGGAGAACTTCCTCGCCTCCGACGTCTCAGCGGTGCTCTCGGCGACGCGCCGGGTGCTGTACCTCGAAGACGGCGACGTGGTGGAACTGCGTGGCCAGAGGGTCACGGTCACGGACCGCAACGGCCAGAAGGTGGAACGCCTGCCGCGGGTGAGCGACGTCTCCCTCGCCAACATGGATCTCGGCAGCCACCAGCACTACATGCAGAAGGAGATCCACGAGCAGCCGGCCGTGCTCGCCGACACGCTGCGGCCGCTGGTGGAGGAAGGCTTCACGCCAGCCCTGTTTGGCCTTCGCGCCGATGAGGTATTCCGCGACGTGGATGCGGTGCTGATCCTCGCTGCCGGCACAAGCTACTACGCCGGCCTCACCGCCAAGTACTGGCTGGAGGGCGTGGCGGGCATCCCCACCTCAGTGGAGATCGCCAGCGAATACCGCTACCGGGAATCGGTGGCCCGCCCCCGCCAGCTCGTGGTCACCATCTCCCAATCCGGCGAGACCCTGGACACCCTGGAAGCCCTGAAGCACGCCAAGGCCATGGGCCACGAGAAGACCCTGTCCATCTGCAACGTGCCTGAGAGCGCCATCCCGCGCGCTTCGGAACTGGTCTTCTACACCCGGGCCGGCGCCGAGATCGGCGTCGCTTCCACTAAGGCCTTCACCACCCAGCTCATCGCGCTGTTCGGCCTGGCTGGCACCCTCGCCAAGCTCAACGGCCGCCTGTCGGCCGCCAAGGAACAGGACTACATCGCGAGCCTGCGCCGTCTCACGGAGTGCGTGCAGCACGCCCTCAACCTGGAGCCGCAGATACAGGCCTGGGCCGCGCGCTTCGCCGAACGGGACCATGCGCTGTTCCTGGGCAGGGGCGTGCACTACCCCATCGCTCTGGAAGGCGCGCTGAAGCTCAAAGAGATCTCGTATATCCACGCCGAGGCGTATCCCGCGGGCGAACTGAAGCACGGCCCCCTGGCGCTCGTGGATAGCGACATGCCGGTGGTGGTGATCGCGCCCAACGACTCGCTGCTGGAGAAGGTGAAGTCGAACATGCAGGAAGTGCGCGCCCGCGGCGGCGAGCTCTTCGTGTTCGCGGACCAGGATAGCCAGTTCACCGAGAGCGAGGGCGTGCACGTGATCCGCACGCCGCGCCATGCCGGCATCCTCTCGCCCATCGTGCATGCCATACCGGTGCAGCTCCTGGCCTACCACACGGCCCTGCAGCGCGGCACCGACGTGGACAAGCCCCGTAACCTCGCCAAATCGGTGACCGTCGAATGACCATCGAGCAACACAGCAAGTCCTACATGGACGAATACCTGGGCAAGCTGCCCGGACCGCGTCATCTGCCGTCCAATCTGGACACCGACAGCTTCGCCATCGAGACCGACGAACGCCCCTGGGGCCGCTGGAGCCTCCTGCATGAGGGGCCAGGCTACAAAGTGAAGCTCATCGAGGTGCACCCCGGCCGGCGCCTGAGCCTGCAGTACCACCACCACCGCAGCGAGCTCTGGACCTGCGTGGGCGGCGTGGCCAGTGCGCTGGTGGGCGAGCGGCTGCTGGAACTGAAGCCCCGCGAATCCGTGCGCATCGGTCTCGGCGAGGTCCACCGTCTCGGCAACGCCGGCCACGAGCCCGTGTTCATCGTCGAGGTGCAGCAGGGCGAGATCCTGCGCGAGGACGACATCGTGCGCCTCGAAGACGACTACCAGCGGGCGGGCACCACGCGCTGAACCGCCCCGAGTCCCCAAGGACAGCATCCATCACTCGCGTGCACGCACGCGGGCTCAAGCCCTACGCATCATAAATGAGGTGATTGCCATGAAATGTCTAGTGACAGGCGGTGCCGGATTCATCGGCTCGCACCTGACCCGCGGCTTGCTCCACCAGGGGCACGACGTGTGGGTGCTCGATAATCTCTCCACCGGCAAGCGCGAGAACATCGAGAGCCTGCCCATCGAGTTCATCGAAGGCGACGTGCGCGACCGTGAGACGGTGCGCAAGGCCGTGCAGGGCATGGACTATGTGTTCCACCTGGCGGCCCTGGCCTCCGTGGGCCGATCCCTGAAGGACCCCCTCGCCACCCACGCGGTGAACGAGACCGGCACGCTCACGGTGCTGGATGCGAGCCACAAGGCAGGGGTGAAGCGGGTGGTGTTCGCCGCTTCCTCCTCGGCCTACGGCAACGCGGTGGCCCTGCCCAAGCGCGAGGATGCCACTCCGGATCCCCTCTCGCCCTATGCCGTCTCGAAACTCACCGGCGAGCACTATTGCAAGGTGTATTGGCAGGCCTTCGGCCTGGAGACCGCCTGCGTGCGCTACTTCAACGTCTTCGGCCCGCGCCAGGACCCGGAGTCGGAATATGCCGCGGTGATCCCGCGCTTCATCGACACTGCCCTGAACGGCGGCTCGCCGGTGATCTATGGCGACGGCACCCAGTCCCGTGACTTCACCTACGTGGCGAACGCGGTGCAGGCCACCATCGCCGCCGCCACCGCGCCGGAAGCGGCGGGGCAGGTGTTCAACGTGGCCTGCGGCGAGCGCCGCAGCCTGCTGGACCTCGTCGACATGCTGGAGGACCTCCTGGGGGACCGTATCGTCCCGCAGTTCGAGGCTCCCCGCACCGGTGACGTGAAGCACTCGCAGGCTTCCATCGAGAAGGCCCAGAAGTACCTGGGCTACGCGCCCGAGGTGCCGTTCAAGGAAGGCCTCAAGGAGACCGTCGACTGGTACCGCAAGTGGCTGGCCCTGGAGCAGTACCAGGCCCGCGCCCCGCATCTGCAAAGTATCCCGGGCCTGGCCGCTCAGCCGTAACCTGGAGATATCGGGGACCGCAGAAGTCCCCCAGCCCTGACCGGCCGCCGGAACTGTCCGGCGGCCGGTTTTTTTTGCCTATTGGGTCTTGATGAGGGCGTCGGTGACGGTGCCGCCCAGGGTGTTCACGCTCGCCGCCGCCCGCAGGATGGAGGCCGGCGCGGTCTTGCTGGTGTAGAACACGGTGCCGTTCTTGTAGTAGTTCACCGTGCCCGCACCCACGGCGATGCGGAACACGTCGCCGGAGGCGAACTTGGTGTCGGTCTTGTAGGCGCCTTTCTCGTGCACCTCCACGCTGCCACTCTGCAGGCGCAGGGCGTAGTCCATGTTGGCCATGCCGGGGCCGGCTGCCGGGTTCTCCAGGCCCACGCTGCGCAGGGTGTTGGTCTCCGAGACCACGAACTCCACGTAGCCGTTGCCACCCTGGGTCAGCTGCTGCTGGGAGTCAGCGATGGCATCCTCGCAGCCGTCGCAGCCGCTGGTCTTCTGCAACGAGCCGCCGTCGGCGGTCACATTGCGAAGGGCGGTCCAGGCCACGGGCAGCACCCGCGGGAAGCTGGCATAGAGCGCCGCCACCTGCGAGGCATTGAGGGCGGAGCTATAGAGCCGCACTTCGTCCACGGAGGCCGCCAGGTAGGGCTGGGTCGCGCCGGGGTAACGGGCGAAGTACAGCGAGTCGGTGCTGCTCACGGCACCGGCACGGCCGGTCCAGGCACGGCTGGTCTTGAGCACGCCATCCACATAGAGCTTGCCGCCGCTAGCGTCGACCGTGTAGGTCACCATGTGCCACTGGCCATCGTTGTAACCCGCGGTCTTCAGCGGACAGCCGCTGTCACCAACGTGATCCGCGCTGTCGCGCACATACCAGGCGCAGAGGCTGCCGTTGCTCAGGAACACCTGGTAGCCCTTGTAGGAACCGGAAGCGTACTTGTTGATGAGCGCGTGGGTGCCGCTCGTGTCGGTGGTGTTGAACCAGACCGATGCCGTAAGCGGGTAGGCATCCAGCGCCGCGACATGAGGGACGCTCGCATACTGGTCCACACCGTCGAAGTTGAGGGCATCGCCCACCACACCCTGGACCCAGACCGGGCTCTTGTGGAGGGTGGCGGTATAAGCGTGACCGGAGCTGTCGGCGGCAGTGGTGCCGGTGCCGGTGCCGGCGTCGAACTGCCAGTTGCCCAGGGGCTTCGGCAACGTGACCGAACCGCCCGCCTGGGTGGTGAAGGTCTGGTCGGACGAGACGGATTGCTGCCCCGAGGGATTGCTCGAGATCACCTGGTAGTGATACAGGGTGCCGGGTGTGAGCCCCGCCATGGCCACCGAATGTGCCGTCACCATGCCGGTGTTCAGCGTGGTGGTGCTGCCGTAGCTCTGGCTGGTGCCATAGGCGACCTGGGAGTTGGCGGACTGGTCGGTGTTCCAGCTCACGGTGGCTGAAGCTGAGCCGGTCACGCTGGATGCGACGCCTGAGATCACCGGCGGCAACACCGCGACGTAGGTGGTCACGGAGACGGAGGCTGCCGTCGTGGTGTTCCCCGCCGCGTCGCGCGCGATGGCGCTGAGCACATGCGCGCCGATAACCTGCTTGGAGGTATCCCAGCTGATCGAATAGGGCGCCTGGGTCACTTCCGCGCCCAGGTTCACGCCATCCAGCTTAAATTGCACGCCTGCCACGCCCACGTTGTCGGCGGCATCGGCGGAGACGGTGACGCTGCCGGTGAGGGCTGCGCCCAAGAAGGGGGCGGTGAGCGTGACGCTGGGGGGCGTCGTGTCACTGCTGCTGCCGCCACCGGTCAGGAGCTGATAAGGGATCTTCACCATGAAGGCTTCCATACGGGTGCCGCCCATGTTGCTGACCCAGAAGAAGTACTGGCCGGTGGGGTCGATGTTCCCCTTCGGGTCCTTGCCGTAGTCGGTGCAACTCGGGCAAGTGGCGTTGCCGCCGGTGGCGTTGAGGTCGGTCATGACCGGAGCCACCACCAGCGCCTGCTGGGAGGCATGGGGGATGGAACTGTCCAGGCTGAAGCAGATGATCTCGTTGGCGCGGGGCGAGTTGGTGCGGTTGGCGCCGCTGCCGCAGGCGTACTGCTGGCTGATGGGCAGGGTCGGGCTCGCGTTCTCGAAGCTCACATGGGACGGAGAGAAGGCGCTCCAATCGTTATCATGGTAGGTCAGCCCTCCCGCCAAGGGGCTCGAGCCTAGGTTCCATACCCGCCAGGCATTGGCATAGTTGTTCCAGTTATCCACGGCCACGTATGTGCCATAGCCCATGTCCGAGTGGCCGCCGGCGCCGTTCTGGTCTGTAAGTACGGTCTGGGTGCCTGTCTGCAGGTCAACGAACAGGTTGTCCTCGTCGCAGCTGGCGCAGGTGTCGGAGGGTAGTTTCTCCTTGATGAGGAGGTAGCGGCCGCTCTTGTCTATCTGGCACTCGTCGAACTTGCCCTGGGCGGGATAGTAGTAGAACTGCTTGGTGCTAACCTTGTAGGCCATGCAGCCCAAGGTCGCATAAGTGCCCGCATCTTCCAGGGTGGCGGAATGGACGTCGTCATCGTTGCTGGAGTTGGTCTGCTTGATGACTGAGTTGGGGTACTGAGTGGTGGAATCGAACACGGTCTCCATGACGTGGGTCAGCACGTCATAGCGCAGGAGCTTGGAGCCGGACTGCATGTAGATCTTGGTGGGCATGCCGTAACTGAAGTACCAGCCTTCGGCGCTGTTCCAGCTGTAGGGACTGGAACTCGCGAACAGCGGGCCCACTTCGGTCAGGGCTTCCGTGGTCTTGTCGTAGCTGAACAGGGTCGGGCCCTGACCGCCGCGATTGCGATCGAGCCCGATGAAGATGTACATCGTGTTGCTGCCGGCGCTGTTGCTCATGTTGCGCCAGTAGCTGTAGATCATGTCCACGCAGTCCTGGCCGCCGCAGTCGGTGGCGGTGGTGATGCGCACGCCGCGGGTGTTGTACGGCGCCGGGAAGCTGAAGGCGCCCCGGTCCGGCAGGAAGGCGCTGGTCTGCGCCTGGGTCATCAGGGTGCGCGCGGTAGCGGTCTCATCGTTCTCCAGGAAGCCGCCAGGGGCGGTGGAGGCGGCATGAGCTACGCCGGTGAGGGCCAGGGCGAAGAGCGCGAGGAGGGCGGATAAGGGTCGCCGGATGGACATGCTGCATAACCTCAGTAGTCATATATGTCGGATGCCCTTGCGGGCGGATGCCGACGGCCACTGGTGGTCTGTGAGCAGAGGAGCTGGGGTAATACCCTTAAGGTCCCTGCCTTATCGGCAGGAGATATATACCTGCCATGGGTAACAGAGGTTTAAAGATAGAGGAACGCGTGAGTAAACAGCGACAGAAGCGTGACCTATGTCACATCGGATTGTCGTCGCCTCGCGGTGACAGCGGAAATCAATCAGGGACTGGAGGAAGCGGGGGTCAGGTCAGGGCGTGATGAGCTGTCGGCGGATGGCGTAGCGGATGAGTTCCGCGGCCCTATGTACGTGCAGCTTGTGCATGATGCGGCTGCGATGGGATTCGATGGTCTTGGTGCTGAGGCCCAGCTCCTGGGCGATCATGCGCGTGGTGTTGCCTTGGGCGATGAGCATGAGCACCTCGCGCTCCCGTTCGCTCAAGGCCTCCGGCTCCGCCTCGCTGCCAGACACCAGGGATGAGAGCGCTCCCGAAGAGAGGCGGGTATTGAAGTGGATGATCCCACGGGCGACCTGGCGGATGGTGTTCACGAGTTCTTCGCCGGTCTGGGACTTGTGCACATAGCCGTGCATTCCGGCGCGCAGCGCTTCCACGGCGCTGCCATTGTCTTCCTCGTTGGTGAGCAGCACCGTCTGGATCTCCGGCACCGAGCGCTGCAGCTCGCGGGCCACGGCGATGCCGTCCATCAGGGGCATGTCGTAGTCCAGGATCGCGACATCCGGATGCCGGGTCTCGGCCATCCGCAGGGCCTCAGGGCCGTCGGTCGCTTCACCGACCACTTCGAAACCCTCATCCTGCAACAGCACTCCCAGGCTCTCGCGGAAGATGGCATGGTCATCCGCCAGCAGGACACGTGTCGGCGTGCCATGGGCGGAGTGATGGATGTCGTTCACCGTCGGCCCTGGGGCTGCATGGTCATGCCTTGATGAAACCGCGGCGTACCGCGTAGCGCACCAGGCTCGCCGTGTCATGGATCTCGAGCTTCTGCATGATGCGGGTGCGGTGTGAATCCGCTGTCTTGGCGCTCAGGCCCAGCACTTGCGCCACTTCTTTGGTGGTCTTGCCCTCGGCCACGAGCTGCAGCACCTGGCGCTCGCGGTCGGTGAGGGGGTCTGCGGGGAGTTCGGACTTGCCGATGTAGGCATCCACCACGGTCTTGGAGATGCCGGGGCTGAGATAGACCGAGCCCCGGCCCACCTCGCGGATGGCGCCGACCAGGTCGGAGGCGGCCTGGGCCTTCAGTACATAGCCGCGGATGCCCGCGCGCAGGGCTTCCAGCACGTAGGCTTCCTCTTCGTACATGGTGAGGACGATGACCTGGATGCCGGCGGTCTGCTTGAGTATCTGCTTCGCGGCATCTATGCCGTTCAACAGCGGCATGCCGAGGTCCAGCACCGCGAGTTCCGGTGAGAGCTGGCGGGCGAGGCGCACGGCCTCGTGCCCATCGGCCGCTTCCGCCACCACGTCGAAACCCTCTCGCTCCAGCAGGGCTTTCAGACCCTGGCGGAACATGGGGTGATCATCAGCGAGCAGGATACGTTTCATCCGGGGGGCACTCGTCCCGCATGCCGCCGTGCGGGAGCACGGGGCAGCGGGGACATATTACCCCCTGACTATGCAGGTGTATTGCCCAAGGCGGAATCGAGGAAATACCCCTAATCCGCTGGGTAATCACCCCAAGGGCGCGACGATGTGACGATAAACCGCGCGATCAGGCCTTGATGAAGCCGCGACGGATGGCATAACGCACCAGGCTCGCGGTCTCGTGTATCTCGAGCTTCTGCATGATGCGAGTGCGGTGCGAATCGGCGGTCTTGACGCTCAAGCCCAGCACCTCCGCCACCTCCTTGGTGGTTTTGCCCTCGGCTACCAGCTGCAGCACCTGGCGTTCGCGGCCGGTGAGGGGTTCCGCCGGCAGTTCGGACTTGTTCACGTAGGCATCCACCACGGCCTTGGAGATGCCGGGGCTGAGATATACGGCTCCGCGCAGCACTTCGCGGATCGCGCCCAGGAGGTCCGCGGCGGCCTGGGCCTTCAGCACGTAGCCGCGGATGCCCGCGCGCAACGCTTCAAGCACGTAGGCATCCTCCTCGTACATGGTGAGCAGGACCACCTCGGTATCGGGTGCCTGCTTGTGGATCTCGCGGGCGGCATCGATGCCGTTCAGCAAGGGCATACCGAGGTCCAGCACCGCCACACGCGGGTTCAGTTGCCGCGCATGCCGCACGGCCTGGTGGCCATCGGCGGCTTCCGCCACGATCTCGTAGCCCTCGCGCTCCAGCAGGGCTTTCAGGCCCTGGCGGAACATGGGATGGTCATCTGCCAGCATGACTGTCTGCATCATAGATTGCTCCCCAGCGGTATGCTGATTCTCAGCTCGGTGCCCGATCCGGGCGTGGAATTGACTTCGAAGGCGCCATAGAGACTGCTGATACGCTCGCGTATGCCCATGAGCCCGAGGCCATGGCGCGCGGGAGTACCCGGAGCAGGGGAGGCGAAGCCCCGTCCGTCATCGCGGATCGTGCAGTAGATCAACTGCTGGTCGATCCAGATCTTGATCCATACGCACTGCGCCTGGGCGTGGCGCACGATGTTGTTGAGCGCTTCCTGCACGGCCCGGTAGAGCGCGGTCTCCACCTGAGGTGGCAGCCGGCCATGGTCGAGGATGTCGTTGTCGATGACGATGGTCAGGCCCGCGCGCTTGCGGAAACCGTCCGTGAGGAACTGCAGGGCGGGCATCAGGCCGAGCTGGTCGAGGATGGGCGGGCGCAGCTCATGGGAGAGGCGCCGCAACTGGTCCGACACCATGTCCAGCTGCTCGGAGATGCGGTCGACATGCTTTCGTACCTCCGCCGGAGGCGTCTGGCGCTGTATCTCCGCGAGCTCGAGATACACGGAGGCCAACAGCTGCGCCGCCTCGTCGTGCAGGGTATGGGCGATGCGCTTGGCTTCTTCCTCGAGGATGTTGTTCAGGCGCCGCAAGGCGGCGTTCGACTCGCGGTTCCCGATCTGCATCATCTCGAAAGGGGACATGCTCTCGATGAGGAAATGATAGGCGCCATCCAGCTTGCGCGCCTCACCGTCGTGGGTCTCCACCAGCGTTGACACTGCGGAATGATGGATGTTGACGAGGCCCAGCAGCCCGATGCCGGAGCCGAGCGCCTGGCGACCGAGTTCATAGGCCTGATGCAGCGGCGCTTCGCCGCCGTCTTTCAGGTAGTCCTTCAGGGCCTTGCGGTAGGTCTCGTGGAGATCGGGGGAGTAGCCGTGCATGGCGGCCTACCCCAGGTAACGCGCGACCAACGCCAGGGCGTCGTCGGTCTTCTTGCAGTAGCGGGAGATGATGCGCTCAGCGATGTCAGTGACGCTGCCATCGCCGCGGATCTCGTCGGCGAAGTCGGGTGCGATGCCATCGGTGGCGAAGATGATCATGTCGCCGGGCTGCACGCGGGTCACCGCGGTCTGCAGCGAGGGCAGGCGCTGGCCCACCACGCCGGGGCGCAACAGCAGGTTCTGCTTCACATACCCGGAGCTGGTGGTCTTCAGTAGCAAGCGGCCCTCCACGTTACCTATGCCGAGCCAGGTCAGGGTGCCTTCATTGGCGTCGAAGCATGCCAGGTTCATGACTGCGCCACGGCTGCCGGTGAGGGCAGTATGGCAGCGTTTCGCGAGGCTGATGAGGGATTCCTCGCCGGCATGCCGTTCCACGCAGTCCACGGCCCGTTCCGCCGCTGCTGCCGCCTCGCGGCCGTGGCCCAGGCCGTCGATGACGGCGGCCACCATGCCATTGGGTACGCCCACCATGGCGTGGCGGTCTCCGGACTCAGCCTGGCCCGGCAGCGTGAAGACCGCTGCGGCCGACTCGATCACATCGCGCATCACTGTAGCCATTTCTTGGCCGTGACGGTGGTGCCCTTGTCGGTGCCCGTGTCTATGTAGAATTCATCCACCATGCGGCGTACGCCGCATAGGCCGAGGCCCAGGCCGCCGGACGTGGAGTACCCACCCACCAGGGCGCGCTGTACGTCGGGGATGCCGGGGCCGTTGTCCCGGCTGATGATGATGACGCCGTGCTGGTTCTCGCTGCCGTTCGCCTTGCCGAGCACGATCTCGCCGGTCTGGGCATAGAGCACGATGTTGCGCGCCAGCTCCGAGATGATGGTGGCGATGAGCGTCGACTCCGTCTCCGAGAAACCGGATTGGAGTGCCAGCTCGCGTCCATGCTGGCGGGCGGTGACGATATCCATCACTGTCCGGATGGGGATGACTGCCTTGTCGTCCAATTTCCCTTCCGTTGCGCTTCCGCTCTGCGGTGGGTTGACGGGCCTGTTCATCTGGATCCCGCTGGCGGCCCCACGCTCGTACGCTTGGGCCGTGCGTCCAGATAAGCCAGACCTTCTTCCAGGTCGAGGGCAGTGGGCACGCCTTCCAGGCTGAGACCCAGCTGCACCATGGAGAACGCCACCTCCGGTTGGATGCCGACGATCACCGTGTCGGCACCGCGCAGGCGGATCATGTGGGCCATGTCCCGCAGCGTTCGCACTGAGAAGGAATCCATCACGTCCAGGCCCGTCACGTCCAGGATCACGCCGACCGAACGGTAGCGGCCCACCTGGGCCACCAGCCGGTCGCGCAGCGTCACCAGGTCCTGGTCGGTCAGCACGGCCTGCACCGACGCGATGAGGTAGTTCCTCTGTTTTAGGATAGGGACTTCCACGCCGGCGTGTCCTTACTCGTTGTTCTTTTCAGTGATGGGCATGACCTTGTAACCCAGGAGCTTCTCGGCCTCTTCGATGCCGCCCTGGAGGTCGCCCACCGTGGCCATCTTGCCCAGGTCCACGCCGATGGTGACCAGGGTCTGCGCCAGTTCCGGCGCGAGGCCCGTGACGATCACGTCGGCACCGACCAGTCGGGCGGCTTCCACCGTCTGCACCAGGTGGTTGGCGACCGCGGCGTCCACCGCGGGCACACCGGTCAGGTCCATCACGACCACTCGTGCGCGGTTTACGCGGATGCCGCGCAGCAGCTGTTCCGTCAGCTGACGGGCGCGTTGCGGGTCGAGGATGCCGATGATGGGCAGGATCAGCAGTCGTTCGCGCACGGCGAGCACTGGGGTGGACAGCTCGCGGATGGCTTCCTGTTGCTGGCGGATGATGCGCTCGCGTTCCTGCACGAAGCCCACCGCCACCGTGGTGGCGATGCGGTTCGCGGCGGGCTCATAGGCGTCCAACACGCGGGTCAGCAGTTGCTGGTTCTGGCCGTATTTGGCGAAGAGGGAGCGTGCCAGCACGTCGCGCAGCAAGAGCACGATACCCACCACTTCGTGCGTCTCGACGCCTCGGGGGATGATTCGTTCCGACAGGTCGCGGGCGTAGGCTTCGAGGGCTTCGATCGAGCCGGTCTCCAGCGCTCCCAGGTAGTTGTCGTACACCGAGCTTGCTTCCGCCATGATCTCTTCGTTGGTCATGGCGGTGAGGAAGCGGGCGCTCATGATCCGGCTGGCCCATACCTCCCGCAGCTGCGTGCGGTTCTGGCGCAAGTGCGCCACCAGTTCTCGCAGTACCTCGGCGTGGGATTCGTCGTTAGGCGAGCCTACGTTGCCGGACATCTCCGGCTGCAGTGTGCGGTCTCGGCCTTTGCCCTTGTTATCAGCCATGATTCGCTCCTCGTCCTTCCCTCTGTCAGCGGGGATTCAGTTGCAAAGCGGCGTCGCCGCCGGGGTTCAGTTCAGGACAGTCTCGCTGCGGTCGATCGCGGATCCCTGAATCCGCCTGTAACCTCAAGACAAACGCTCCATCGGCCCTGGGGTGATGTGCGACAGACATGGTACACAAAATGCCGTGCCGGCCGACGAGCGCATATGTCAAGAAACAAGTGCAACATATGCCTCGAATTTCAGCCGTGGAATCCCGCGAAAAACCCTTAATCGCTGTGCGACCCGGGTCTCAATACATGCTGTCTTTTGATCGTCTTGAGGCGCTCCGCTGCGCCTGTCCCTGGAATAAGTAAACCTTAGCGGGGCAGGGATATGTAGATATATAGGGTAAATACCCTATTTGGATGATTGGAAAGACCCCATGGTGAAAAACCAAGCACGTTCAGCCGCCAGTGAGCCACTCCGGCAGGAGATCGAAGCGGAAACCCACGTTACGCACGGTGATGATGTAGCGGCCCGCATCCCCCAGTTTGCGGCGCAGGCGGCCGATATGCACATCCACGGTGCGGGTGTCGAGGCCGTGGATGGTCCCGTGGGACCAAGCCTCCTGCAGGAGGTAATCGCGCGTGAGCGCACGGCCCTTGGCTTCAAGAAGCGTCTGCAGGAGCCGGAACTCCTTCTTGGTGAGCTCGATGGGCTGCCCCGAGACCTTCACGGTCCAGCGATCCAGGTCCATGTCGATCGGTCCCGCCCGCAGCCTATGGTTGGGCGTCACGGCCTGCAGGGCTCGGCGGGCGATGGCCTTGATATGCGCCATCAACACGTCGACGTTCAGCGGCTTACCCACGCAATCGTCCGCACCGGTCTCCAGCGCCTCGATCTTTTCGGCGTTGCCCTCGCCACCGGTCACCATGATGATGGGGATGCCCGCGGTATTGGGGTCCTCCCGCAGGCGTCGGCAAGCTTCCAGGCCTCCGGCTTCGGGCAAGTCCGCGTCCAGGATCACGAGATCCGGCTTCTCGGCATGGATGCTGTGCAGCATCTCGCCTTCGTCATGGGCGGAGACGGCGTCGAAATGCAGTTGTTTGAGGGCAGAATGCTCCACGCTGCCGGACGCTGCGTCATCGGTGGCGATGAGGGCCTTGAACGGTGCGCGCGATGCGGTCGGTGAGATTCTCAGGTCCACTTTTTTTCCGGGTCCGCCGGGGGTGCCTTGGCGGAGATGCCAGGAAGTTGGACACCGTCCTTGGCGTCCATGGGTCGAGACTAGTTGAGTCGTGCCTGTGCAGGAAGCGGGTGAACCCCTGATTAACCGGGGTGTAACACCCGAGGCCGGGATTCAGGGCATATGTCTAAACCCGGCACAGCGCCCTAAACCGGGCCGCCAAAAAGAAACGCCTCTTTCGAGGCGTTTCAGTCGACGCGGATGATAGGGAGGATCATCCGCATCGCAGGCCGTGACGTTGCATCTCGGCTTGTGCGGCCGATGGGGAACATCGGCCGTTTGGATCGTGAGGGGTGCACGACCCGAGGCAAAGTCTGGACCGGGCAGGACGTTTTTTATATTGGGTAAAAACCCGAATCGGGTTAGGGGTAGTCCCCTATATGTCGTGGGAGGCGGTCAGGGGGAGGGGGATTCGACCTTTATGTCGTGCTTGGTTAATATCCCGCGGCGCAGCCCGCGTTCCCTGCCGATGGCCTCATGCCTGCACCTGCCGCATCCAAGATACTGGTCATCCGCAACGACAAGCTTGGCGATTTCATGCTCGCCTGGCCGGCCCTGGCCCTCTTGCGGGCTGCCCAGCCTAAGGCCCACATCGCCGTGCTGGTGCCGGCCTATACGGCGCCCCTGGCGGAGGCCTGTCCTTATATAGATGAGGTGATCCTGGACCCGAGGCAGAAGGGGGAGTGGCGGAACGGCCGGGCCTTAAGCCGGCTCCTCAAGCCCAAGGGCTTCGATGCGGTCATCACGCTCTTCTCGCGCTTCGACACCGGCCTCGGCGTATGGCTCGCCGGCATCCCGCGCCGCTATGCGCCCGCCACCAAGCTCGCGCAACTCTTCCACAACCGCCGCATCCCCCAGCGGCGTTCCCGCTCCGAGAAGCCGGAGTACGTGTACAACCAGGATCTGGTGCGCGTGTTCCTGGAAGAGCAGGGCGTGACCAAGCTGAAGCCGACCGAAGCGCCCTATCTCGAGTTCAAACCGGCCGAGATCAAGAAGCTGAAGCAAGCCTTCCTGAAGGAACACAAGATCGCCGCGACGAAGCAACTGCTGTTCGTGCATGCAGGGCATGGCGGTTCGGCCAACAACCTCTCACTGGGGCAGTACGGCCATCTCGCGCGCGCGCTGGCCGGCGCCAAGCGCCATCTCGTGCTCACGGCGGGCCCGACCGAGGAAGCGCAGGCCCGGCGGCTCTCCAGCCTCATCGAGGGTCCGCACACGGTGCTGGTATCGAAAGAGGGGCTGCTGGATTTCGCGCAACACCTGGCCTTCGCCGATCTTTTCATCAGCGGGTCCACCGGTCCCTTGCATGTGGCGGCGGCGCTGGACCGCCCCACGGCCGCGTTCTATCCGCGCCGCCGTTCCTCCACCGCCCTGCGCTGGCAGACCGTGAATCACGCGGACCGGCGCCTGGCTTTCATGCCGCCGGAAAGCGCCGATGAGAGCGACATGGGGAGCATCGACCTGGATAAGGCGGCCGCCGCCATCGTGAAAGGGCTGTTGTGACCCAAAGCCTGCCGGCATCCCGGAACCCGCTCGCGCGGGCCTTGACCATGTTGGCGGTGTTGGCGGCCTTCGCCGTGTCCTTGTTCCTCGGCACCGTGCTGTTCCTGGTGGTGTTGGGTGCTTTGTTGATCCTGGGCGTGGCGCTCTATCTGCGCTTCTGGTGGCTGCGCCGCAAGTGGACGCAGCAGATGCAGGGGCGCGGCCCCGGCCATGCCAAGCCGGGCGGCGTCACCCTGGAAGGGGAATACACCGTGCACCGGGATTCCGATGCACGGCGTGATGACTGACGGGGACTTAAGGCAGATCGAACAGCAGGGCTTCCGTGCCGGTCACCGCTTCCAGCTTTAGCGCCGCTTCCTTCTCCAGCATCGCACCATCGCCTTCCTTGAGTAGCGTGCCGTTCAGTTTCAACGAGCCTTCCGCCACCTGCAGGTAGGCGTGGCGTCCCGCATCCAGCGGGTGCTGCACGGTCGTGCCTGCATCCAGGCGGCCTGCGTAGATCGTCGCATCCTGCTGGATGCGCACCGAGCCCTCCCGTCCGTCCGGCGAAGCCACCAGGCGCAGCTTGTTGCGCAGGTCCATATCGTCGAAATGGATCTGTTCGTAGCCCGGGGCGCCGCCGCGGGAGCGGGGCAGGATCCATATCTGCAAGAGGCGCGTCTCGCCATCGGCGGCGTTAGCCTCGCTGTGCACCACGCCGGTGCCGGCGCTCATGCGTTGCACGTCGCCCGGCCGGATCACCGAACCGTTGCCCATGCTGTCCTTATGGCCGATGGCGCCCTTCAGGATGTAGGTGATGATCTCCATGTCCCGGTGCGGGTGCGCGCCGAAGCCGCCACCCTTGGCGATGCGGTCGTCATTGATGACCCGCAGCGCCGAATAGCCCATGTGCTCCGGGTCGTGGTAGTCCGCGAAGGAGAAGCTGTGCCAGCTGTCGAGCCAGCCATGGTCGGCATGGCCGCGTTCGGTGGCGGGACGCAGGGTGAGCATGGATGTCTCCGGTGGCGTGTATGGCGGGGATATTGTGCCGGAAACCGCGGTTTTCAAGCTGCAGGGTTGGAAGCGGCCGGCCCGGCCGGTACAATGCGCGCCCCCAACCGGTGAAACGCAGATGAAGCCCTATAACCAGTGGCGACCCCACCCCTGGCACGGCCTCGAACTGGGCGAAGAAGCCCCGGCCGTGGTCAACGCCTACATCGAGATCACGCCCTTCGACGTGGTGAAGTATGAGGTGGACAAGGCCACGGGTTACCTGCGGGTCGACCGTCCCCAACGCAGTTCCGCCCACATGCCGGCGCTCTACGGCTTCGTGCCGCGCACCTACTGCGGCCCGCGGGTCGGCAAGCTGGCGGGCGAGGGCATCCCGGGCGACAAGGACCCCTTGGACATCTGCGTATTCTCCGAGCGGCCCATCGCGCGTTCCGAGGTGCTCATGAGCGCGCGGGTCATCGGCGGCCTGCGCATGATCGATGGTGGCGAGGCGGACGACAAGATCATCGCCGTGTTGGCCAGCGACAACCTATGGGGACACGCCCGTGAACTGCAGGATTTGCCCCACGTGATGGTGGAGCGGCTGGTGCATTACTTCAGCACTTACAAGTGGGTTCCGGGCCAAGCCCATAAGGTTGACGTGCAAGCGGCCTACAACCACGAGCAGGCCTATGCCGTCATCAAGGCGGCCCATGCGGATTATCTGGAGCATTTCGGCGAGAGCGACGTCCCGGTCGACATCTGACGGTTTCTGCCGTCAGTGGCCCAGGGTGTAGGTCAGCTTGATATGGAAATGAGTTACCCCAGCCAATTCAGATGGCTTGGGCGGAAACTTGGCGTTCTCAACTGAACGGATCGCAGCGCGATTCAGGTCGCGGCTAGCGGTGGTGGCGCCCAGCGTCACGTTGGTGGCTTTGCCGTCGCCTGCATAATCGAACTCCACTACGACTACGCCTTGCTCGCCGTTCATCGCCGCTTCCTTCGGATAGTAGCCTCCCTTCTCGACCGCAGCCTGAAGTTTTGCTTCGAAGGCGGTCAGGGCCTGACTGTTGTCAGCGATGGCGTCGGGAATGGAAGCAGCGGAGGGAGCAGGGTTGGCGGCGTTGACCGCCATCGCGAAGATGAGCAGGGGCAGGTAAGTCAGCGTTTTGACGGTAGTCATTGGGTCCCCCTTTGCAGTCAGTCCCAGCGATCGTCTTTCACCTGGACGATACCATCCTGGATGCGGACTGGGAAAGCGGCTGTCGGCTCATAGGCCGGGGCTGTGAGGGCTTCGCCGCTGCGGATGTCGAAGGTGGCGCCGTGGCGGGGGCAGGTGATGATGCAGCCTTGTATCGGGCCGCCCGTGAGGATGCCGCCGTCATGGGTGCAGACGTCCTCGATGGCGTAGAACTTCCCGTCCACGTTGAACACCGCGATCATCACGTCGGCCACGTCCACCACCTTGTGGCTCCCGGGCGGGATCTCGCTCGCGGGACCGACAGCTACCCATTCAGCCATCAGTAGTACATCCCGGTCTGGAGTTTCGCCTCTTCCGACATCATCTCCCGGCTCCAGGGCGGATCGAACACCAGTTCCACATCCGCGCCCTGGATGGTGGGGACCTGCTCAAGCTTATCCTTCACGTCCTGCACCAGGATGCCGCCCATGCCGCAGCCGGGGGCCGTAAGGGTCATCTTCACGCCCACCTTCTTCTTGTTCGCATCGCCGGGCATGAGCTTGCACTCATACACGAGGCCGAGGTCGACGATGTTGATGGGGATCTCCGGGTCATAACAGGTCTTCAGCTGCTCCCACACGAGCTTCTCCACGTCCGCGTCGCTGGGATTCTCCGGCAGCTTGGGGCCCTCCTGGACCTCGCGGCCGAGGGCATCCGCATCCTTGCCGGCGATGCGCAGCAGGTTCCCGTCCACGTAGACGGTGAAGCTGCCGCCCAGGGATTGGGCCACGTTCACCTCGGTGCCTTCCGGGATCACCACGCGAGTGCCGGCGGGGATCATCACCGCCTCGCAGGAACGTAGGAGCTTGATGGGTTCGCGGTCGTACATGCTCTATTCCGTGGATATCGGTTTGGCGCCATCACCTTGCAGCGCACCTTTCAATGTATGCCAGCAGAGACTCGCGCATTTCACCCGCGAGGGGAATTCCCGCACGCCTGAGAGGGCCGCGAGCTTGCCGAGGTCTTCGGCATCCGCCGGAGCATCGGCGCGGGTGAGGAGGTCATGCATGGTATCGAACAACTGTTCCGCCTCGGCACGGGTCTTGCCCTTCAGCCGCTCGGTCATGAGGGAGGCCGAAGCCACAGAGATGGCACAGCCACTACCCTCGAAACTCACGTCCGAGAGGGTCTCGCCATCCAGCTTCAGGTACACCGTGAGCTTATCGCCGCAGAGGGGGTTGAAGCCCTCCACGCATCGGTCCGCGTCCGGGATCTTGCGGAAGTTCCTGGGGGCACGGTTGTGATCGACGATCACGTCACGGTAAAGGTCCTTCAGGCTGTCGTTCACGCCAGCACTCCGCGGGCCTTGTCCAGGGCTGCGACAAGCGCATCGATGTCCTCGCGGGTGTTGTAGAAGGCGAGGGAGGCGCGGGCCGTGGCCGGCAGGTCGAAGCGCTCCATCACAGGCATGGCGCAATGATGGCCGGTGCGGATGGCGACCCCTTCCTGGTCCACGATAGTGCCAAGGTCATGGGGATGGACGCCCTGCATGACGAAGGACACCACGCCGGCCTTGTGACGGGCAGTACCCACGAGCCGCACGCCCTTGACCGAGCCGATGCGGTCCGTGGCGTAAGCCAGGAGTCCGTGCTCATAAGCTTCGATGGCCGCGAGTCCCACCTGGTTCAGGTAATCCACCGCGGCGCCGAGGCCCACGGCACCGCCGATGTCCGGCGTGCCAGCCTCGAACTTGTGGGGCAGGTCGTTGTAGGTGGTCTCATCGAATCGCACGATGCGGATCATCTCGCCGCCACCCTGCCAGGGCGGCATGGCTTCAAGCAGCGCTTGCTTGCCGTAGAGGATGCCGATGCCCGTGGGGGCAAACATCTTGTGGCCGGAGAAGGCATAGAAGTCGCAATCCAGGTCCCGCACGTCCACGGCCATATGGGGCACCGCCTGGGCACCGTCCACCAGCACCAGCACGCCGCGGGCATGGGCCTGTGCGGTCATCTCTTTCACAGGATTGATGGTGCCGAGGGCATTGGAGACGTGGCCGAACACCGCGATGCGGGTCCTGGGGCTGAGCAGCCTCTCGAAGGCGCCGGGCTCGAGTTCGCCGGTATCGGTGATGGGGACAACCTTCAGCACGGCACCGGTCAGGCCGGCCACCAGCTGCCAGGGCACGATGTTGGAGTGGTGCTCCATCTGGGTGAGCAGGATCTCGTCGCCGGATTTCAGCATAGGGCGCACGAAACTCTGGGCGACTAGGTTTATGGCCTCGGTGGTGCCGCGGGTGTAGACCACTTCCTTCGTGGAACGGGCGTTGATGAAGGCACGCACTTTCTCGCGGGCGCCCTCGTAGTCGGCGGTGGCGAGCTCGCTCAGGCGATGCACACCCCGGTGCACGTTGGCGTTGTGGTGCTCGTAGTACCGCGACACCGCATCGATCACGGCCCGAGGCTTCTGGGACGTGGCGGCGTTGTCGAGATACACGAGGGGCTTGCCGTGCACTTTCTCGCTGAGGATCGGGAAGTCGCGGCGCCAGCGCAGCGGATCGAAACCGGAAGTCTCTTGAAGAGGGTGGGCTGTGCTCATGACTGCTCCGGCAGGGCGATCTGGCTGATGGCCGCACTCAGGCGGCGGCGGGCATGGGCGGCAAGGGCGGGCAGGGGCAATAAGGCCATCAGCCGCTCGGCGAAGGCGCCCACGAGCAGACCGCGGGCCGCTTCCGCGTCGATGCCGCGGGAGCGCAGGTAGAAGAGTTGCTGCTCGTCCAACTGGCCGACGGTGGCGCCGTGGCTGCACTTCACGTCGTCGGCGTAGATCTCGAGTTCCGGCTTGGTGTCGATCTCGACGCCACGGGAGAGCAGGAGGTTGTGGTTCGCCTGTGCGGCATCGGTCTTGACCGCGTGGGGAGCCACCACCACCTTGCCGTTGAACACCGCGCGGCCCTGGCCGTCCAGGATGCCGCGATACAGTTCCCGGCTCGTGGTGTGGGGCGCGAGATGATCCACGCGGGTATGGTTATCCAGATGCTGGCGGCCGTTGACGGCATAGAAGCCGTTGAGTTCAGCCTCGGCACCGGCGGCGCTCAGGCTCACCGCGAGATCCAGCCGGCTCCAGGCCGCGCCGGCCTGGAAGTTATGGGAGATGTAGCTGCTGTCGGCCGCCTGCTCCACCAGCACGCGGCCCAGGTGGAAGGCTTGGAGGCTCTCGTCCTGGATGCGCACGTGGGTGAGCTTCGAGCCCGCGTCCAGATGGATCTGCACGCTGCTGTTGGTGAAGTGCTTGGCGCCGTCCAGGCCCGCATAGCGCTCGATGAGCATGGCTCGAGCATGCTTGCCCAGCTTCACGACGCTGCGCAGATGATGGGAGGCGGAGTCTATCGTCGGCACGCTCACGTGCAGGAACTCAAGCGGCTCAGCCGGTTCACCATCCAGGGTCAGCACCAGGGCTTCCTGGAAGAGGGCGGTGTTGAGGTCGAGGAAAGTGTCCTCTTCCCATCCCTTGGGCGCGATGAGCAGGGCACGCAGGCTCTCATCGGCATCCACGCTCTGGACCACGCGCACGCCCTGCGGCAGGCGCGAGAGCGCGGCGTCGTAGCGGCCGTTCACGAACACGGCCCGCGGGCAGTCGAGGCCCGGCAGGGTGAGCTTGGCGAAAGCGGCGGCATCCAGCGGCGTCTTGGAACGAGCGGGCTTGAAGCCGCGCTTCTCCAGCACGGCGAGAGAGGTGTATTTCCAGGCTTCATCCCGCGCCACCGGGAAGCCGCGCGCGGATGCCCGCTGCAGGGCCTGTTCTTTCAGGGCATGCAGCCAAGCTTGCGGCTTCGGTTGCGCCGCGAAACCTTCGAGATAGGGGGCGAGAGCGCTGCTCATGCGATCACAGCGTCCTTCAGCCAGTCGTACCCGCGCTTCTCCAGCTCCAACGCCAGTTCCTTGCCGCCGGACTTCACCACCCGGCCGCCGGCCAGCACGTGCACCTTGTCCGGCACCACATAGTCCAGCAGCCGCTGGTAGTGGGTGACCATGACGATGGCGCGCTGCGGGTCCCGGAGCTTGTTCACGCCCTTGGCCACGACTTTGAGTGCATCGATGTCCAGGCCTGAGTCGGTCTCATCCAGCAGGGCGAGCTTGGGCTCCAGCACCAGCATCTGCAGGATCTCGTTGCGCTTCTTCTCGCCACCGGAGAAGCCTTCGTTCACCGCGCGGTTCAGGAAAGAGGGGTCCATCTCCATGAACTGCATCTTGGCCTTCACCAGGGCCAGGAAATCCATGGCATCCAGCTCTTCTTCGCCCCGCTGCTTGCGGATGGCATTGAAGGCAGCCTTCAGCAGGTACACATTGTTCACGCCCGGTATCTCCACCGGGTACTGGAAGGCCAGGAACACGCCTGCGCGGGCGCGCTCTTCCGGCGCCAGGGCCAGGAGGTCCTTGCCCTCATAAGTGACGCTGCCGTCGGTGACCTCGTAGCCGTCCCGGCCCGCCAGGATGTGGGCGAGGGTGCTCTTGCCGGAGCCGTTTGGCCCCATGATGGCGCAGACGTCGCCGGCTTTGACCTCGAGGCTTAAGCCCTTGAGTATCTCGCGGCCTTCGACCTTGGCATGCAGATTCTTGATGCTGAGCATGTTCATTCGCCTTTCTTAACCGACCGCGCCTTCAAGAGTCACCGCCAGGAGGCGCTGGGCCTCCACCGCGAACTCCATGGGCAATTCCTTGAAGACGTCCTTGCAGAAACCGCTGACGATCATATTCACCGCGTCTTCCGTGGAGATGCCACGGCTGCGGCAGTAGAAGAGCTGGTCGTCGCTGATCTTGGAGGTGGTGGCTTCGTGCTCGATCCGCGCCGTGGGGTTCTTCACTTCCATGTAAGGGAAGGTATGGGCGCCGCACTGGTCACCCATCAGCAGGGAGTCGCACTGGGTATAGTTGCGCGCATCCTCGGCGCCGGCCGCCACCTTCACCAGGCCCCGGTAGCTGTTCTGGCCATGGCCGGCCGAGATGCCCTTGGAGACGATGGTGCTCTTGGTGCCCTTGCCGATGTGCAGCATCTTGGTGCCGGTGTCCGCCTGCTGGTAGTTGTTGGCCACCGCCACGGAATAGAACTCGCCCACGGAGTAGTCGCCCTTCAGCACGCAGCTCGGGTACTTCCAGGTGATGGCGGAGCCTGTCTCCACCTGGGTCCAGGAGATCTTGGAGCGCTCGCCGCGGCATTCGCCGCGCTTGGTCACGAAGTTGTAGATGCCGCCCTTGCCCTCGGCGTCGCCCGGATACCAGTTCTGCACCGTGGAGTACTTGATCTGGGCCCCCTTCAGCGCCACCAACTCCACCACGGCGGCGTGCAGCTGGTTCTCATCACGCATGGGCGCGGTGCAGCCTTCCAGGTAGCTCACGTGAGAGCCCTCATCGGCGATGATGAGGGTGCGCTCGAACTGGCCGGTGTTGGAGGCATTGATGCGGAAGTAGGTGCTCAACTCCATGGGGCAGCGCACGCCCTTCGGGATGTAGACGAAGGAACCATCGGTGAACACCGCCGAGTTCAGCGTCGCGAAGAAGTTGTCGGAGTAGGGCACCACGGTGCCGAGGTACTGCTCGATGAGCGCCGGATGCTTCTGCACCGCTTCGGAGAAGGAGCAGAAGATGACGCCGGCCTCCGCGAGCTTCTCGCGGAAGGTGGTGGCCACAGACACAGAGTCGAACACCGCATCCACTGCGACGCCTGCAAGCGCCGCACGCTCATGCAGCGGCACGCCCAGTTTCTCGTAGGTCTCCAGGAGCTTCGGATCCACGTCCGCCAGGCTCTTGGGGCCGTCTTTCTTGGACTTGGGCGCCGAGTAGTAGGAGATGCCCTGGTAGTCGATGGGCGTGTGGTGCAGATGGGCCCAATGGGGTTCACGCATCGTGAGCCAGTGCCGGTAAGCCTTGAGGCGCCATTCCAGCAGGAAGGCAGGTTCATGCTTCTTCCTGGAGATGAGCCGGATCACGTCCTCGTCCAGGCCGGGTGGGACGGTATCGGATTCGATGTCGGTGACGAAGCCGTGGCGGTATTCCCCGCGCAGCAGGCTGTCCACGTCCTTGTTGTCCGTGGCCACGCTCACTGCTCCCGGCGGCGCGGCGCGCCTTCGAGCATGCCGCCGAAGTCGAGTCGCGGCGGCAGGGCCACCGGCCGGGCCAGCTGCGCGAGCGTCACGCCACTCAGGGCATCGCGGATGGCGAGGCTGATGCGCTGCCAGTTGTGGCCGATGCCGCACACCGCCTCGATGCCGCAGCGGCTGTGGCTCATGCTGCACTGGGTGATGGCGACGGGCCCTTCGACCGCATCGATGATTTGCACCGCGGTGATCTCTTCCGCCGGGCGCGACAGTGAGTAGCCGCCCTTGGCGCCGCGCTGGGAGCTGACGAGGCCGGCGCGGGCGAAATGCTTCAGGAGCTTGCTGACCGTGGGGGCGGCGAGATGCAGCGCGGTGGCGAGTTCGGCCGCTGTATAGAGCCGTTTGGGGTCCCGGGCCATCTCCGCCAGCACCACGGTGCCGTAGTCGGTCAATTTGCTGAGGCGCAGCATGGGTTTAGCTCGACTTGCGTAAAGAGGACTATTTTAGTCCTATTACACGTCCGGATAAAGCCCGGCGCTATAGTGGCGCCAGGCCCCGGAGGATCAGCAGGCATGAGCCAGGATTACCGCCGTTTCCATGATTTCTACCCCTTCTATCTGGGGGAGCACAGCGACCGCGTCTGCCGGCGCCTGCATTTCATCGGCACCAGCCTGGTGCTGCTGACCTTCCTGGCGCACTTGGTCACGGGCCGCTGGCAATGGTGGTTCCTGCTCCCGCTGTTCGGCTACGGCTTCGCCTGGGTGGGGCATTTCTTCTTCGAGAAAAACCGGCCCGCTACCTTCACCCATCCCATCTACAGTTTCATCGGGGATTGGGTCATGTTCCGCGACATACTTTTCGGGAAAATTCCGTTCTGAGACTCGCGTCGTCATCCTGACCCATTCCGTTACAATACGCGCCGCCGGAGGGGTCCGGCATCGTCTTCAAGCAGAGGGCTGCGCGCAATGACTCAGGCCTGGTACGACAACTGGCTGCTGTGGACGGTGCTGGGCGCTGCCACGGCGCTGCTGCTCATCGGCTTCGGGCTGTGGGTATGGTCGCGCATGACCGCGGTGCACCGCGACGTGACCCGCACCCTGCGCATCATCTCCGACCGCGTGGTGCGGGACGTGGTGGTGCCGGACGGCGTCGGCGGTTTCGTGCCGGTGGATGCGCTGGTGCTGAGGGACCGCAAGCTCTACGTGCTGGACATCCGCGACGTGGAAGGCGCCGTCTTCGGTTCCGAGAAGATGGACATCTGGACCGCCATGGGCAAGCGGCGCCGCTATCAGTTCAACAACCCCATCCGTCCCATGCATGACCGGGTGGCGGCGGTGAAGTACCTGGTGCCGGGCGTCGAGGTGATGCCGCGTATCTTGTTCACTTCTCGTGGGCACTTCCCCAAGGGGCGTCCCGAAGGCGTGCAGCTCCTGGAGGAGTTCGCCCAGCCGCTGCTGCGCGCGAAGCCGAAGGCTCCCGTGGAACTGGACTCTCAGATGGACGGGATCTGGCTCAAGGTCTGCGAAGCGGCCAACGTGCCACCTGGCAAGGAACGGCCGCTGCCACGCTGAAAGCTCAAGAAGACGCCGTGGCCCTCCACGGCGTCTTTCGTTGGGGCGCTTACTTCCGCTTGCAGTGATCGGCAAGCACCTGCGAGACGCAGGCGGTGAGCTTCTTGCCGGTCGGGATGTGCAGGAACTCGTTCGGGCCGTGGGCGTTGGAGTGGGGGCCGAGCAGGCCCGTCACCAGGAACTGGGCCTTGGGGAACTTCTTGCCGAGCATGCCCATGAAGGGGATGCTGCCGCCGGTGCCCATGTAGACCGCGTCCTTTCCGAAGTGAGCCTTGGAGGCGCGCTGCATGGACTGCTCGAGCCAGGGCGCCACCGGCGCCGCGTTCCAGCCGCCCATGGCGGAATCCACGCTGAAGGTCACGCGAGCGCCGTAAGGCGGCTTCGTCTCCAGCATCTTCTTCACCTCGGCGCCGACCTTCTTGGCATCAGCCGTGGGCGGCAGGCGGAAGGAGAGCTTCACGGTGGTCTTGGGTCGCAGCACGTTGCCGGCGTTGCCCAGGGTCGGGATGCCGTCGGCGCCGGTGATCGAGAGGGTCGGGCCCCAGGTGTTGTTGATGATGAGCTTGCCCACGTCTTTGGCGATAGGCTGCACGCCCCTGGCGAAGGGCATCTTGGTGTAGACCGTGTCCTTGAGGACCTTCGCGACGCGCTTGATCTGCTTCAGGCGCTGGGCCGGGATCTTGGGCTTGAGGCTCTTCACCTTGGAGGCGCCGGTCGTGGAATCCTCGACGCGGTCCAACAGGCTGCGCAGCACGCGGAAGCTGGAGGGCACGATGCCGGAGGCGGCGCCGGAGTGCACGCCTTCCGTGAGCACTTCCACCGTGAGGGTGCCCACGAGGTTGCCGCGCAGCGAGGTGGTGGTCCAGAGCTGGTCGTAGTTGCCGCATTCCGCATCCAGGCACACCACCAGGCTCACGTCACCCAGGCGCTTGCCCAGGGACTCGATGTAGTGGGGCAGGTCGAAACTGCCGGATTCCTCGCAGCACTCGATGAGCATCACGCAGCGGGCATGGGGGATGCCCTGTTCCTGCAGCGCGCGGATGGCGGTGAGGGAAGCGAAGGTGGCGTAGCCGTCGTCCGCGCCGCCGCGGCCGTAGAGCTTGTCGCCCTTGATGATGGGCTTCCAGGGCTCCAGGCCCGGCAGCCAGCCGGTGAACTCGGGCTGCTTGTCCAGGTGCCCGTAGAGCAGCACCGTGTCCTTGCGGCTGCCGGGGATCTCGGCGAACAGGATGGGGGTGCGGCCAGGCAGGCGCATCACTTCCACCGTCATGCCCTTGATGGTTTGCTTGCGGCACCAGTCCGCCGCCAGCTCCACGGCCTTGTCCATGTGGCCGTGGGCCTGCCAGTCTTTGTCGAAGTTCGGGGACTTGTTGGGTATGCCTATATAGGTCTGCAGCGTGGGGACGATGGATTCATCCCAGGTCTTGTCGGTGAAGCGCTTGAGCTCTTTCAGGTCCATCGTCGTCTCCAGGGATGCAGGCTTGGAAAATGGGGGGATGCCGAGTTTAACCCAGGCCCCGTTCCGGCGGCAGCTTGAAGAACCGCTCCGCATTGCGGGTGGTCTCTTCTATCAATTGCCCGGCGGGTTTGCCTAGGCAAGCCGCGACCACTTCCGCGATATGCGGCAGGTGCATGGGCTCGTTGCGGTTGGAGGTGGGTCGGGGCTTGAGGTCCCGCGGGATGAGGTAGGGCGCGTCCGTCTCCAGCATCAGCTTGTCCGCGGGGATGAGGCCCACGCATTCACGCAGATGCAGGCCGCGGCGCTCATCGCAGATCCAGCCGGTGATGCCGATGTGGCAGTCCAGCGCCAGGTAGTCCTTCAGTTGCACCGCATCACCCGTGAAGCAATGGACCACTGCCTTGGAGATACGTGGGCGCCAGTCGCCGAGTATGCGCATGAAGTCCTCGTGTGCGTCCCGCTGGTGCAGGAACACGGGCTTGCCGCACTCCGCGGCCAGCCCGAGCTGCATCCCGAACACATCCCGCTGCGTCTCCGGCGGCGAGAAGTTGCGGAAGTAATCCAGGCCGCATTCGCCCGCTGCCACCACCTGGGAATTTTCCAGCAGGTTGCGCAGTTCGGCAGGTGTGTCGGGAGTGACGTCTTTCGCATGATGCGGATGCACGCCGGCGGTGGCATAGAGGCCGGGATAGGCGCGGCAGAGTTCCAGCGCCTTGCGGCTGTGCGCCGCGTCGCTGCCGGTGACCACGAAGCGGCCCACACCGGCGCGATGCGCCCGTTCGATGACCTCGGTCCGGTCCGCATCGAAGCTGTCATGGGTGAGGTTGGCGCCGATGTCCACCAGCCGGGCCGGGGAGGGCATGACATCTGTCATTCCGAATTCCTGATGATTAGGACTGCCGGGACCTGTGAGGAGCGCCCACAATGGGCGCCATCCGAAGGGATCGCGGCGGCGCAAGTGTAGACTAAATGTCCGCCCGGCAAATATCACGCATTTGGGGAGCCCCATGCCACTGGATCGAGACGCCCTGGAAGCCCTGCGCATGGATCGCGGTGCAGACGACGTGGCCATGAAGCGCCGCAGCCGTCCGCTGATCGCCGGCGCCGTGCTGCTGTCGGTGGCGGTCGCGGGCCTGGTGGCCTGGCTGCTGCTCAAGCCCACCTATATATCAGTGCAGACCGTCGGCGCCCGGGTAGTGCAGGACAACCCTGCCGCCGGTGCAGGTGCGAGGGTTCTGAACGCCTCCGGCTACGTAGTGCCGCGCCTGCAGGCGGTGGTCTCCTCCAAGGTCACCGGCAAGGTAAGCGAAGTCCTGATCGAGGAAGGCCTGCATGTGAAGGCCGGCCAGGTGTTGGCGCGCCTCGACGATGCCACGGCACGGGATCAGGTGAACGTGGCCAGGAGCCAGTTCGCCGCAGCCCAGGCGCTGGCGGCCCAGACCGTGGTGGAGCACGACAACGCGGGGCGCGACCTGGAGCGGACGAAGACGCTCTATGCGCGCCATCTCGTCAGCCAGTCGGACATGGATGCGTCCACCACCAAGGATGCGAGCCTGGGAGCCTCTCTTGAGAGCGCGCGCCAGCAGGCCGCGGTGGCGGAGAACAACCTGCAGCTGGACCAGCAGTACCTGGACGACACGGTGATCCGCGCGCCCTTCGCCGGCGTGGTGGTCTCCAAAGATGCCCAGCCGGGCGAGATGATCTCCCCCAACTCCGCTGGCGGCGGCAACACCCGCACCGGCATCGCCACCATCGTGGACATGAGTTCGTTGGAGGTGGAGGTGGACGTGAACGAGGCCTACATCGGCCGCGTGCATGCGGGGCAGAAGGTGGATGCGGTGCTGGATGCCTACCCGGATTGGCACATCCCGTCCCACGTGGTTAGCATCATCCCCACGGCGGACCGGGACAAGGCCACTGTGAAGGTGAGGGTCGGCTTCGACAAGCTCGACCTGCGCATCCTGCCGCAGATGGCCATCCAGGTCTGGTTCCTGGGCGACGACACCACCGGCGCTGCGGCGCCTACGGCTCGGGTGCAGGTGCCCCAGGCAGCCGTGCACAAGGACGGCGCCAGCCCCTACGTGTTCATCTACGACGATGGTCGCGTGGAGCGGCGTGCCGTGAAGCTCGGTGCCGTCACCGGTTCCGACGTGGAGATACTGGCCGGCGTGAGCGGCGACGAGAAGGTGATCCTCACCTCCGACAAACCCCTGAGTGATGGTGTCCGCGTGCGCGAGACATCCAACCCCTGATGAGGAGCGAGACATGAGCAGGCCCAACCCCGTGCAGAAGCCCCAGGCCGGCACCCCTCTGGTGGAGCTGCATGGCATCCGCAAGGAATACCATCGCGGCAGCGAGACCGTGCACGTGCTGCAGGAACTGAACCTCAGCATCCCGCGCGGAGACTTCCTGGCGCTGATGGGTCCCTCCGGCTCCGGAAAGACCACGCTGCTGAACCTCCTGGGTGGGATCGACCGGCCCACCGCCGGCAGCCTGGCGGTGGATGGCACCGACATCGCCAAGTACAGCGAATCGGATCTCGCCCGCTGGCGCGCCCGCAACGTGGGCTTCGTGTTCCAGCTCTACCATCTGCTGCCCGTACTTTCGGCCGAGCGCAACGTGGAGCTGCCGCTCCTGCTCACGGGCCTCTCGGCTTCGGAGCGTAAGCGCCGCGTGCAGGCGGCCATGCAGCTCTCCAACATTGCCGATCGTGCCAAGCACAAGCCCTCCGAACTCTCGGGTGGTCAGGAGCAGCGCGTGGGCATCGCCCGGGCCATCGTCGGCGATCCGCTACTGCTGCTCTGCGACGAGCCCACCGGAGACTTGGACCGCAAGTCCGGCGATGAGATCCTGGATCTCCTGCAGGCGCTCAACCGGGAGCAGGGCAAGACCATCGTGATGGTCACCCATGACCCGCACGCCGCCGCGCGCGCGCGCCGGATCCTCTACATGAACAAGGGCCGGCTCGCGGCGGAGCCCGAGAAGTGAAATACCTACCCCTCATCTGGGCCAACCTGCTGCGCCGCAAGGTGCGGACGCTGTTCACCCTGCTCTCGGTGTTCATCGCCTTCATGCTGTTCGCGGTGTTGGGCGCCGTGGACCAGGCCTTCACCGGCGGCGTGCAGCTGGCGGATGCCAACCGGCTGGTGGTGACGAACAAGGTGGGCCTCATCAATTCGATGCCCATCAACTATGCCGACCGTATCGCCACGGTGCCCGGCGTCTCCACCATCACCTGGCAGGAGTGGGTGGGAGCTTATTTCCAGGATCCGCGCCAGCCCATCACCGCCTTCGGCGTGGATGAGAACTCGTTCCTGGACGTCCACGACGACATGCACCTGCTCCCCGAGCAGGCAGAGGCCTGGCGCAAGGACCGGCAGGGCGTGATCATTGGCGAGGGCGTGGCCAAGCGCTACGGCTGGAAGGCCGGCGACCACATCCCGCTGCGCTCCAACATCTGGCGCGATAAGCAGGGCAAGAGCACCTGGGACGTGACCGTGAGCGGCATCTACCACGGTGGCCCGGGCGACGAGCTGCTGATGCACTACAAGTACCTGGACGACTCGCGGGCTTTCCGCAACAACCAGGTTGGCATGTTCATGTTCAAGATCAGCGACCCGGCGCGGGCCGGCGCCGTCAGCGAGCAGATAGACCAGATGTTCGCCAACTCGGACGCCGAGACCAAGACCTCCACCGAGAAGGCCTTCGTGCAGGGCTTCGCGGCCATGCTCGGCAACATCGGCAAGATCGTCACCGGCATCGTCACCGCGGTACTGTTCAGCATGTTGCTGGTGATCGCCAACACCATGGCGCAGTCCATCCGCGAGCGCACGAGCGAACTCGCTGTGCTGAAGGCCCTGGGATTCAGCCGCGGCGGCGTGGCTTCGATGGTGCTGGCGGAATCACTGCTGGTGACCGTGCTCGGCGGCGCGTTGGGCCTGTCCCTGGGCGCCGGCTTCGCCCACGGCATCGGTTCGAAGCTCCCCTTCGTGCAGGATTTCCGCACCACGCCGAGCGACATCGCCATCGGCATCGTGCTGATGCTGATGCTGGGCCTGCTTGCCGGTCTCCTGCCCGCCATCCAGGCCATGCGCCTGCAGGTGGCTGCCGCCCTGAGGAGGGCCTGACATGATCCGTTGGATATACCAGTTATATACGGTATGCCTGCTCAACCTGGGCAACCTCAAGAGCCGCCTGGACTCGTCCCTGGTGGCGGTGATCGGGTTCACCGGCGTCATCATGGTGTTCGTGGCGGTGTTCGCCATACGTGATGGTTTCGATGCGACCCTGCGCGAGTCCGGTTCGCCGGACGTGGCGGTGGTGCTGCGTGGCGGGGCCGGGGCGGAAGTGAACAGCGTGCTCGGCGTCAACGACGCCAAGCTGGTGGCGGAAGCCCCGGGCATCAAGACCAACGCCGGTGGCGCGCTGGCATCCAGCGAGCTGCTGGTCCAGCTCAGCATGCCAAAACTCGACAGCGGCACCGACGCCAATGTTCCGTTCCGCGGCGTGGATGGAGTCGCCTTCCTGGTGCATGACCGGGTGCGCATGGTGGAAGGGCGCGGCTTCCAGCCGGGCCTGAACGAAGTGGTGGTGGGCCTGCGCGCGTCCCACGAGTACCGGGGCCTGAAGCTCGGCGACACCATCCATTCCGGCCCTTACCAATGGAAGGTGGTGGGCCTGTTCGACGACGGCGGCGTGTACTCCTCCGAAGTGTGGGGGGACCTCACCGTCATGCAGGCGGCCTACAAGCGCGGCAGCTCCGTGGAGTCGGTGTACGTGAAGCTGGATTCGCCCGGGGCCTTCCAGCAGTTCAAGGACTACCTCACCACCAACCCGCAGCTCACCGTGAGCGTGGACCGGGAGACGGACTTCTATGCCGAGCAGTCCAAGGCCATGAACAGTTTCATCACCTATGCCGGCGCCTTCATCGCCTTCCTCATGGGCATCGGCGCCATCTTCGGCGCGGTCAATACCATGTACAACTCGGTGTCGAGCCGCGCCGGCGAGATCGCGACTCTGCGGGCGCTCGGATTCGGCCGTTCGCCGGTGCTGCTCTCGGTGCTGGTGGAGGGGATGCTGCTGGGTCTGGTAGGCGGCGTGGTCGGCGGCATCTTGGCTTATCTGATGTTCAACGGCATCGAGACCAGCACCATGGGCTCAAACTTCGCTCAGGTGGCGTTCTCGTTCCGGGTGACGCCGGGACTGCTGGTGCGCGGCGCCATCTACGCCTTGCTGATGGGCCTGCTCGGGGGGCTATTGCCGGCGCTCCGGGCGGTGCGGATGCCCATCGCTTCGAGCTTGAGACAGTTGTAGAAATCATTCCGGCAGCGGACGCTGCCGGTAGAAGAGACTGAGCTGGGTATAAAGCTCCGGCGAGAAGTTGCGCAGACGCCGCGGCGCCTCGAAGAAGGTCTCGCTGGCCACGGCGAAGAACTCTCCCGGGCTCTCCAATCCATAGGGGTCGAGGGGCGGCGGATAGCCGGCCTCGACCCGCTGTTCCAACTGCCGGTAAGCACCGCCCATCACCTGGACCCAGGCGCGGCGGTTCATGCGCGCGTGCAGGGGCGGGAATCCGTTGGCGTCTCCGTTCAGCATGTCGAGCTTGTGGGCCATCTCGTGTATCACCACGTTGTGGCCTTGCCCGTCGCCAGCGCGGGCTACCGCTTCCCACGCGAGGATCACCGGCCCCTGGGACCAGGCTTCTCCCGAGAGGGGCGTGTGGTGGCTATGCACCACACCGGCTGCATCCACATGCTCCCGCTCCGGCACGAAAGTGTCGGGGTAGATGACCATGGAATGCCATTCCCGGTACCAATTCAGCCCGAGCTTCAGGATCGGCAGGCAGGCGAGGGTGGCCAGCAGGGCACGCATGCCTCCATCGAGTTCCAGGCCCTGCACCGGCTCGATGCTCTTGTCATGCAGCAGCAAGGTCGCGAGCACCCGCAAGCGCGCCTGGTCGGAGGCATCCAGGCGCCGCATGGCCGGGGATCGGGACAGGGCCGAGCGCCAGTCGGCTTCGGCGATGGGCTGGCGCTTGAGGATGCGGCGTTCGCGCCAGCGGTCGAGGAAGGAGAACATCACGGGGATATGGGGTCGACGTGCCTCAAGGGAAGGGGCGTCGCCTACTCATTCTTCCACTTGAAGCCGAAGGAGCCGAGTCCCAGGAACAAGGCGCTCATGCAGGCCATGGACAGGAGCTGCGGCCACACATCAGTGATCCCAGCGCCGTCCAGCATGATCTTGCGCGCGCCGATGAGCATCTGGGTGAGGGGGAAGATGCTGGAGAAATCCTGTATCCACCAGGGCGCGCCTTCCAGCGAGAACCAGACTCCGGACAGGAACATCATGGGCCAGGAGGCGAGGTTGAGCAGCCCGCCGGCGAACTCCTCGCTGGCGACACGGGCAGCCACCAGGAGGCCGAGCGAGATCATGCACACCGCCCCCAGCACCGCATCCAGCAGCAACAGCGCGTAGCTGCCTGCCATGTAGAAGCCGATCAGGAGGTGCGTGCCGATGAACACGATGAGCGTGATGCTCATGATGAGCAGGAGACGCGAGGTCACCTGGGCCGCGATGAACTCGAAAGCCTTGAGCGGCGTTGCGTTGAGACGCTTCAGGAAGCCGTTCTTGCGGTAGCGCACGATCACGTAGCCCACGCCGAACAGGCAGGAGAACATCATGTTCATGCCCAGCACGCCCGGTATCAGCCAGTCCACGTAGTTGATGGCACGGCCGCTCACGGTCGCGCGGCTGTAGCGCACGTCGGTCTCGCCCGCCAGTATCTTCTCCAGCATGTAGCCCTTGGGCGAGGTCTCGTTGATCCAATAGCGCGGCGCCTTCTGGTCACGCAGGTCCAGCAGCATGTCTATCTGGTTGTGGGCGACCTTGGACTGGGTCTGCTCCGCATCCGTGACCTCGTAGAAATCCACGTAGCGGGTCTTGAGGAAAGCCTGGTCTATCTGCGCGATGGGGACGCCTCCGTCCAGCACCGCCACCTTGAAGAGCGGCTTCTCGCCGCCTGAGAAGATGAACCACATGCCGATGACGATGAGCACCGGCAGCACGATGTTCCAGCCGAGGGCAGCCCGGTCCCGCAGGAACTCGAGGTTGCGGGCTTTCAGCACCGCCAGGAAGCGCCGCGTCATGCCCGTAGCTCCTTGCCGGTGAGTTCCAGGAACAGGTCCTCGAGGGTGCGGGCGCGGATCTGCAATCTACCCAGGGACACCTTCTTCTCGATGAGTTTCTGCAGGGCGCCGTCCACGTCGGCGGTGGGGATCTCCACGTTCTCGCCCACGTCATGCACCTCCAACCCGAGTTCGGCGGCGCTGCTGCGGAAGTCCTCTTTCGGCAGTTGCAGGATCACGTCATGGAAGTGCTTCGCGAGCAGGGTGTTGGGTGGCCCCTCGGCGATGATGTGGCCGTGGTCCATGATGGCGATGCGGTCGCAGAGCAGGAAGGCCTCTTCCATGTAATGGGTGGTGAGGATCACGGTCTTGTTGCGGGCCTTGATGGCGCGGATCAGGTCCCAGAAGTTGCGGCGCGCCTGGGGATCGAGTCCGGTGGTGGGCTCGTCCAGGAACAGTACTTCCGGGTCGTTGACCAACGCGAGGGCCAACAGCAGCCGCTGACGCTGTCCGCCTGAGAGCTTGCGCGCATCCCGGTCGGCGTATTCCTGCAGGGTGCACATCTGCACGAGCTCATCCACGTCCAGGCCGCGGCTGTAGAAGCTACGGAAGAGTTTCAGGGTCTCCCGCACCGTGAGGAAGTCCTGCAGCGCCGTGGATTGGAACTGGATGCCCACCTCCTGGCGGAAATGCGCGTCCACGGGCTTGCCCTGGTACAGCACCTCTCCGGCGCTGGGCTGGGTGATGCCTTCCATCATCTCCACGGTGGTGGTCTTGCCGGCGCCGTTCGGTCCCAGCAGGCCGAAGCATTCACCGGCCTGGACGGCGAAACGGATGCCGTCCACGGCGGTGACGCCGGGATAGCGCTTCACGAGGTCGCGGACTTCGAGGATGGCGGGCATGGGTGGGCCGTGGCGGGGGCAGGGCGGCATTATCAGCAGGCCCGTAGGACCGTGTCGAGTGACAGGCGTCACGCCGTGGGGCTTCCCGCTTGCACCGAGCCCGGGTTTGGTGCATTTTTAGGCAATGGTGGGGGTATCCCATTGAAACCCCTCGTAAATCTCCTTTAAGAAAATCACATAAGCGGCTGCCCTAAATGGCTTTTTGGCCTGCCCGTCGGGACCCGGCGCCGCTACAATGAAGTACAGCAGGATGAAGGGGTCCATACAGTGAAGTTCGCGATGCGTTTGGCGGGGGTAGTGGGACTCTGGCTGGCCGTGGCCACGGCGGCGCTCGCCTCCCAGGATGTGGTGGTGGTGCTGGATAACTCCGGCAGCATGCGTGCCAACGACCCCAGCCGCCTCGCTCCCCAGGCCGTCACCCAGTTCGTGCAGGGCCTCAAGGGCGATGTACGCCTCTCCATCATCGAGTTTGCCAACACCCCCACAGTGCTGATGCCGCTAACGCCGCTGGACGATAACGCCCGTGCTGAGGCCCAGGCGGCGGTCCAGAAGCTCGACTACAAGGGCCAGTGGACCGACACCGGTGCCGCCCTGGAGCGGGCGCTCTACGAGATCGACACCCACGGCCGCCCGGACGCGCTGCGTTGCGTGGTGCTCATGACCGACGGTTACGTGGACGTGGGCAACGCCTCCCGCGACAGCGACAAGATCCATTGGATCATCCAGTCCTTGATCCCTGAGGCGGTGGCCAAGCGCACCCGCATCTTCGGCATTGCCTTCACCGACCAGGCTGACTACGAGCTCCTGCAGCAGCTGGCGCAGAAGACGGGCGCCGGTTACTACCGCGCTTACCAGGCCGGCGACCTCGCCGGCATCTACAAGCAGATCAGCGACATCCTCACCACCGCCAAGCCCGTGCCGCAGCCCGAGGACGTGGGCAACCTGCAGCAACCCGCTGCGGTCGCGCCCGCCGCGGGCCCCCAGGGTTTCAGCTTCAACACCCCGCTCACGCACATGCAGCAGGCCGAGGAGGATTCCTGGCGCACGCTCATCGTGGTGCTGGTGGTGCTGGTGCTCCTGGCGGTGCTGGGTGGCGGCGGTTACTACATCTGGAAGAAGGGCGGCCTCAAGAACGTGCTGCCGAAGAAGTCCGCCGATCCTGGCGCGGTGGACGGTCTGCAGGCCGTGCTCTACGACATCAGCAACCCCAACGACATCAAGCGCTATGAGCTGGGCGAGAAGGCCACCGTGATCGGCCGTGTCGCAGGCTACGACCCGGAAGTGCAGTACGTGCTGGCCGCCGAGCCCACCGTGGGACGTTGCCACGCGCTCATCGAGCGCCGCGGGCATTCTTTCTGGATCACCGACCAGGGCAGCATCAACGGCACCTTCGTCAACGGCGAACGGGTGGCCGGCGATCATGCCCTGAAGCACGGCGATATCGTCGCCGTGCACAGGCATGAGTTCGAGTTCGTGCTGCCGGAACTGTTCGAGTCCGAATCGACGGTACTGGCGGCGCGCGAGGAATACGGTTACGCGGAGAAGCGGCAGGCATAACGATGGCGGGGCGCCCATGCCGGCGCGTCCCGTGGAGAACGACGGCATGATGCACGCACATCTGGCCTATCACTGGCGCCGCAGCCCGCGCGCCAAGTCCCTGCAGGTGCACATAACACCCTGGAACGGCATCGAGGTGGTGATCCCGCGGCACGTGAGCCGTGAGCGTGCCCGTGCCTTCGTCGCGCACCACCGCCAATGGATCCGCGACACCTGGCAACGCATGCGTGAGCAGATCGCGGATGCTGACCTGACCCTGCCCACGGCGCTGGAGTTGCGCGGTGCGGGTGAGCACTGGGAGGTGCGCTACCGCAACCGCAAGGGCGGCCGGGCGCGGGTCACCGCCACTGGCCGCACCCTCACGGTGCACTACGACGGCCACGACGAGCGCGCCGCGCGCCAGGCCTTGCGCCGCTGGCTCATGGAGCGGGGCCGGCAGCATTTCTCCGGATACCTGCCGCGCGTCTGCCATGCCACGGGCTTGAGCTTCAAGCGCCTGCAGATCCGCGGCCAGACCAGCCGCTGGGGCAGCTGCTCATCCAGCGGCACCCTCAGTCTCAACTACAAGCTCATGTTCCTGGAGCCGGAACTGGTGCGCTACCTCGTGATCCACGAGCTGGCCCATACCCGCCATCTGGATCACTCGGCGCGCTTCTGGAAACTGGTTCAGGAGTTCGAACCCAAGTGCCATGAACTGGACCAGGAACTGGGCGAGTCCTGGCGCGATGTGCCGGCCTGGGTGGAGCTGATCTAGATCCCGCTGCCGAGCACGCTGTCGTCGCATTCCTGGCGGCCCACCAGCAGGCTGCAACCGAGCTTCTCCAGCAAGGACTGGCTGGTGGGTGTCACCCACCAGCGGAACAATGAACCTTCCTCCCGATGGCCTATCACCACCAGATCCGCAGCCAGCTGCTTGGCGTGCTTCACGATCTCTTCCACCGGCTCGCCGTGTACCGTGTGGCCCTCGGCGACCAGGCCATGGCGCTTGATGTAGCGCACGCCCTCGTCGACCGTATTGCGGTGGAACAGCGTGCGCTCCATGGGTTCGGCGTTGCTCATGCCCTGTGCCACGTGCGTGCCAGCGACGCCGGAGATCACCGCCAGGAGATGGGTCTTGGCCTTGAAATGCTTGGCGATCTCCACGCCTTCCAACAGCGCACGGCGGCCTTCGGGGCTGCCGTCATAGGCGAGCAAGATGGTGCGATAAGCCATGGTGCGGTCTCCTGAGCTAGCTGGGATAACGATAGCACCGCTGCACGACGGAAAGCGCGGGACCGGATTAGGTCCAATGCCCGCTCTCTGCGATTTGACCGGAAACGGGAGAGGGCCGGTCTATACTGGACCCATGTTCGATGCATTGGTCGAGACCGAAGTCCTCGCCGCGCACCTGGATGATCCGGCCTGGGTGGTGTGCGATTGCCGTTCCGTGCTCACGGATCCCGAAGCGGGTCCGCGGTTTTATGCCGAGAGCCATATCCCCGGCGCACGATACATGCACCTGGAGCGGGACCTTTCCGGTCCGCTCACACCCGATACCGGGCGCCATCCCTTGCCGGACCCTGCGCGGCTCGCGGCGGTGCTAGGCCGCGCCGGCATCGGCGCCGAGACGCAGGTGGTGGCCTATGACGATGCGGGCGGCGCCTATGCGGCACGCCTGTGGTGGCTCCTGCGCTGGCTCGGGCACACTCAGGTGGCGGTGCTGAACGGGGGCTGGCAGCAGTGGCTGAAGGAAGCCCATCCGGTGACTGCGGAACCTCCGCGCGTGCAGCCCCGAGAGTTCGCTTACCGTGAGCCGGACCGCGAGGCCTGGCTCAGCACCTCTGAAGTGCTGGAGCTTGTGCGCGGGCGCAAGCATGGCCTGCTGCTGGACGCGCGCGGCCCGGCACGCTTCAGCGGCGCGGAGGAACCCATCGATCCTGTCGCGGGGCACGTGCCGGGCGCCCTAAACCTGCCGTTCGCCACCAACCTGGCGCCGGATGGCCGCTTCAAGTGCCCGGCGGAGTTGCGTCAGCGATTCGAGCCGCTTCTACACGGGTGCCGGGCCGACGAACTCGTGAACATGTGCGGCTCCGGCGTCACTGCCTGCCACAACCTGCTGGCCATGGAAGCCGCCGGCATCAAGGGAGCGCGCCTCTATGCCGGTTCCTGGAGCGAATGGATACGCGATCCGGCGCGGCCGGTGGCAAGGGCTGTGCCTCCGCTCTGATCGGGTCCGGATCCGGCCAGTGCGCCCCCCGTAACAGGCGGTAACATGGGTGCAGATCATGGCCAGAAGATGATTAATATCTGAATTTTCCCGAAACCCCGTGTCATCGCGCCATCCTTGAGCTACGTTCTATACCTGGAATACCCGCATGAGCGGGACAGTCTTATGTGATGAGGCGCAAACGCATAGCAGCAGGAGGTCGCTTATGAAGGTTTCTAAAGGCAGATTCGCGGTCGTGACGGCGGTATTGCTCGCCCTGGTGAGCGTGGCCGGCATGGCGGCATCGGATTCCCCGTTCCTGGGCACCCAGGGCGATCCGCATGGCACGCTGTATCTCAACGTCGACCAGACCGCCAAGCAGACGTATCCGGTGCAGGTCTGGACGGTGGACGGCAAGCTCACCAACCGCAACGACCAGGGCATGCTGTGGGTCAAGCCCGGCGACTACACCCTGGGCGTGAAACTCGCCAAGAGCGTGAACCTGGCGGACATCCCGGGCATGCAGCGTCGCGCCGGCTACGGCCAGGACCAGCATGACCTGAAGATCACCGTGGAGCAGGGCAAGTCCTACTACATCGGTGCCAAGTTCGATGCGTCCGGCAAGTGGGAGCCGGTGGTCTGGAAGACGGAAGACCAGAAGAACTGAACCGGATCAGGTTCCGATCCTAGAAATACCCCGCCTACGCGGGGTATTTCTTTTTCGGTGCAGTAGAATATGGAACACCCTTTTCCTATGGACTCCACACGATGAAACGCCTCGCCGTGCTCCTGGCTTTCGCATCCCTGTCCGCCGGCGCTGCCCATGCAGACGACGCGACGCCTTTCTACGTGAGCGCCGGCGTCGGCCACGTCTCCGTGGACAAGGGCAGCATCTCCCTCAGCGGCGGGTCCGGCGGAGGCATCAACGGCACCGACACCGCCGTCAGCCTGTCAGGTGGATATCAGTTCGATCCGCACTTCGGCATCGAGCTGGGCTACCACGATTACGGCACTCCTACGGCCTTCAGCCAGACGGGCTTCATCCTCGCCGAGTGCCCGGCCTCGTTCTCCTGCCCCAAGGTCAGCGGCATTACGGCGGAAGTGCTGGGTCGCATGGAACTGGTGCCGGACCTGGACGGCATCCTGCGGGCCGGCGTGCTGGCCTGGAACATCGGCTCTCCCGGATTGTCCTTCCTCAAGGACACCAGCGGCAATGCCTTCATCTACGGCATCGGCGTGCAGCACCATTTCGACTACGGCCTGAGCGTGGACGTCACCTATGAACGCTCCAATTTCACCACGGAAGAGACGCGGATAGGATTGAGCTACGCATTCTGAACCGGAGCGCTACCTGAAAAGAAAAGCCCCGCCGAAGCGGGGCTTTTTATTTCCGGCCCAGGATGCCAATCAGGCTGCCAATTGCCTCAAGACATAGTGAAGGATGCCGCCGTTCTTGTAGTACTCCCATTCCTTGGGAGTATCGATGCGGACTTTGGCCTTGAAGCTCAGCTCCTTGCCATCGGTCTTGCGGGCCTTGACGGTGACTTCCTTGGCGCCGTCGTGGAGGCCATCGATCTCGAAGACCTCGGAGCCGTCCAAGCCCAGCTTGCCGGCATTGTCGCCGCCGGCGAAGGTCAGGGGCAACACGCCCATGCCCACCAGGTTGGAGCGGTGGATGCGCTCGAAGGATTCGGCGATCACGGCGTTCACACCCAGCAGGATGGTGCCCTTGGCGGCCCAATCGCGCGATGAGCCTGTGCCGTATTCCTTGCCGGCGATGACCACCAGCGGTACCCCCGCCTGCTTGTATTGCATGGCTGCGTCGTAGATGGGCATCTGCGCGCCGTCCGGCAGGTGCATGGTGATGCCGCCTTCCACGCCCGGCACCATCGCGTTCCTGATGCGGGTGTTGGCGAAGGTGCCGCGCATCATCACCTCGTGGTTGCCGCGGCGCGAACCGTAGGAATTGAAATCCACCGGCTGCACGCCATGGTCCATGAGGTAGCGGCCCGCGGGCGAGTCCTTCTTGATGGCGCCGGCCGGGGAGATGTGGTCGGTGGTGATGGAATCGCCGAACAGCGCCAGGCAGCGCGCACCCTTGATAGGGTGGATGCCGGGGGCCTGCTTGCTCATGCCGTCGAAGTAGGGCGGGTTCTGCACGTAGGTCGAACCGCTCTCCCACTGGTAGATGTCGCCGGTGCCCACCTGCATGCCCTGCCAGCGCTCGTCGCCCTGGAACACGTCGCCGTAGGACTTCTTGAACATGCTCGCGTCCAGGGAGCCGGCGAGGGTCGCCTGGATCTCCTTCTGGGTGGGCCAGATGTCCTTGAGGTACACGGGCTTCCCGTCGGAGCCGGTGCCCAGCGGATCATGGGTCAGGTCCAGGTCCGTGCTGCCGGCCAAGGCATAGGCCACCACCAAGGGCGGCGAAGCCAGGTAGTTCATGCGCACGTCCTGGTGCACGCGGCCCTCGAAGTTGCGGTTGCCCGAGAGCACCGCCGACACCGAGAGCTTGCTGTCGTTCACCGCCTTGCTGATGGCGTCCGGCAGCGGGCCGGAGTTGCCGATGCAGGTGGTGCAACCATAGCCCGCCAGGAAGAAACCGATGGACTCGAGATCGGCCTGCAGGTTGGATTTCTTGAGGTACTCGGTCACCACCTTGGAGCCGGGGGCCAGCGAGGTCTTCACCCAGGGCTTGGCCTTGAGGCCCTTCTCGCGCGCCTTGCGCGCGAGCAGACCCGCCGCCACCAGGACCGCGGGGTTGGAGGTGTTGGTGCAGCTGGTGATCGCGGCGATGACCACCGCGCCGTCCGCGAGCTTGAAGTGTTGGCCGTCCTGGGTCACGTCCGTGGGTCCAGCAGACTTGCGTGTTGCCTGTTCTTTCTCCAAGGCGCCACGGAAGTTCTTCTGCATGTCACCGAGCAGCACCCGGTCCTGGGGACGCTTGGGGCCAGCCAGCGACGGCATGATGGAGCCGAGGTCCAACGTCAGCACGTCGGTGTATTCCGCTTCCTGACCGTCATGGCGCCACATGCCCTGGGCCTTGGCATAGGCTTCGACCAGCTTGACATCATCCTCGCCGCGGCCGGTGAGGCGCAGATAGGTGAGGGTCTCCTCGTCGATGGGGAAGATGCCGCAGGTGGCACCGTATTCCGGCGCCATGTTGGCGATGGTGGCGCGGTCCGCCAATGGCAGGTGCTTCAGGCCGTCGCCGAAGAACTCCACGAACTTCTCCACCACCCCGCGCTTGCGCAGCATCTCGGTGACCGTGAGCACGAGGTCCGTCGCGGTGGCGCCCTCGGCTAGCTTGCCGGTGAGGCGCACACCGATGACTTCCGGGATGAGCATGGTGGAGGGTTGGCCGAGCATGGCGGCTTCCGCCTCGATGCCGCCCACGCCCCAGCCCAGCACGCCCACGCCGTTGATCATGGTGGTGTGGGAATCGGTGCCGACCACGGTGTCGGGATAAGCCTGGCCCTGGTCGTTCACGAACACCACGCGGGCCAGGAACTCGAGGTTCACCTGGTGCACGATGCCGGTGTCAGGCGGCACCACCTTGAAGCTGCGGAAGGCGTTCTGGCCCCAGCGCAAGAACGCGTAGCGCTCCTTGTTGCGGTCAAACTCGAGCTTGGCGTTGAGGCCGAAGGCCTCCTTGTTGCCGTAATAGTCCACCATCACCGAGTGGTCGATGACGAGTTCCGCCGGGCACAGCGGGTTGATCTTCTTGGGGTCGCCGCCGAGCTTCTTCATGGCGTCGCGCATGGCGGCGAGATCCACCACCGCCGGCACGCCGGTGAAGTCCTGCAGGATGACGCGAGCCGGGGTGAAGGCGATCTCGCGGGGCGGGAGTTTCTTGGGGTCGCAGGACGCGAGCGCCTCGATGTCGGCGTGGGTCACGCTCACGCCGTCTTCCAGGCGCAGCATGTTCTCCAGCAGGATCTTCAGGGAGTAGGGCAGCCGCGAGACCTTGTGCTTGGCCTCCAGCGCGTCCAGTTTGAAGATCTCGTAGTCCTTGCCGCCGACGCTGAGCGTGGCGCGCGACTTGAAGCTATCCTGCATGACGCCTCCGGTTAGGGATGATGATCCCCGTCGGGGCCGGCTTTGGGTACGCGGACATGCCGTCGGGGAAGGGATGCACTGAGGATGCCTATTATAAGGTAAGCGTCCCGTCCGAGGCAGGTCAGACCGCGCTCGCGCGGAGACCCTGTCCGGCGTCTATGACCGCCGGGGCCTCGATGACACCGCCGCCCAAGCACTCATCCTCACGGTAGAAAACAGCGTATTGTCCAGGCGTCAACGCCCGTTGCGGCGCGTCGAACTCCACTTTGGCGCGGCCATCCGCGATGTGCGCGAGGATGCAGGCCTGGTCCGCCTGCCGGTAGCGGGTCTTGGCGCCGCAACGCAGGGGCATAACGGGGGCATCGCCGGCTACCCAGCGCAGCCGCGTCGCCGTGAGTCCGCCGCTGAGCAAGGCCGGGTGATCATGGCCCTGCACCACCAAAAGGCGGTTCCGCTCCATGTCCTTCCCGGCCACGTACCAGGGTTCCGCGGCCGTGTCCCGCTGCCCGCCGATGCCGATGCCCGAGCGCTGGCCCAGGGTGTAGAACATGAGCCCGTTATGGCGGCCCATGACGCGGCCCTCGGGCGTCACGATGTCGCCCGGCTGGGCTGGCAGGTACTTGCCCAGGAACTCAGTGAAGCGGCGCTCGCCGATGAAGCAGATTCCGGTGCTGTCCTTCTTCGCGTGGTTGGCGAAACCCGCCTCCCGCGCCAGGGCCCGGGTGTCGGTCTTCAGCAACTCGCCCAGAGGGAAGAGGGCACGCTGCAATGCCGCCTGGGGCACGGCATGCAAGAAGTAGCTCTGGTCCTTGGAATCATCCAGCGCCTTCAGCAGCTTGACACCCGCCGGGCCGGGCGCGAGGCGCGCATAGTGCCCCGTGGCGATCCGCGTCGCGCCCAGGCGCAGTGCATGCTCCAGGAAAGCCTTGAACTTGATCTCGCTGTTGCAGAGCACATCCGGGTTCGGGGTGTACCCCGCGGCATAGCCTTCCAGGAAATGCTTGAACACCCGCTCCCGGTACTCGGCGGCGAAGTTCACCTTGTGCAGCGGTATGCCGAGGGTCTCGCATACCTGGCGCGCGTCCTGGAAGTCCTCTGCGGCGGTGCAGTAGCTCTCGTCCTCGCCGTCCTCCCAGTTGTCCATGAACAGGCCTTCCACGGCGTGGCCCGCGCGCTTCAACAGCAGCGCGGCCACGGCGGAGTCCACGCCGCCGGAGAGGCCGACGATGACGCGGGTGGAGGAGGGGACGGAAGACATGAGGGGTATTTTACGCTGGACCCATGCAGGCGTCCGGTCCAAGCTCAGACGAGCAGGGATTCCAGGTCCGTGACGTGACTCAGGAGTTGCAGGGGGTAACGGGCCCCCGCCAGGGCGTCATCGATGCAGCGCAGCACCATGGGGCTGCGCAACGCGTATTTGCCGTCCGCGAGTTCCGTCCGGCTGAGCCAATGGGGCGCGACGATGCCCTTGTCCAGGGGCCGCGCGGGGTCATGGCGCAGGCAACGTCCGTGGAAGGCGACCCGCAGGAAGGTGGCATCCACCTCGGGGTTCTTCCAGAGATAGATGCCGGTGACGGCATCCGGCGTGAACTCCCAGCCGGTCTCCTCCAGGGTTTCGCGGCGCACCGCGTCGATGAAGCTCTCGCCCGGCTCCAGGTGACCGGCAGGGTTGTTGAAGACGCGTTTGCCGCGGACTTCCTCCTCCACCACCAGGAAGCGGCCGTCTCTCTCGGCGATGGCGGCAACAGTGACGTGAGGCTTCCAGACCATCAGATGCCGAGCCTCCGGAACTCAGGATCCGGTTCCGCTTTCTCCCAGATCCCCTCGAAGTCCCTGAGGTGCAGCCGCGCTTCCAGGGGCGCATGCACGTCGGCGTAACCTTCGTAGCGGGTGGAGATGGGGCGGAACAGCAATGCGGTCTCGTCGGCGATGAGATAGGTCTCGGCGAGCGCCGCATGGTCGTGGGCGGCCCGGCGTACCTCTATATAGGAACTGAAGCGTTGAGCCAGGTTCATCAGCCGGTGCCCGGCGCGTATGGAGGCACCCGGGTCGATGCTCACCACGCGGATGCGGCTCATGCGCGAGCGGGCAGCCAGCGCCTGTACCACCTTGATGAACTCCTCCTTGTCGTAAAGCAGCGGTTCCAGGTCGCGGCTGAAGAGCGCGAGGCCGCGCGTGGCCACGGCTGCGACCGCCACCGAAGCCTCGCGGTTGTCCGTCAGGGTCTCGAGGCGCTTGTAGGTATCGCTGCGGGGTGTCTCCATCTAGAGGCTCCTCTGCATGTGCCGGTGCGGGATGCCGGCTTCCAGGAACTCTTCGCCGTGTGCTTTGAAGCCATGTTTGCGGTAGAAGCCGAGCGCGTGGCTCTGGGCATTCAGGCGGCAGGAGGGGAGGCCGCGCTGGCGCGCGCTCTCCACCAGGAACTGCAGCAGTGCAGCACCGACGCCGGTATTGCGCCAATCCTTCGTCACGGCCATGCGGCCGATCTTGCCGTCCGGGGTAAGGCGTCCGGTGCCGATGGGCGTGCCATCCGCATCCAAGGCCAGCACGTGCACGCAGAGGGGGTCCATGTCATCCCACTCGATCTCCTGCGGCACCTGCTGCTCGACGATGAACACCTCGGTGCGAACGGCGCGCATCGCCTCGCGCTCACGCTCCCAGTCGGCGAGGCGCAGGTGGAATTCGCGGTTCATGGATCCCATACCAGCTGGCCCGCGTCGAGCCATGCCAACAACAGCGATTGGACCTGGGGATTGGCCGCGAGTCTCTGCAGTCTCTCCGTGTCGAGAGCGCGGGACGCGCCCAGGAGTTCCGCGAAACCCGTCAGCCGCTCCGGCAAGGGATGATGCTCCCCGTCCACGAAGAGATGGCAGGACTGCCTCGCGCTGAACCAGGCCACGCGTACTGCCGGATGCCAGCCCAGTCGCCGCCGTTCCATGCCCGCCTTGAGCTTGGAAGCGTTGGTGCGGCGCGCCGGCGCCACGGGCTTGAGCCAGGGTTTAGATTCCGTCATGAAGCGGCCGAACCAGACGTCCAGGGCATCGTCGGAAGGCTTGAACTGCGCGCGCAGCATCTGGCGCGCACGGGCACGTGCCTCGAGCGTGAGTTCGCCGGGATTGGCGGCGGGCACCAGGTCCGGATCCGTGTAGTGCAGGCCGCTCTCGGCCCCTTCGATCATCAGCGCAGCGAAGTCCGCCAGCATCTCCGCCTGTGAGGGGGCGCGGAAACCGATGGAGTAGGTCATGCACTCGCCGAAAGCCACGCCGTGATGCGCGACACCCGGCGGCAGGTACAGCATGTCGCCGGGCATGAGCAGCCAACTCTCCTCCGGCGCGAAGGCCTGCACCTGCTTCAGCTCCAGGCCCGGCGCGGTGTGCTCAGGCTGCCGCTGGGTGCTGATGTCCCATCGACGCATGCCCTCCACCTGCAGCAGGAATACGTCATAGGCGTCCACGTGCGGGCCCACTGAGCCGCCGTCGGCGGCGTAGCTCACCATCACGTCGTCGATGCGCCAGCCGGGGATGAAGCGGAAAGGTTCCAGGAGCGGCGCCACCGCGGGCACGTGCTTGTCCACGTCCTGCACCAGCAGCGTCCAGCGGCTCTTGGGGAGTCTCTTGAAGTCTTTATGCAGGAACGGGCCATGCCGCAGGCGCCAACCCGGTGCCTTGCGCGTCTGTTCCACCAGCCGCGACTCCACGCCTTCCTCGCAGGCGAGGCCGGCCAGTTCTTCGGCGGAGATCGGTGGGGGCAGCCCCGGGAAAGCGCCGCGGATCAGCAGCGGCTTCTTCTGCCAGTGCTGCTTCAGGAACTCGCGCGGACTCAGGCCGCCGAGCAGCGTGGGTGATTCGACGGGGCGCACGGCGCGCCTCAGGGGGTGCCGCCGTCTTTCTCGTAGCAGCGCACCTTGAACCGCACTTCGCCGGCCAGCACGAAGCGCGGGCTCAGCGTATCGACTTGGGGTTGGTCGTTGCCTTCCACGTCGGTGACGCGGTAGCCGTAGGGACACAGCTTCTCCGCCTGTCCCTCGGCCACCTTGAGCATGTCCGAGTAAGGCGTGTTGCCGGCGCTGCGCACCACGAACAGCGGGTCGCCGTCGCCCGTGGTCACCTGCTGCCAGCCCACCTGTTGGGTGCCTTCGGTGTGCATGGCTGCGCCGACGCCGGTCGAGGGCGCGTGGGCACAGGCGCCGAGCATGAGGAGTGAAGCGAGTAGAACGGGGGTACGCATGTCAGATTTCCTTGGCGAGTTTCGCGGCGAGCCCGATGTAGCTCGCGGGTGTCATGGCGAGCAACCTCGCCTTGGCGTCGTTGGGGATCTCCAGTTCCTTGATGAAGTCGCGCATGGCGTCCTCGTCCACGCGCCGGCCGCGGGTCAGGGCCTTCAGCTTCTCATAGGGTTCGGGCACGCCGTGGCGGCGCATCACGGTCTGCACCGCTTCCGCCAGCACTTCCCAGTTGGCGTCGAGGTCCGCCGCCAGCTTGTCCGCGTCGGCCTCGAGCTTGCTCAGGCCTTTGAGGAAGGATTCGTAGGCGAGCACGCTGTGGCCGATGCCCACACCCACGTTACGCAGCACCGTGGAGTCGGTGAGGTCACGCTGCCAGCGCGATAGCGGGAGCTTCTCCGCGAAGTGCCGTAGCAATGCGTTGGCCACGCCCAGGTTGCCCTCGGCGTTCTCGAAGTCGATGGGGTTCACCTTGTGGGGCATGGTGGAGGAGCCCACCTCGCCGGCCACCGGCTTCTGCTTGAAATAGCCGATGGCGATGTAGCCCCAGATGTCGCGGCAGGCGTCCAGCAGCACGGTGTTGAAACGCGCCAGGGCGTCGAAATACTCCGCCATGTAGTCATGGGGTTCGATCTGGATGGTGTACGGGGACCATGTGAGGCCCAGCGATTCCACCAGCTTGATGCTCAAGGCTTCCCAGTTCACATCCGGGTAGGCGGCGAGGTGCGCGTTGTAGTTGCCCACCGCGCCGTTCATCTTGCCGAGCAGCTCCACCGACTTAAGTTGGTCGCACTGACGACGCAGCCGGTGAACGATGTTGGCCAGTTCCTTGCCCAACGTCGTGGGCGTCGCGGGCTGGCCATGGGTGCGGGAGAGCATCGGCAGGTCTGCGTGGCGCCGCGCCTGGGCCCGCAGCCGCTCGATCATGCGTTCCATCATGGGCAGCAGCACGCTCTCGCGGCCGTGCTTCAGCATCAGCGCGTAGGCCAGGTTGTTGATGTCCTCGGAAGTGCAGCCGAAGTGGACGAACTCGCTCACGTCCTTGAGGGCGGGGCGCGTGGCCATCTGCTCCTTGATGTAGTACTCCACCGCCTTCATGTCGTGGTTGGTGGTGGCCTCGATCTCCTTGATGCGCTCCGCGTCCTTCACGCTGAACTCGCGGATCAGGTTCACCATGTAGTCGGTGTCCTCATCGGACAGTGGCGGTACCTCGGGGATGCCGTCGTCATCCGCGAGCACGGCGAACCAGCCGAGTTCGACCGTCACCCGCTGGTGCATGAGGCCGTATTCGCTGAACAACTTGCGCAGCGCCTCGGTTTTGGCCGCATAGCGGCCGTCCAGGGGCGAGAGGGCGGTGAGGGTGGAGGGTTCCATGGGCTATCGTGCATCCCCAAGTGGAATGGCGGATAATAACCGAATCGCGGTTTTACCCCATCCTGTATCCGATAATTATACTATCGAATCAGCGTGTTATTCCGCTTTCCTTAGACCGGTTCTTGAGGAGCAGACGATGTCCGAGAAGGCTTTCCGGATCGAGCGCGACAGCATGGGCGAGATCAAGGTCCCGGCGGATGCCCTGTGGGGCGCCCAGACCCAGCGGGCGGTGGATAACTTCGCCATCAGCGGCCGTGCCATGCCCCGCGCCTTCATCCGCGCCCTCGGGCTCATCAAGGGCTCCGCGGCCACCGTCAACCAGGCCCTGGGTGTGCTCGATGCCGCCCGCGGCAAGGCCATCGAGGCGGCAGCGCTGGAGGTGGCGGAGGGCAAGCACGACCGGCATTTCCCCCTGGACGTGTTCCAGACCGGCTCCGGGACCAGCACCAACATGAACGCCAACGAGGTGATCGCCCATCTGGCGAGCGCCCGCGCTGGCGAATCCGCCAAGGTGCACCCCAACGACCATGTGAACATGGGGCAGAGCAGCAACGACGTCATCCCCACGGCTATCCACGTGAGCGCCGCCCTGGAGGTGAAGGAGAAGCTGCTGCCGGCTCTCAAACACCTGGCGGAAGCCATCGAGGCCAAGTCGAAAGAGACCGCCAAGGTCGTGAAGACAGGCCGCACCCATCTCATGGACGCCATGCCCGTCACCCTCGGCCAGGAACTGTCCGGATGGGCCGCCCAGATCCGCAACGGTATGGCGCGCGTGGAAGCCACGGCACCGCGCTTGAACGCGCTGGCCCAGGGCGGCACCGCCGTCGGCACCGGCATCAACGCCCATCCGGAATTCGGCCAGCGCATCGCCGCTGAGCTCAGCAAGCGCACCGGTATCGCCTTCAAGGCCAGCGGTAATTACTTCGAATCTCTGAGTTCCCAGGATGCGGCGGTGGAGCTCTCCGGCCAGCTCAAGACCGTGGCCGTGAGCCTCATGAAGATCGCCAACGACCTGCGCTGGATGAACAGCGGCCCGCTCGCGGGCCTGGGCGAGATCGCGCTGCCGGCGCTCCAGCCCGGTTCCAGCATCATGCCCGGCAAGGTGAACCCGGTGATCCCGGAAGCCACCGCCATGGTGGCAGCCCAGGTCATCGGCAACGACCTGACCATCACCGTGGCCGGCCAGTCCGGGAACTTCCAGTTGAACGTGATGCTGCCGGTCATAGCCCGTAACCTGCTGGAGAGCATCGAGCTGCTCGCCAACGTGGCCCGGGCCCTGGCGGACGACTCCATCAAGGGTTTCACCGTGAACCCGGAGCGTCTGCAGGAGGCCCTGGACAAGAACCCCATCCTGGTGACCGCCCTCAATGCGGTCATCGGTTATGAGAAGGGCGCCGCCATCGCGAAGCAGGCCTATAAGCAGAAGCGACCGATCCTCGACGTGGCGAAAGAGATGACCGATCTCTCGGAAGCCCGGTTGAAGGAGCTCTTGGATCCTGCGGAGCTCACCAAGGGCGGTATCAAGGAATAAGAATCTACTTTTAAGACTGATGGTAACTGATTGATAAGATGGACTTAAACGACGGTAAATTTTCGGAATTCATCCACCGCCGCTTCGGGGGCAGCCAGGCCCCCACGGACTTTTCGCCCCGCCGGGTCCTGGGGGATCTGCCTCCCGGCTATCTGCCCAAACAGCCCTGGCGTCCCGCCTCAGTACTCCTACCCCTCGTCACTCATCCCGGCGATCCCACAGTCCTGCTCACCCGCCGCACCGATGCGCTCCATGACCATGGCGGCCAAGTGAGCTTCCCCGGCGGCGGCCGGGAACCCATGGATGCAGACCCGGTGGCGACAGCCCTGCGTGAGACCCATGAAGAGATCGGCCTGGGGGCGGACTACGTGGAGGTGGTCGGTTACCTCCGGGGCTATCTCACCATCAGCGGCTACGCCGTGACGCCCGTGGTGGGGCTGGTGCGGCCCGGGTTCACCCTGGCGCCGGATCCTCTCGAGGTGGCGGAGGTCTTCGAGGTGCCCCTGGCTTTCCTCATGGTTAAGGCCAACCGTCAGATACAGAGCCGCGAACTCGGCGGCCAGCAGGTGGGTTTCTACCTCTTCGAATACCAGCAACACGTGATCTGGGGTGCCACCGCGGCCATGCTGGTCAATTTCCTGGACACGCTTACGGCAGAGGACCTGACATGAACCAGACGCGACGCCTGCTGGAGATCATGGAGCGGCTGCGGGATCCGGAACGGGGCTGCCCCTGGGACAAGCAGCAGACCTTCCGGAGCATCGCGCCTTATACAGTGGAGGAAGCCTACGAGGTGGCCGATGCCATCGAGCGTGAGGATATGGAGGCATTGCGGGAGGAACTGGGTGATCTCCTGCTGCAGGTGGTCTACCACGCGCGCATGGCGGAGGAAGCGGGCCTGTTCGGTTTCGAGGACGTGGCCGCCGGCATCGGCGCCAAGCTCACCGAGCGGCACCCGCATGTGTTCGGCTCGGGCGAGATGAAGGACTCGACGCAGCAGACGAAGGATTGGGAGACCCGCAAGGCGGGCGAACGCGCCGCCAAGCAGCTGGTGGGCGTGCTGGATGGCATACCCCTGGGGATGCCCGCACTCACCCGTGCCGAGAAGCTCCAGAAGCGGGCTGGGCGGGTGGGCTTCGACTGGCCCGAACTCGCACCGGTGTTCGCCAAGGTGCGGGAAGAACTCGCGGAACTGGAACAGGAGGTGGCCGGCTCGGCACCGAAGCCGCGGCTGGAGGATGAGTTGGGGGACCTCCTGTTCGCGGTAGCCAATGCGGCACGCAAGCTCGGTGTGGATCCTGAACAGGCGCTGCGCGGTACCAACCGGAAGTTCGAGCGTCGTTTCCGCCACCTGGAGATGCGTCTCGCGGAGCAGGGCAGGAAACCCGCACAGGCGAGCCTTGAGGAGATGGACCGTTACTGGGATGAGGCCAAGGAACAGGGCCTGTGAAAGCCCGCAACCCCGCATGCCCATTGGGAAAAGCTGCCTGGGCTGTGCTATCTTGAGCCGTAATATAAGTTAAATGGTCCGTGACCCGGGGGTGACGGGGCATCCGGCAAGGCCGGATGGGGCCATTCAGACGATCGGGAGCGATAACAATGCCTCAGAAGATCGGAATCGTCGTCGACGCCGCCTGCGACCTGCCGCGTAACTTCCTTACGCAGCATGGCCTCGAGATCATGCCCATCAACATGCAGTTCGGCACTATGAACTTCAAGGATGTGCGTGACCCCGACCAGACCATGGAGTTCTACCGCCGCTATGTGGCGGAGAAGGAACTGGAGATCACCACCGCACCGCTGTCGGTGAAGGCGATCAAGGACTGGTTCCTCGACCAGCTGGTGCTGAAATACGACCGCGTGCTGGTCATCACCGTCTCCAGCAGCCGCAGCACCGTGTTCGAGAACGCCACCAAGGCGTCCTTCATGATCCTCTCCGGCTACAAGGAGCGGCGCCGCGCCGCCGGCATGGAAGAGCAGTTCGCACTGCGCGTGCTGGACAGCAAGACCCTGTTCACGGGCCAAGGCGTGGTGGTGTACGAAGCCCTGCGCCTGCTCGAGGGCGGCCAGGCCGAGGTGGCCTTCGATCGTCTGCGCCAGCACGTGGAGAGCTTCTCCCAGGACGTGCATGCCTACCTCGTGCCGAAGGATCTGTACTACGTCCGTTCGCGCGCCCACCAGAAGGGCGATGCCAGCGTCGGCTGGCTCAAGTACCAGATGGGCACCATGCTCGACATCAAGCCCATCCTGAAGGTGTATCGCGGCGAGACCGAAGCGGTCGACACCGTGCGCGGTTTCGATGGCGCCGTGAAGAAGTTGTTCGCCACGGCCAGCCAGGCGGTGGAGAAGGGCCTGCTCACCAAGGTGGTGTGCATGAGCTATGCCGGGAACCCGGAAGAGGTGAAGGCGTTCCCCGGTTACGACGAGTTCGTGAAGACCTGCGCGGCCCACAAGGTGGATCCGCTGCTGTCGGTGATGAGCACCGTGGCGGGCATCCACGTCGGACCCGGCGCATTCAGCTTGGCTTACGCCGCGAAGTAAGCTTTAGGCAGCTCGCCGACGGAAAGCCGCCTCCTGGGCGGCTTTTCATTTAACAGTGCCGGATATGCGGCCGCTCCGCGCTACACCGCAGAGGCCGCCTTCGGTAAAATGCCCGCATCTCAAAGGCGATCCTCGATGCGAGCCATCTTTCCCTGCGCACTCCTGCTGACGCTGCTCGCCGGCGGCACGGTTGCGCGCGCCGATTCGCCAGCGGACGAGGTGGGTGGTGCGCCGCACCGGCCCAAGGTCTGCCTGGTGCTGAGCGGCGGTGGCGCCCGCGGCGCCGCGCATGTCGGCGTGCTCGAGGCGCTGGAGAAGCTGCACATCCCGGTGGACTGCATCGCCGGCACCAGCATGGGTGCCATCATCGGCGGTCTGTACGCGGCAGGGATGACCGCCGAGGACCTTGAGATGCAGATGAACCAGCCATCGCTGCAGGCGGACATGGCCAACAGCCCGCCGCGCAGCCGGCTGAGCTACAAGGACAAGGAAGACGAGCTCAAGTACCTCTTGCGGGTCGAGTTCGGCTACGCCGGCGACAAATACTTCTTCCCCCAGGGCATCGCCAACGGCAACGCGCCGGGCCGCATCCTCAACGTGCTGACTGTGGCGCTCACGCCGGATGATGACTTCGACAAGTTACCTATACCGTTCCGCGCGGTCGCCACCGACATCACCAACGGCAACATGGTGGTGCTGGACCACGGGACCCTCGCGGATGCCATCCACGCCAGCATGTCCGTGCCGGGTCTCTACCCGCCGGTGCACATTGGCAACCACCTGCTGGTGGACGGCGGCCTCTCGCGCAACCTGCCGGTGGACGTGGCGCGCAAGATGGGGGCCGACTACGTCATCGCCGTGGACATCGCCACCCAGCTCTCCAAGGGCGACGACCTCACCGACGTGTTCAGCGTCTCGTTGCAGGTGCTGAAGCTCTACGGCATCCAGAACGTAAAGGATTCCATCGCCACACTCGGCACCGCGGACGCGCTGCTGGAGCCTGACCTGAGCGACATCGGCCCCACCGATTTCCAGCGCATGGGCGAGGCCATCAAGCTCGGAGAGAAACAGGCCTACACGGCGCTCGCGCAACGCACGGACCTCATGCTCTCCGACGCCGACTACGCCGCCTACCAGAAGCAGTTTCGCCGGGTGCCGGAGCAGCCGGTGAAGGTGGAGTTCGTGGACGTGAGCGGCAACGGGCCCATCTCGCCCGAGCTCATCCGCGCCCGCTTCGGCATCAAGCCGGGGGATACCTGGGATCAGAAGGCCATCAATGACGGGCTGCGCCGGCTCTATGACCTGGGTTACTTCCAACGGGTCGATGCCAGCCTGCAACACAAGGAAGGGCGCACCGGACTGCAGGTGACGGTTGAACCGAAGCCCTGGCGCCCCAACTATCTCCAGTTCGGCATCCACATCAGCGACGACTTCGAAGGGGACAGCACCTACGAGCTCTTGGCGAACTTCACCCAGTCGGAGATCGACAGCCTCGGCGCCGAGTGGCGCAACCAGTTCGAGGTGGGCAAGACCAGGCTCTACTACACCGAGCTGTACCAACCACTGGACTACAAGGCCAAGGTATTCGTCGCCCCCAATGCCGAGTACCTGAACGAGACCTTCGATGTGTTCCAGGGCCAGGATCGTATCGCCGAGTACAGCACCGTATTCCCCCATGCGGGTCTGGACCTCGGCTTCAACATCCGTGACGTGGGCGAGATCCGCGCAGGCCTCCTGTATGGGCATCTGGTGTCCCAGCCGCGCATCGGTGATCCCGCCTCGCTGCCGACCTTCCGTGAGACCCTGGTGGGGCCGCGCCTGCTGGCCAGCTTCGACACCTTCGACAACGGCAGCTTCCCCTCCACCGGATCCTATGCGCTCATAAACGGCGCTTTCCCGCGCCACTCGGTGGGGGGCGACACCAGTTACAGCAAGGTTGACGCTACCTACGGCAAGGCCTTTCCGACCGACAGCGGCGCCTTCCTGCTGCTGATGGAGGCGGGCAGCAACTTCCACACGCCGCTGCCCTTGTATGCGCAGTTCCAGCTGGGTGGGTTCTTGTCGCTGGCGGGTGAGCGCCAGGGGCAGCTGCGCGGCGACCGCATCTTCGACGCCCATGGCATCTATGCCTGGCGCGCCGGCATGTTGCCTACCGGGCTCGGGCGCGGCTTCTACCTCGGCTTCGGCCTGGATGCCGGCAACGTCTGGGGTAACACCAACCTCGGCCCAGATGACACGGGGATGAAGTATGGCGGCACAGTGCTGATCGGGGCCGACACCCTCGCAGGGCCCCTGTACTTCGGTATCGGCGCAGGCAAGTCCGGGCACCGCACTTTCTTCCTGTATCTTGGTATCCCCATCAACGGCAACACACTGGCGCCGTCCTTCGGCAACTGAGACCCGCACCCATGGAAAAGCTGCGAATCTTCACCACCGGCGGCACCATCGACAAGATCTACTTCGACGCCAAGAGCGAGTACGAAGTGGGCGAGCCGCAGATCGGTGAGATCCTGCGGGAGATGGGCGTGGCGTTCCCGTTCGAGATGACCTCGCTGATGAGGAAGGACAGCCTCGACATGACCGACTCGGACCGCGAAGCGATCCGTGTCGCGGTGGCGGGCGATGCCGCTGCGCGGGTGCTCATCACCCATGGCACCGACACCATGACCGATACCGCCAAGGCCCTGCAGGGTATCCCGGCCAAGACCGTGGTGCTCACGGGCTCGCTGAACCCGGCGCGTTTCCGCGGCAGCGATGCCATCTTCAACATCGGCGGCGCGGTGGCAGCGGCCCAGACCCTGCCGCCAGGCGTCTATATCTTCATGAACGGCCGTGTCTTCGACGCACTCAAGGTCCGCAAGAACCGGGACAAGAATCGCTTCGAGGAAGCCTGAGGTGAGGCAGTCGGAATACTTCGCCGCCTTCGTGGGCTACCACCTCTGGGCCCACCGTCGCCTGCTCAAGGCCCTGGAGCCCATGAGCGACGCCGACTATCACGGCGACCAGGGTCTGTTCTTCCGCAGCGTGCATCGCACGCTCAACCATCTCTTGCTGGTGGACCTGCTGTGGCACGGGCGCCTTACAGGCAGACCCTTCGCCATCGGTGGGCTGGATCAGGAACTGGTCAAGGAACGTCGGCGCTTGGCGGATGAGATGATTCGCCAAGCAGAAGTGCTGCAGGCTCTCGTGAAGAGCTTCGATGAGCGCCGCTTCGAGATGCCGAACCCTTACGTGGATACCGAGGGTGTGGCCCGGGAATACCCGCTGGCACTGCAGCTCACCCATGCCTTCAATCACGCCACCCACCATCGCGGCCAGGTGACGGCGGTGATCACCCGTCTGGGCCTCGAGAGTCCCGTCTTAGACCTGCCTTATTTCCTCACCGACTGATTCAGAACACCAAGGTCAGCAGCGCGACAGCGCCGGCGAGCAGGCAATAGATCCCAAAGGGGCGCAGAGCCATCAGCTCATGGGACTTGAACCATCTCATGAGGAACCACGTGCTCAACCAGGCGAAGACGCCCGAGAGCACGCCCCCCAGCAGGATCACCAGCAGCAAACCCTCCGGCAGCGACTCGTGCTGATGCAGGAGTTTGGGGATCTCCAACACACCGGCGGCGCCGATGATGGGCGTCGCCAGCAGGAAGGAGAAGCGGGCGGAGGCGGCGTAATCCAGCCCGCCCATGATTCCCGCCACCAGCGTCACGCCGGAGCGGGAGATGCCGGGGATGAGGGCGAGGGCCTGGGCGCAGCCGATGAGCACTGCCTTGCCCCAGCTCAGGGATTCGGGTTTCGGTGAACCCACGCGTGACTTGAGTCGATCGCCCACCAGCAGCACCACCCCGTTCACCATCAGGAACACGGCCGCCAGCGCGAAGCCGCCGAAGAATTCCCGCACCTTGTGCTCCAGCAGGAGTCCCAGGATGGCGGCGGGCAGGGTGCCGAACACCAGCAGCCAGAAGAGCCTTGCCTGCGGATCCTTCAGGCTGCCGCGTGCGGCCAGCGTGCCGCCGAGGAGCGCGAACCAATCCTTCCAGAAATAGATGAACAAGGCAGCGGCGGTGCCGAGGTGCAGCACCACGATGTAGGGCAGGAACCAGGGCGCGTCCCGGTCGATGGGCCAGTGCAGCAATGCCGGCACCAGCACGCTGTGCCCGAGGCTGCTGATGGGGAAGAGTTCGCTGATGCCCTGCAGGATGGCGAGCAGCAAGAGATCCAGGTTGAGCACGGGGGATCCTTTACATAAAAAGACGCCGCGTATTACCGCGGCGTCTCTTTCATATCACTTGCGACCCGCAGTATCAACCGATATCGAACTTGATGCCCTGCGCCAGCGGCAGGGAGTCGGACCAGTTGAGGGTGTTGGTCTGGCGCCGCATGTACTGCTTCCAGGCGTCGGAGCCGGATTCGCGGCCGCCGCCGGTCTCCTTCTCGCCGCCGAAGGCGCCGCCGATCTCGGCGCCGGAGGTGCCGATGTTGACGTTGGCGATGCCGCAGTCGCTGCCCACCGCCGAGAGGAAGAACTCGGCGTTCTTCACGCTGGTGGTGAAGATGGCGGAGGACAGGCCCTGGGGCACGTCGTTGTGCATGCGCACGGCCTCATCCAGCGTCTTGTAGGACATGACATAGAGGATGGGCGCGAAGGTCTCGGATTTGACGATGTCCCACTCGTTCTTGGCGCGCACGATGGTGGGTTCCACGAAGAAACCGGGACGATCGAGCTTCTTACCGCCGGTGAGCACCTGGCCACCGGCCTTGCCCACGGCCTCGATGGCCGCCTGGTAGCGGTTCACCGCATCCTGGCTGCAGAGCGGACCCATGAGGGTGGAGGGGTCGAGTGGGTCGCCGATGCGCACCTGCTTGTAGGCCGCCACCAGCTTCTGGGTGAGGCTGTCCACGAGCGACTCATGCACGATCAGGCGGCGGGTGGTGGTGCAGCGCTGGCCGGCGGTGCCGACGGAGCCGAACACCACGGCCGGGATCACCAGCTTAAGGTCGGCGGTCTCGTCCACGATGATGGCGTTGTTGCCGCCCAGTTCCAGCAGGGACTTGCCCATGCGGTTGGCGACCATCTCGCCCACCTTGCGGCCGATGGCGGTGGAGCCGGTGAAGGACACCAGCGCCACGCGTTCGTCCTTGACGAAGCGCTCCGCCAAGCGGTTGTCACCGTCGATGAACATGCTGAAGATAGCCGGCAGGCCCTGCTTCTCCAGCACCTTGTTCACGATGTTCTGCACCGCCACGGCACAGAGCGGGGTGCGGGGCGAGGGCTTCCACACCGTCACGTCGCCGCAGATGGCGGCGATGAAGGCGTTCCAGGACCACACCGCCACCGGGAAGTTGAAAGCGGAGATCACACCGACGATGCCGATCGGGAGCCACTGCTCCGACATGCGGTGACGCGGGCGCTCCGAGTGCATGGTGCGGCCGTAGAGCATGCGCGACTGGCCTACCGCGAAGTCGGCGATGTCGATCATCTCCTGCACTTCGCCGTCGCCCTCGGGCTTGATCTTGCCCATCTCCAGGGAGACGAGGCTGCCCAGGTCATCCTTGTGTTTACGCAGCTCCTCGCCCATGAGGCGCACGGCTTCACCGCGCTTCGGCGCCGGCACTTCGCGCCAGAGCTTGTAGGCCGCTTCCGCGTCCTTGATCACCTGCTCGTAGTCCGCCTCGGTCGCGCAATGGACCTTGGCGATCACCTGGCCCGTGGCCGGGTTGATGGACTCGATGACCTTGCCGCCGGCGCTCCGGCGCCAGCCGCCGGTGGTGGTCCAGGTGCCTGCGTTGTCCTGGGTCAGGCCCAGGTTCGTGAGTATCTTCTGTATGTCGGCCACGTATATCTCCTTAGGCCACGAACTGCTTGGCGGCTTCACCGGTGCGCACCTTGCGCGCCGAGAGTTCGGCGGTCTCGGCCTGGGCATAAGCCTTGCCGAAGCGGTTGGCGAGCACGTCGGTCAGGCTGAAGCGCTCCTGCATCACCAGGCCCTGGTACTTGGCCGGCTCCTTCATCACCAGGTCCACCACCGCGGCGATGCCGGCGCTGGTGGTCACCTGGATCGCGGACCACAGGTGGCCGGCGATCTCCTGCGGGTACACAGCGTTGGCGTAGCTCTCTTCCATGAACTTGCCGTGCTGGATGCCGCTGACGGACACGTAGATGAGCACCACGTCCTGCACCGTGCGCGGCACCGCGCGCTCCAGGATGCGCTTCAGGGTGTCACGGTCCTGGTTCATGCCCAGGTCGTTCATCAAGAGGCGCATCACCTCGCAGTGGCCGGGATAGCGCATGGTCTTGTAGGTCATGTTGCGCACCTTGCCGGCATAGGTCTCGGCCAGGGAGCCCAGGCCGCCGGAGGTGTTGAAGGCTTCGTACAGCTTGCCTTCAAGCTGGATGGTCTCCAGGCCCTCGAGCGGCATCAGCGCCGCTTCCTTGCCGTTCACGATCCCGTAGCAGGTGTTGCCGTACTCATTGATGACGCCGTCCGAGGACCAGGTCAGCGAGTACTTGGTCATGTTGCCGGGATTCTGCGGCAGCGCACCGACGCGCAGCTTCACGTCGTGGATCTCGTCGAAGTGGCGCATCAGCTCGTTGGCGGCGATGCTGATGAAGCCCGGGGCCAGGCCGCACTGCGGCGCGAAAGTGGTCTTGGCGCCCTGGGCGGTCTTGGTCACCGCGCGGGTCACTTCCACGTCCTCGGTCAAGTCGAAGTAATGCATGTCGAGCTTGCGCGCGACCTCGGCCACCGGGGGGTTGCAGAAGTAGGGGAGGCTCGAGATCACCGCGTCGGCCGGATGGGACTTGAGGTGGGCCTCGAGGGCGGCCTTGTTGGAGGCGTCCACCTGGAAGGCCTTGATGGCGATGCCGGCCTGTTTGTGGCTGGCGGCCACGGACTCGGCGGCCTTGCCGTTGGCATCAGCGAGGCTGATCTCATAGTCGCCGGAGGAGGCCAGGAGGCCGGAGAGCAGGGAACCGATCTTGCCGGCGCCGAGGACGAGCACGCGATGCATGGACTAATCTCCTAGATGGACTGTGGTCCCGGAGCGCGCCAACCCATGACGCTCACCGGACGCGCCTCGAGGGCGCTGGGCGGATGAAAAGCGCGTAATTTTGCCACAAATGGCGCGTCAGTCGTACCCCGCGCTTTCCCCTGCCTGCCGCGCCGTGTAGCATGGCGGGCCCGTATGGACCGCAAATTCCTGCATCCCTGGCAGCCTGACAGCTGGCGCACTCGCGTCGCCGGCCAGCAGCCGCTATACCCCGATACCGCCGCTGCCGAGCGCGTGTTGGGAGAGATACGGCGCCTGCCGCCGCTCGTCACCTGGGGCGAAGTGGACAAGCTGCGTGCCCAGCTGGCGGAAGCCCAGCGCGGCGAGCGCTTCCTGCTGCAGGGCGGCGACTGCGCCGAGAGCTTCGACGACTGTACCGGCGAGCCCATCGCCAACAAGCTGAAGATCCTGCTGCAGATGAGTCTGGTGCTGGTGCACGGTCTCAAGAAGCGAGTGATCCGCGTCGGGCGCCTGGCCGGGCAGTACGCCAAGCCCCGTTCCACGGACATGGAGACCCGCGAGGGCCTGAGCCTGCCGAGCTACCGGGGCGACCTCATCAATCGCTCGGGTTTCACCCTCGCCGAGCGCACCCCGGACCCACAGCTCATGCTCAAGGGCTATGAGCACGCGGCCCTCACCCTGAACTACGTGCGCGCCATGGTGGATGGCGGCTTCGCCGACCTGCATCACCCGGAATACTGGGATCTCGACTTCGTGCGTAACTCGCCCCTCGAGGCCGAGTACCGCCGCATCGTGCAATCCATCGTGGACTCCCTCACCTTCATGGAGACCATCTCCGGCCAGACCCTGGCGGAGAGCGGGCGCATCGACCTCTTCACCAGCCATGAAGGGCTGCACCTCTTATATGAGCAGGCCCAGACCCAGTTCGTGGCCGAGACCGGCCGTTGGTACAACCTGGCGACCCACTTCCCCTGGATCGGCATGCGTACCGCTGAGCTCGGCGGCGCTCACGTGGAATATTTCCGGGGCATCGCCAACCCGGTGGCGGTGAAGGTCGGCCCTGCCATGACCGGTGAGGGATTGCTGGCGCTGATGGACGTGCTGAACCCGGACGACGAGCCGGGCCGCCTCACCTTCATCCACCGCTTCGGCGCCAAGAACATCGCCGAGAAGCTGCCGCCGCTGCTGGAGACCGTGCGCAAGAGCGGCCGCAAGGTGCTGTGGATCTGCGATCCCATGCACGGCAACACCGAGAGCACCAAGAACGGCCTGAAGACCCGCCGCTTCGAGAACATCTTGAGCGAGCTGGAGACAGCCTTCACCCTGCACGAGGAACTGGGTTCCCACTTGGGCGGCGTGCATTTCGAGCTGACGGGCGACGACGTGACGGAGTGCACCGGCGGCGCCCGCAACCTCACGGAGACGGACCTGGAACGGGCCTACAAGTCGCAGGTGGACCCGCGCCTCAACTACGATCAGGCCTTGGAGATGGCCATGCGCATCGTGGCCCGCACCAAGAAGAAATAGGCGTTCAGCCCACCACCCGGTATTCACCGGGCGGTATGCCCTCCAGGTTCCAGTCGCCCACACCCCAGCGGATCAGTCGCAAGGTGGGATGCCCTACCGCCGCGGTCATGCGCCGCACCTGCCGGTTGCGGCCTTCCCGTAACGTCAGCTCTATCCAGGAGTCTGCTACCCGCTTGCGGAAGCGGATAGGTGGATCACGCGTCCACAACCATTCAGGCTGTTGCACGCTACGAGCGCCGGCGGGCAGGGTGGGGCCATCGTTCAGCTTCACGCCCTTGGCGAGTCTCTCCAGCGCTTCCGCGTCGGGTATGCCCTCTATCTGGGCGAGATAGATCTTGGGTAGTTTGTGATGGGGGTGGCTGATGCGGTTCTGCAGGCGCCCGTCATCCGTCAACACCAGCAGCCCCTCGCTATCCGTGTCCAGGCGGCCTGCCGGATAGACATCCTTCACGTCTATATAGTCCGCGAGCGTGGCGCGGCCCTCGCCGGAGAACTGGCAGACGACGCCATAGGGCTTGTTGAATAGCAGGATCACGGTGCCCGCGCCGCCGGATTCTGCAGGGATTCGATGAATCGGTTGGCCTGGGGTGTCATGAACTTGCCACGGCGACGCACCACGCCGTAGGTGCGCTCGGGGAAGTACTGCTTCATGGGGATGGCGCGCAGGCGGTAGCTCTGGCGCAGGCAGATGCTGGTGACGATGGAGATGCCGAGGCCTTCCTCCACGTAACGCTTGATCACCTCCCATCCGCCCACTTCCAGGCGCACCTTGTATTCGAGGCCGTGCTTGCGGAATACCTCGCTCACGCGGCGCAGAGTGGACAGGAATTGGGGCGGCAGGATCAGGCCGTAGGGCGCGATGTCCTCCAGCGTCACCCGCGGCAGCTTCACCAGCGGATGGTCCATGGCGGTGATGAGCATGGGCTCATAATTGAAGAGCGGCTCGTAGAGGATGTCATCCGGCACTTCCAGCAGTGAGCCCACAGCGAAGTCCACTTCGTCCGCCCGTAGCATCGCGAGGCCGTTGCGGCCGGTCACATTGTGCAATCGGAGATGGATACCGGGATAGGACTGTGCGAACTCCCGCACGTAGGGCGGCAGGAGATGCAGCAGCGTGGACTCGCCGCAGGCGATGTTGATCTCACCGCTGTCGAGCTTGCCGAATTTGTCCGCGAGGGTCTGGGGCAGGGTGTCCATGCCCTGTACCAGCGGCAATGCCAGTCCATAGAGGGCGGTGCCCGCGGGTGTTGGCGAGATCTTGGGGCCACGCCGCTCCAACAGGAGTTCGCCCAGTTCCTGTTCCAGCGCCTGGATCTGCAACGAGACCGTAGGC
>Ga0265313_10000021_pt1 | contig 144949 bp, 123 predicted proteins | sample 4123metaG_FD_203122 | JGI IMG/M metagenome (GOLD analysis project Ga0265313, IMG submission 203122) | Rhizosphere microbial communities from Carex aquatilis grown in University of Washington, Seatle, WA, United States - 4-1-23 metaG | ecosystem: Host-associated > Plants > Roots > Rhizosphere... | reverse complement strand
CGGCATCGACGTTTGGACCAATTGCGAGCCAGTCCGATTTGGAGCCCGCTCACGCGGTTCAAAGTATGACTGGGCGGCCTACCGCGGCGACAAACCAGCCATGGTGGCCGAGGTTAAGATCATGTCGGGTGCGTTCTTGCCAAAGAGCCTACTGGGCCGTCGGGCAAATCAGTGGCGAGGATACGCCGGCCGGCGCCACCCCATAGTGATATCCGAGGAGGAGATCGGGAGGCCGAGTCCCGGGGATTGGGGCCTGTTTGCCGATGCCGCTCGGCTATTGTGGAATCGTGAGGTGCCGAAGCGTTACTTGGTGCTCGTTCTATTGGATATGCCCATCGATGACGATGTATCTGCGCGCGTTCGGCATCGAAGGCAGAATCTGCATTCCCTCATGGGCGGCGTCACGTTTGTTCGCAAGCCGGTCGGACTGCGTGCATTTAGGGGCTTTATGGTCAAGGTGTGGGGCTTCTAACAGAGAGTCGCAGTTTATGGACCTGGACGTCTTGTCTGACAACAAAGAGGTAAAGCGTGTACTTCACCGCCTGTTCGGATCAGCGAAGAGGCGAGCTGACAAGCTAAGGCTTAAAAGGCCTACGCTCCGCTTTGATCTTAAGTTACACCACATTGAGTCCTTGTGGGGTGCTCAGCATGGCCGCTGCGCCGTGAGCGGCCTTAGCTTCAGCATGGCGCCGTTCGACTTCGCATTGGTCAAGCGTCCTTACGGTCCAAGTCTGGATCGAATCGATGCTCAGAAAGGCTACGTGCGGGGCAACGTGCGTCTGGTCTGCACGGCAGTGAACTTCGGCCTTGGACAATGGGGAGACGAAGTCTTTCTGCCCATCGCCGAAGCAACGGCCCGCCTACAGGCAAGCTTTCTTAAGAGCGGCGGACGCAGACTGAGTCAGCGCATCGAGGCAGCCCTCTCGATATTGCCTCTTTTAAGCAAGGCCGATGCAAAGCGCCAGATTCGTCGAATCGCCGCGCTGAAGCGGGCACGGACGATGGGCCAGATAGCTCTGACCCAATCAAGTAAAAGAGCGAGACAATCGCGGAGAGCTCACAAGGCCTCCAACGATAGAGGCGAAGTGCGACAAAAGTCGCTTCATTCATGGGGAGTCTCGTGACGAAACCTCACCCACTTGTAAACCACCCGAACTACCTTCAAGCCATCGGCACAATATCGGTAGAAACAGGCCAGCTAGAGCTTGAGCTTTCCGGCCTATTTGCCCGACTCCTAGGGCTCACCTTGAAAGTCGGCCGTGCGATTTATCTAACGCCCAAAAGCGAGCAGGTTCGGCTCGATGTCCTTCGAAATGCAGCAGCCGCATACCTCGCGCCTGACAAACGGAGAAGGCCGGACTCGGCGGTAGAAAGGCAAAAAGCGAGGGCGCTGGCTAAGATCAATGGGATTCTGAGTAAAGCGCAGACTGCCGTTAACAGCCGCCACCGAATCATTCATGATGCATGGAAGGTGTCGGACGAAGGCCATGAGATTTCGCGCTTTCCTATCGACGGCCGCATAGAGCCGCCAGAATACACTGCAATGCCCCTAGCCAAACTGGAGCAACAAGTGCAATCGCTCCAAGTGCTAATTGCGGAAGCACGCGCACTTAGGATCGACTTCCGCGATCATCCACCCCACATGGTTGCCTTAGCTGACCATTCCCGAAAATCGGGGTAGATGGTTTGCGTGGCGAATCCATTTCGCCTGCGCCGCGATGCTTCTGCTTTTTCCGGAGCTGATCAAAGCGTTAGATGGTGGGCGCGACAGGGATTGAACCTGTGACCCCTACCATGTCAAGGTAGTGCTCTCCCGCTGAGCTACGCGCCCATGGCCTTCCTGGGGTGGGCGCGACATAGCATCGCCCCGTAAGCATTGCAAGTCTGCGCGACCCGCTCTGCGTGAGCGAAGTCAGTGCGCCTGGAGAACGGTCGTGACAGCGAGGCCGGCCCCCGACTATCGTCACGCCATGCAGCAGTCTTCCACCCAGGGCTTGCGCGATCGGCCGTCGCCTTTCGCGCTACGGCGTCCGGCCCAGCAGACCCTGCCGGCGGTCTTCGCCTCGCCCCATAGTGGGGTCGATTTTCCGGCCGAATTCCTGGCCGCCGCCCGCCTCGATCCCGCGAGCCTGCGCCGGTCCGAGGACTGTTACGTGGACGAGCTGTTCGCCGCTGCCCCGCGCCTGGGCGCGCCGTTGCTGGCGGCCTTGTTTCCCCGGGCCTTCGTCGATGCCAACCGCGAGCCCCTGGAGCTCGATCCCCATATGTTCGAGGATCCCCTGCCGCCCGAGGCAAACACCGCTTCGCCCCGGGTCGCCGCCGGTCTCGGCGTGATCGCGCGGGTGGTCGCCTCGGGGGAAGAGATCTACGGGCGCAAGCTCCGCTTCGCCGAGGCGCTCGCCCGGCTCGAGCGCTACTACCGTCCCTATCACGCCATGCTCGGCACCCTCATCGCCGAGACCAAGCGGCGATTCGGCCATTGCGTGCTGGTCGATTGCCATTCCATGCCCTCGGTCGGCGGCCCGACGGAGCGCGACGCAGGCCGCGAGCGGGTCGATGTCGTGCTGGGCGATTGCCGCGGCAGCTCCTGCGCCGCCGCCCTCATGGATCTGGCCGAGGGCGCGCTGCGCCGGCTGGGATATGCCGTCGCCCGCAACGATCCCTATTCCGGCGGCTTCGTCACCCAGCATTACGGGCGGCCCGGCGAAGGCGTCCACGCTTTGCAGATCGAGATCAACCGGGCCCTCTATCTGGACGAGGCGTCGCTTGCGCGCGGTCCCGGCTTCGCGCGGATCGTCGCCGACATGAGCGAGCTGGTGCGCGCGCTGGGCGAGATCGCCCGCGGCCTCGGCGCCGTGGCGGCCTAGGCCCGGCGAAGGTGGCGATCTCGCTCTTCGATGCCGGCCCCGCCCACGCTCTGGCGATCCATTCGATTTACGGCCATTGGGTCACCCATAGCGTCGCCAGTTTCGAGGAGGAACCGCCCGACCAGACCGAGATGGACCTGAGGCGCCGCAAGATTCAGGACGCCGGCTTTCCCTACATCGTGGCCGAGGAAAGCGCCGTCATCCTGGGCTTCGCCTATGCCGGCCCTTATCGGACCCGCTCGGCCTATCGCCACACGGCGGAGGATTCGGTCTATGTGGCGCCCGAGGCCCTCGGCCGGGGCGTCGGCCGCGCCTTGCTCGCCCGTGTCATTTCCCGGACCGAGATCATGGGCAAGCGCCAGATGGTGGCGATAATCGGCGATTCGGCCGAGGCGGCCTCCATACGGCTCCATGAATCCCTGGGGTTTCGCCGGGTCGGCATGCTGCCGTCGGTCGGCTTCAAGTTCGGCCGCTGGGTCGGCACCATCGTCATGCAGCGGGCATTGGGAACAGGCGACAACGAGCCGCCGGTTCGCTAGAATGGGTGCCCAGAAAGAAAAGGGCCGCCCCGAAGGGCGGCCTGAAGTGTTGGGAGGAAACGCCCATCGGGCGCAAGCGACATAGCGGCAAGGCCGCCATGACGCACCGCACAATATTGGTCCTTCGCCTCAGGGGATCAAGTGAATTTTCCTATTGATCCACAACAGAGATAATTTGTCGCACTGCCCTTCCGCAGTGCAATATAATGATCTCTTGGCGACGCAATTGGCGGTTTCCCGGCGCAAAATCGACCGGCTGCCGCGCTAATTGGCAGCGCTGCCCTGCGCTTGGGCACGAAGCTGGCGGCATTTGACCGCGTCAACGAAGCCCTGGTTGATCGTGATCCCGTCCTGGACGCTGAGAAAATAGGTGTCGATCCACTGGTCGGTCATCTTGTCGTTGCGCAGCTCGGCGGTGAGCGCCGCCTTGTTCTTCAGGGTGTTCTGATACTCCTCGACGTGGTTCTGCCCGCCCTGGAGCGAGGCGTCGAGGCCTCCGCCCCGGGCGATCATGTCGTCGATGGGCTCGCTGAGGGTCGCATCCAGCGCGTCCTTGCCGATGAAGGCCTCCAGTTCGGGGTAGGGCGTCACCAGCTTATCCTTCACATAGGCCAGGGTCGCGGGGCAGCTCGCCGGCACGGACGCCGCCGGACCAGTGCCAGCCGTATCGGCGCAGGCGCCCAGCGCCATCAGGGCGAGGCCGAGAACCAAAGGTCTTGCCGGCCGCGCTAGCCCCATAGGGCCGCCTCCGCCGGTGCGATGCGGCTGCCGTCGTAGACGAGGCCGGGCTGCCGGTCGCGGCTCAGCAGCAGGGGCCCGTCGAGATCGACGAAGGCGGCACCCTCGGCCAGGAGCAGGGCCGGCGCCATGGAAAGCGAAGTCGCCAGCATGCAGCCGACCATGATCTTGTATCCGGCGGCTTCCGCCTCCCGCTTCAAGGCCAGGGCCTCCGTCAGCCCGCCGGTCTTGTCGAGCTTGATGTTGACCGCATCGTAGCGGCCGGCGACGGCGGCGAGGCTGGTTCGGTCGTGGCAGGATTCGTCGGCGCAGACGGCGACCGGCCGGTTCATGCCGGCAAGCGCCTCGTCCTTGCCGGCCGGCAAAGGCTGTTCGACCAGCTCGACGCCGATCTGCTTCAGACGCGGCGCCAGCTTGGCATAGATCTCCGGCGTCCAGCCTTCATTGGCATCGACGATGAGCCTCGCCTTGGGCGCATTGGCGTGGACCGCCTCGACCCGGTCGAGGTCTTCCGGCCCCGCGAGCTTCAGTTTCAGGAGCGGCCGGTCCGCCTGCTTGCGCGCCGCCGCGGCCATGTTCTCCGCCGTGTCGAGGCTGAGGGTATAGGCGGTGACGATCGTCCCGGGCCGCTTCAGCCCCGCCAGCGCCCAGACCGGCTGGCCGGCGCGTTTGGCCGCCAGGTCCCACAGCGCGCAATCCACGGCGTTGCGCGCCGCCCCGGCCGGCAGCCGGCTCTGGAGTTCGTCCCGCTCCAGCCCTGATTCCAACGCCGGCAGGATGCCTTCGATCGCTGCCGCCGCGCTCGCCATGGTCTCGCCGTAATGCGCATAGGGCACGCATTCGCCCCTGCCCTTGAAGCCGCCTTCCTCGATCTCGACCAGGATCACGTCGGACGCGGTCTTGCTTCCCCGCGATATCGTGAACCGGCCCGCGATCGGCCAGCTCTCCTGCAGGACGCGGACCCGGCGCATTCAGGCCAGCAGATCGACGATGCGGGCCACACCCGTGCGCACCGGGTCGACCACGGGCATGGCGAGATGCTTTTCCGTCTCGCCGATATAGGCCTTGGCATCAGCCTCGCTCATCTCGCCGGTATTGATGCTGGCGGCGATGCAGCGGACCTTCGGATTGGTGAGGCGCGCGGCCTCCAGGTTGGCGGCGATGCAGCGCTGCAGATCGGGCAGCGGATAGGTCGGCAGGCCGCGCATATGCCGGCGCGTCGGCTCATGGCAGAGCACCAGCACGTCGGGCTGCGCGCCGTGCAGCAGGCCCAGGCTGACGCCGGCGAAGGAGGCGTGGAACAGCGATCCCTGGCCTTCGATCAGGTCCCAGTGGTCGGGATCGTTGGCCGGCGACAGCCACTCCACCGCGCCCGACACGAAATCCGAGACCACGGCGTCGATGGAGACGCCGTCGCCGGCGATGAAGATGCCGGTCTGGCCCGTGGCCCGGAAGTCGGCCTTCATGCCGCGGCGCTTCATCTCCCGCTCCAGCGCCAGGGTCGTGTACATCTTGCCCACGGAGCAATCGGTGCCCACGGCCAGCAGGCGCTTGCCCGGCCGCTTCACCCCGTTGCCGACCTCGAACTCCCGGGTCGGGTGCCGGACGTCGAAAAGCCGGCGGCCGAGCCGGCTCGCCGCCTCGCGCAGGGGCTCGATGTCCGACAGCCGCCGATGCAGCCCGCTCGCCAGATCCATGCCGAGCTCGAGCGCCTGGAGCAGCGTATCGGTCCAATTGCCCGCCAGCTTGCCGCCCCGGTTGGCCACGCCGACGATGACCGTGCGTGCGCCGGCGGCTTTCGCCTGCTCCAGGGTCATGTCGGGAATCTTGAGATCGGCTTTGCAGCCCGGCAGGCGCAGCTGGCCGAGGCACCAGTCCGGCCGCCAATGCACGATGCCCTGCGCCGTCTTGGCCGCCAGCTGATCGGGCGCCTCGCCGAGAAACATCAGATAGGGTTGCGCGATCGCCATGATCCTCTCGCCGCGGTCAATTACATCGGGCGCATCCGGGCGCCCGCGGGCGCGCATCCTAATGGATGGGCCAGTCGATGTCTTGGGTGAGCGCGGGAACTGCGGGGGTGAGCGCGGGAGCCGCGGAGGCGGGCGCGGGGGCCGCGCCCTCCGTCCTGACTATTTCCAGACTGCCCCGGCCACGCGGCGGAAATTCTCGCCCTGGACCTTGCGCACGTCGGCCTCGCTCCAGCCGCGATCGAGCAGTATTTCGGTGATCTGGGGCAATTGCATCGGGTCCGCTAGGCGCATGGGCCCGGCCTGTCCATAGCCTTCGCTCGCCGGCCAGAAGCGCGGATTGGCCTCGGTCAGCCCCTCCAGATTTTCCGGCGTGTAGTCGAGGGCTACGCCCACATGGTCGACGCCGACCAGATCGGCGACATAGGAGATGGCCCTGACCAGCGTCTCCGTCGTGGCGCCGGGGTCCCCGAGGAAGAGGCCGATGCCGTTGATGCCGACCACGCCGCCGCTGCGCGCGCAGGCGCGGATCTGCTCGTCGACGATGTTTCGTCCGTGCTTGTGCAGGGTGACCGGATTGGAATGGGAGAAGATCACCGGCGCGCTGGATGTCTCGATCGCCTCCAGGGTCGTGCGATAGCCGGTATGGGAGCAGTCGACGAGCATGCCGACCCGGTTCATCTCGGCGATCACCTCGCGGCCGAATGCCGTGAGGCCGCTGTCCTGGTCGTGGCAGCCGCCGCCGGCGAGGTTGTTGAGGTTGTAGGCGAAGAGCATCTGGCGGACGCCCAGGCGATAGTAGAACGACACCATGTAGGCCTGGCCATCCAGGGAATCCATGCCCTCGATGTCGAAGGCGATGGCGAGCTTGCCCTCGCGCCTGGCCGCCAGGATGTCGTCCACGCGGCGGACCAGGGTGAACCGGTCGGCATGCTTCTCGAGCCAGGTTATGAAGGCGCCGATGTTCTTGACCGTGTTCTGCCAGGGCACCACGTCATAGCCGACGTTGACCGACAGGAAATCGACCCCGGCGGCCCGCCACAGCTCGAGAATCTCCAGGTCGACCGAGGGCTTGGGCTCGAACCCGGCATGGGAGTCCCAGATCAGGGCGTCGGCATGAAGCGCGCGGGCGCGCTCGGACACTTTCCAGTCCGTCGTCGGGGCATCGGGCATGGTCAATTCTCCAGTCGGATGGCGCCCCATCATCCAGGCAAATGCCCGGCCCGGCAATCCATTGCCCGCGATGCGAGGCGACGCGACCTCTCTTGATATGGGGCTTAAGGCCGCGTAGCGTGTTGCGTTGGGGAGTGCGAATTCAAACAAGGGGCAGGAATGCCCCGATACGTCATAGGCCCGCCGTCCCACAGCGGCCCATTTCGGACAAAAGAGAGGAACCGAGAATGAAAAAGCTACTTGCGGCGTTGGCCATGGGCGCCAGCTTTGCGCTGGCCATGCCCGCCGCGCATGCGGGAACGCCGAGAGACACGCTCGTCGAGGCGGCTCATATCGACGACATGATCTCGCTCGATCCGGCGGAAATGTACGAGCTGTCGACCTATGAGGTGGTCGGCAACGTGTACGACACGCTGGTCGCCATCAACGGCCACAACACCAGCCAGATTCTCCACAAGGCGGCGCTCAGCTGGACCGTCTCGGACGACGGCAAGACCTATACCTTCAAGCTGCGCCCGGGCATGAAGTTCGCGAGCGGCAACCCGATGACGGCCGCCGACGTGGTCTATTCCTATCAGCGGCTGACGGCCCTCAATAAGGCGCCGGCCTTCCTCATCCAGGATAACCTGGGGATCACGCCGGACAACATGAACACCACCTTGAAGGCCGTGGACCCGCTCACATTCCAGATGACCGTGGATCAGGCCTATTCGCCCTCCTATGTCATCAACCTGCTCTGCGCCACCAACTTTGCCATCGTCGACAGCGTCCTACTGAAGACCAAGGAAGCCAAGCAAGCCGACGGCACCAACGACTGGGGCAACGGCTGGCTGAAGACCGCTTCCGCCGGCACCGGCCCCTTCCAGGTTACCGAGTGGAAGCCGAGCGAGGTCGTCATCGACGAGGTCAACCCCAACTACTGGGGCCCGAAGCCGAAGCTGAAGCGGATCGTCTGGCGCCACATCGCCGAAGAGTCCTCCCAGCGCCTGCTGCTGGAATCGGGTGACGTGGACATCGCCCGCAACCTCTCGGCCGACCAGCTCGACGGCTTGCGCCAGAAGGGCGGGTTCAAGTTCACCGCGACGGCCCAGAACACCAACCTCTACGCCGGCCTCAACACCAAGAATCAGTATCTCGCCAACCCCAAGGTCCGCGAGGCTCTGCGCTATCTCGTGGACTATGACGGTCTGGCCAAGACAGCCCTCAGGGAAGGCTGGATCATCAATCAGACCTTCCTGCCCAATGGCGTCATGGGCTTCATTGATTCGCGCCCCTATAGGCTCAACATCGCCAAGGCCAAGGCCCTGTTGACCGAAGCCGGATACCCCAACGGGTTCCCGCTGACCGTCAACGTCGCCTCGACCGAGCAGGCGCGCATGGATATCGCCCAGAGCATGCAGGAGACCTTCGCCAAGGCGGGGATCACGCTGAAGATCCTGGCTTCGGATCAGAAGACGGTGATCACCACCTACCGGGCCCGCAAGCACGACATCGCCTTGCTGACCTGGGGCATCGACTATTTCGATCCGAACACGAACATGTCCTTCGTGGTCAACAAGGACAACTCGGACACGCCCAAGAGCAAGCCGCTCGCCTGGCGCAACGGCTGGATGAACGACGACTTCAACAAGCAGGCGGCCGCTTTGCTGATGGAAACCAACGGTGCCAAGCGCAGGGCCGGTTATCAGGCCATGATCAAGGCCTGGCAGCCGATTTCGCCCTTCGTGATGATGTACCAGCAGAACTGGGTGGCGGCCCTCTCGCCCAAGGTGAAGAACTTCTTCATCGGGCCGTCCAACGAAATGACGCAGTACCTGACGGTCTATAAGCAATAGGACGGCGCAACGCCGGAGCCTGGGGCAGCCTTGGCTGACACCCTGACGGCAAGCCGGTCGGCCGAGAGCAGCGCCTCCCTCCTTCATGGAGCGAGGCGTCTGCTTCTCGCCGGCGGCGGTCTTCTGTTCTCTCTTTTCACGACCTTCTTCGGCCTGCTGGTCATTACCTTCGTCATCGGCCGCCTGATGCCGGTCGATCCCGTGCTCGCCGCCGTGGGCGATCGGGCGAGCCTTGCGACCTACAACCAGGTCAAGGAGGCGATGGGCCTCAACCTGCCCATCTGGCATCAGTTCCTGATCTACGCCTGGAAGGTCTTGCACGGCGATTTCGGCATGTCGATCCTGACCGCCCGGCCGGTCCTGGAGGACATGCAGCGGGTGTTCCCGGCGACCGCGGAACTGGCCACGGTCGGCATCATCATCGGCGTCGTGTTCGGCATCCCGCTGGGCGTCTGGGCGGCGGTCTATCGCAACAGCCTGTTCGACCACGTCATCCGGGTTCTCGGCCTGATCGGCTATTCGGTACCGATCTTCTGGCTTGGCATCATGGGCCTGCTCGTCTTCTACCTCGATCTTCAGTGGGTCGGCGGGCCCGGGCGCCTGGACGTCTATTTCGACGGCGAAGTGCCGACGGTGACCGGCCTTATCCTGGTCGATTCGATCCTCGCCGGCGACTGGGACGTGTTCAACAACGCCCTTGGCCACATCATCCTGCCGGCCTCGCTGCTCGGCTACTACTCGCTCGCCTATATCTGCCGGATGACGCGCAGCCTGATGCTGGAGCAGCTCAACCAGGAATATCTCATCACCGCGCGGGTCAAGGGAGTGTCGGAGCGGCGCGTCGTCTGGCGCCACGCCTTCGGCAACATCCAGGTGCCGCTGATCACCGTGGTGGCCCTCGCCTTCGCCAATATCCTGGAGGGCTCCGTCCTCACCGAGACCGTCTTCGCCTGGCCCGGCATCGGCCGCTACATCACCACGGCGCTCCTCAGCGCCGACATGAACGCGGTGCTGGGCGGCACCATCGTGGTCGGCACGGTCTATATCGGCATGAACCTGTTCTCGGACCTGCTGTATCGCATCGTGGATCCCCGCGCCCGATGACGACCGGCGAAAGAACCCTGACGGCGTCGCCTGGCCTCAAGGCCTGGCTCATGGCCGATGCGCCGGAGTCCGGCTGGCAGGCGGCCTGCGGGCGCGCCTATCGCGGCTGGCTCTCCTTCGCCAAGAATCCTCTGGGGCTGGCGGGCCTCGCGATCGTCGTCCTGCTGCTGCTCTGCGCCGCCTTCGCGCCCTGGATCGCGAGCCAGGATCCCACGGCCCAGGACCTCACCATCCGTCTTCAGCCCCCCACCGCGATGCACTGGCTGGGGACCGACCGCATGGGCCGCGATACCTTTGCGAACCTCATCTATGGCTCCCGCGTCACCCTCTACATCGTCGTCCTGGTGCTGGTGATCTCCGCTCCCATCGGCCTCCTGGTCGGCTCGACCGCGGGCTATCTCGGCGGCAGGACGGATCAGGTCCTGATGCGCATCACCGACATCTTCTTCTCGTTCCCGCGCCTGGTCCTGGCTCTCGCTTTCGTCGCCTCCCTCGGGCCCGGCCTCAACAACGCCATCATCGCGATTGCTATTACGGCCTGGCCCGCCTATGCCCGGGTCGCCCGGGCCGAGACTCTCGCCGTGCGCAAGAGCGATTTCATTTCCGCCGTCCGCACCCAGGGCGCCAGCAACTGGCGGATCATCTTCCGCCATGTGATGCCACTCTCCCTGCCCTCGGTCGTGGTGCGCGCCACCCTCGACATGGCGGGCGTCATCCTGACCGCCGCGGGCCTCGGATTCCTCGGCCTGGGCGCCCAGCCGCCGACGCCCGAATGGGGCGCCATGATCTCCGTCGGGCGCGAGAACATCCTGGACCAGTGGTGGGTTCCCGCGGTGCCGGGCATGGCGATCTTCATCGTCAGCCTCGGCTTCAACCTGCTGGGCGACGGTCTGCGCGATGTTCTCGATCCCAAGCTGAGCTAGAGCTGGCTGTGGCGGACCCGACCAACCAGCCGCTGCTGCAGGTCGAGAATCTCTCGGTCAGCTATGTCACGCCGACCGGCACGGTGCATGCCTTGAAGAAGGTCAGCTTCGAGCTCGGTCGCGAGAAGCTCGGCATCGTCGGCGAATCGGGTTCGGGCAAATCGACCCTCGGCCGGGCGATCCTGAAGCTGATCCCGCGGCCGGGCGAAGTGAGCGCCGGTCGCATGACGTTCATGGGCCAGGATCTGCTGGCCATGTCGAAGATCCAGATGCGGCGCGTGCGCGGCAAGCAGATCACCATGATCCTGCAGGACCCGAAGTTCTCCCTCAACCCGGTGATGCGGGCCGGCGACCAGATCTTGGAGGCGCTTTCGATCCACGGCCGCATAGGCCGGCGCGAGGGGCGCAACCGGGTCATGGAGATCCTGAAGGCGGTGCGCATCCGCGACCCCCATCGCGTTTACAATGCCTATGTCCACGAGCTCTCGGGCGGCATGGGCCAGCGGGTCATGACCGCGATGATGGTGGTAACCAACCCGATGCTGCTGATCGCCGACGAACCCACCTCGGCCCTCGACGTGACGGTGCGGATGCAGGTGCTGGCCATCATCGACGACCTGGTGACCCAGCGCGGCATGGGGCTGATCTTCATCAGCCACGACCTCAATCTCGTCGGCTCGTTCTGCGACCGGATCCTGATCATGTATGGCGGGCGCATCGTCGAGAGCTGCCGGGCCGCCGACCTCAACAAGGTCACCCATCCCTATAGCCGCGGCCTGCTCGATTCCCTGCCCAGCATCGAACATCCCAAGCCCGTGCTGGCGACCCTGAAGCGCGATCCGGCCTGGCTCGAGGCGCCCTGATGGCCGCCGCCGAACCGGCCAAGGTCCTCGAGGTGCGCAACCTCCATGTCGTCTTCGGCATTGGCCAGCACAGGGTCCACGCGGTCCGCGGCGTCTCCTTCGCCGTCGACAAGGGCGAATGCTTCGGCATCGTCGGCGAATCGGGATCGGGCAAGACGACGATCCTGCGCGCGCTCTGCGGACTAAGCCCGAATTGGGAAGGCGAGATTCTCATCGACGGCCGCCCTGCCCCGCGCCAGCCCGATCGCGCCTTCTGCCGCATGGTCCAGATCGTGTTCCAGGATCCCTACGGCTCGCTGCATCCCCGCCAGACGGTCGATCGGTGCCTGCGCGAGCCGCTGGAGATCCAGGACATCGGCGATCGCGACAGGCGCATCACCGACACCCTCCAGGCTGTCGGATTGGACAAGAGCTTTCGCTTCCGCTACCCGCACCAGCTGTCGGGCGGCCAGCGCCAGCGGGTGGGCATCGCGCGCGCCCTGATGCTGGAGCCCAAGCTCCTGTTCCTGGACGAGCCGACCTCCGCCCTCGACGTTTCGGTCCAGGCCGAAATCCTGAACCTCCTGGTCCGGCTGCGGAAGGAGCGGGGCTTCACCTATGTGCTGGTCACCCACGACCTGTCCATCATCTCCCACATGTGCGACCGGCTGATCGTGATGAACGTGGGGCGGGTGGTGGAGGCGATGCAGGTCACCGCGCTACGCGACCGGACGCCGGAGAATCCCTATACCCAGCAGCTTCTCCAGGCGAGCCTGGGCTATGATCGCGCCGCCGTGGAGCGCTACCAGACCTTCGACTGAAACCCATGCCTTCCGGGTACAACAGCATGCCGGACGACACGCGCGTGGTCGGGCCCGCATCCTGGCGCGAGCGCCATGGCCGCATCTGGCGCCTGGCCGGGCCCGTCATCCTCTCCAACGCCACCACGCCCCTGCTCGGCGCCGTCGATACGGCCGTGGTGGGGCGGCTTCCCGATCCGGCCCTCATGGGCGGCGTGGCCTTGGGCTCGCTGGTCTTCACCTTCGTCTTCTGGGCCTTCGGTTTCCTGCGCATGGGCACCACGGGCTTCACCGCCCAGGCGGCGGGCGCGGGCAATGCGGCCGAGCTTCGCGCCAGTTTCCTGCGCGCGCTCGCATTGGCCGGCGCCATCGGGTTCGCCATCGTGCTGCTGCAGGCGCCGATCCGCTTCCTCGCCTTCGCCTTCATGCACAGCAGCGCGGCGGTCAAGGGCTACGCCGAGAACTACTACGACGTCCGGGTCTGGAGCGCGCCCGCGGCGCTCGCGAACTACGCGGTGCTGGGCTGGCTTCTGGGAACGCGGCGCACCCCGCTGGCGCTTGCCATCCAGGTCGCCATGAACGGGGTCAACATCGCATTGGCCATTCTCTTCGTGCTCGGCCTCGGCTGGGGAATCCGGGGCTCCGCCGGCGCGACCTTGGCGGCTGAGATCCTGGCCGCGCTCATCGGCATCGCGCTGGTTTTCGGCCGGCTGCCCAAGGCTGCGATACCCGATCTGTTCGACCGCGAGCGGCTCTGGCGGATGATGCGCGTCAACGGCGACATCATGATCCGCACCCTTTGCCTCATGGCGGGGTTCGCCACCTTCACCTTGTCGGGCGCCAGCCTCGGCGATCTCCCGCTCGCCGCCAACGCGATCCTCAACAACCTCATGAGCATCACCGCCTACGGGCTGGATGGATTTGCCATGGCGGCCGAGATCCTGGTCGGCGGCGCCGTCGGCGCGGGCAGCCGCAGCCAGTTCCGCACCGCCGTGCGGGATTCGACGATCTGGGCGGCGCTTGTTGCCCTCCTGGGCACGTCCGTCTTCCTGTTGTTCGGCGGCTTCATCATCGACCTCTTCACCATCCATGAGGCCGTGCGGGCCGCCGCCCGGCACTATCTGCCCTGGCTCGCCGCCGCGCCCACGGTGGGCGTATGGTGCTGGCAGCTGGACGGGATCTATATAGGAGCCACCCGGACCGCCGAGATGCGCAACGGCATGCTGCTCGCGCTCGCGGGCTACCTCGCCGTTCTCGCCTTCCTGCTGCCGCGCCTTGGCAACAACGGCCTGTGGCTGTCGCTCATGGTGTTTTTTGTCCTGCGAGCGGCTACGCTCGGCGCCTGGCTGCCGCGGATCGACCGTTCCCTGTCAGCATGACCAAGTTCGAGGGCAAGACCATGCCGGCCAAGAAAAACCCGCTGAACCTCAACCCCCTGCAGCTGCGCACCCTGGCATTGCTCCAGGCGCTGGCCGCGTTGGAGGAACATAGCCGGCCGGCCGAAGAGGAAGGCCATCGGATCGTGACCGGGATACCGGGCCGGCACGGCGACCACTTCCACGTCGGCGAGGCCGTGGTGTTCGCCAAGGACGCCACGGGCCTCGGGAACGAGGCCGCCTGGGTCGCCCTCGAGCGCAAGGGCCTCATGCACTCCATGTTCCCCATGGCCGCGGTGCTGACGCCCGCCGGTCTCGCCTACGACACGGGCGTCGCCGAACAGATCCTCCACCGGCACGCCGGGCACTGAAAGCTGAAGCTCAGTCCCTGCCCTGCTGCATGAACTGGGCGAAGGCATCCTTGTAGTCAGGATGCCAGCGCGACAGGGCCGGGCGGTTCAGGATCACGTCATCGGCCGCCCAGCGCATGCGCTTCTCGTCCGTGGCGCGCGGCGTGTCGTTGTCGGGGCATAGGATGTAGAAATCGCCCCGGGCAAGCGCCGGCAGCATGAAGTCCACCACCTGGTCCGCGCTCCGGCCGCCCGCCGGCTTCTCGGTACGGGCGCCCTTGGTCATGCCGGTGAAGGTGAAGCCGGGGATCAGCAGGTGGGCCGTGATTTGGGCGCCCTCGGCATTGCGCAGGCCATGGGCGAGCTGCTCGGTCACCACTTTGACGCCCGCCTTGCTGACGTTGTAGGCCGCGTCGCCCGGCGGCGTGGTGATGCCCTGCTTCGAGCCCGTATTGACGATTGCCCCCGGCTTGCCCGCGGCGATCATCCGGGGCGCAAAGACCTGGACCCCATGGATGACGCCCCAGAGGTTGACCTCGAGGATGCGCCGCCAGCGTTCGAGCTTTTCCCAGGGGCCGGCGCCGTTGCCGATGCCGGCATTGTTCATCAGCACGCCTACCTCGCCGAAGGCCCCATAGGCTTCATCGCGCAAGCGCTCGACGTCTTCGAGCCGGCTGACGTCGCAGGCGATGGCGCGCACATTGGCCTTGCCGCCCGCCGCCTCGGTAGCCTCCGCCGCGGCCCGGTCGAGCGCCTCGCCCGGCAAGTCGGCGAGGCAGACATGCAGGCCGAGCGCCGCGAACCGCCTGGCTGCGGCGCGGCCGATGCCGCTGGCGGCACCGGTGACGACCGCGACGCGGCCGGCTGCGATGGCGGGATGGTTATCCATGGTCGGAATCTCCTCTTCTGGCCGGCTTCACTCGGCTGCAGCTTTGGCGACGTAGTCGTCGAGGAATGGCGTGCGATAGCCGTCCTGCCGCCACAGGATCGGGAAGAAGCTTTCGTCCATGGTCTCGTCGCCCACGCGTTTGTAGCGGTTGTAGATGTAGCTGACGTTGGTCGGATGAAAGCGCGCCTCCGAGGACATGCAATGGCTGACGGCGGACCGGCGCGGCCGGTCAGCGCGGTTCCGGTCGGAGCCATGCCAGGTCCTTCCGTCATGGACGGCGCAGCCGCCGGGCGGCACCTCGACGGGAACCAGCTCCGGCGCCGAGAGACCCACGGCGGCGGCGGCTTCGCGCATCTCCCGGCGATAGTCGTCGGGCGCGTGGAACTGCTTGATCGGCGGGGATACCGGCCATTTGTGCGAGCCGCGCACATATTCGATGGTGCCGCCCGCCGCGGTCGTGCGGTCGAGGGCGATCCAGCAGGTCAGCATGTGAGCCGGCTGGATCCATCCGGTGTAGCTGTCGTCCTGGTGGAAGCCGAGGGGTTTGGCGCCCGGCGGCTTCCAGATGACATTGTCCTGGGCAAGCCTTGCGCCCGGCCAGCCGGCCAAGGTCGCCACGAGCCGCCCGATTTCGGCCTTCAATACCAGCCCCGCCACGCTGCGATCGGATTTCCACCCGTTGCAGATCTGCCTCGTCCGGTCCGGCGGGTCTCGCCCCTCCTGCCAGTTCCATTCATCGGGGTAGAGCCCGGTCTCGAACCGGCCGCGGAACAAGTCCTCATAGCGGGCGGCCACTCTGGCAGCCTCGCCGGGATCGATGAAGCGCTCCAGGATCAGGAAACCATCCTCCTGGAAGCGGGCGATCTGTTCGGGGGTGAGCTCAATCATCACGCTGCTCGACTATCGGGCGCCGACTATGCCGGCCGAGCCCGGCGGCTGGCAAGATTTGAGCCAGGCCGGCCGCCGGCCGGTTCGGGCCATATGCTTGCTCTGGACTAATCCGCGGGGACAGGTCACCTTACGAATTCCGCTGGCCTCGATCGGCTTGGCCAGAGGAGCTTCAAGGTCACACCAACGGGGAACGACTTCAATGGCGATTGGCACGGTCAAGTGGTTCAATTCTCAAAAGGGCTACGGCTTCATTGCGCCTCAAGACGGCTCGAAGGACGTATTTGTCCATATCAGCGCGGTCGAACGGGCCGGGTTGCACAGCCTCAATGAGGGGCAAAAGGTGCAATACGATCTTGCCCCCGGCAAGGACGGCAAGACCTCGGCGGAGAATCTGAAAGTCGCCGGTTGACCTGAGAACCCGCAAGCCGCTCCGGCATTGGCCGCGAGCGGATGCGCAATTGGCGTCAGTCGGACTCCGGGCCGTTGCTTCCGGAGGGTCTGTGCGAAAGATTGAAGTCGGCCAGCACTACCAGATGACCAGCCCGCCCGGGACGGTCTGGGAGCTGCTGGAGCCGGTGCTGGATTCTATGAAGATTCGGCATTTCCGGATTCGCCAGGTCGACGACCCGACGACGACCAAACTGATATCCGAGCATACGCTCGCCAACGAACGGCTCTACCGGTTGGTGAAAGAGCGATAGCGGTACAGGGCTGTGCCGGGCCGCGGGTAAACCGCGGCCTGCGCGGCGCCCACTCCTCTCATATTTTGCGTCCGGAGCCGGCCGGGTCTTGCAAACCCGCGACCCGCTCCTCCCGCCGGCCGGCGGCGAAGCAATGCCCAATTCTCGCGGCTTTGAAAACGCAGATTCGCCACAAACGGCGGCTCTATTTGACGCCGGGCAACGCATGGCTGCATTGCCGGCGAAAGCTGGTCAACACTGGGATTTGCAAGATGAGATGCCGGGTTTCCATCTACCTGATCGTTCCTCTCTCCATCCTGCTGGCGGGTGCCTGGGCGTTGGCCCATTCCGTGCAGCCCTGAACGCCGATCCTGGGCGCCGCCGCCCAGAGTCGGAGGGCGCGACGGGCAAGATTTGACGACGAGACCGGAACTGCGGAGACTGCCCCACCGCAAATAGGGGGAGCGCCTGGCGCCATGTCCGATCTCGATCTCTGCTACATGTCCGCCGGCGAAATGGCGCGCCGAATCGGCGACGGCCGGCTCTCGCCCGTGGCGCTGATCGAGAACAGCCTCGCCCGCATCGCCGAGGTCAATCCGAAGCTCAACTGCTTCTGCTTCGTCTATCCGGAGGAGGCGCTGGCCAAGGCGAGAGAGGCCGAGGCGGCCGTCAAGGCCGGCCGGCCGCGTGGGCCCCTGCACGGCGTGCCCTTCGCCATCAAGGACCTGACCCCCACCAAGGGCAAGCGCACCACCCTTGGCTCCTATGCCTTTGAGCATTGGGTGCCGGACGACGACGCGCCCATCGTCGAGGCCTTGACCAGGGCCGGCGGCATCATGGTCGGCAAGACGACCACGCCCGAGTTCGCCTATTCCGGCTTCACCGAAAGTCCGCTCTGGGGCATCACGCGCAATCCCTGGGCTCCGGAGCGCACGCCAGGCGGCTCCTCGGGCGGATCGGGTGCGGCGGTTGCCAGCGGCTGCGTGCCCCTGGCCGAAGGCTCCGACATGGGGGGCTCGGTGCGCATCCCCGCCTCGTTCTGCGGCATCGTCGGCCTCAAGCCCAGCTTCGGGCGCATCCCCTTTACCATCCTGCCGAGCCAGTTCGACTCCCTCTCCCATTTCGGCCCCCTGGCCCGGACCATCGACGACGCGGCTCTCTTCCTCGACGTGACCCAGGGCCCAGACGAGCGCGACATCCAGTCCCTGAAGCCGCGGCTGACCGTGCCCAAGCCCATGCCGGCCGACATCCGCGGCTGGCGCCTCGCGGTCGCCCTCGACCTCGGCTTCTATCGGGTCCAGCCCGAGGTCGAGAAGGTCGTGCGGGAAGCTGTCGCAGCACTGGCCGCGCGCGGAGCGGTGATCGAAGAGGTCGACCTCGGCTGGCGCAAGGAGATGAACGACGCCTGGAACGCCCATTGGTGCGTCTACCTGGCGGCCTTCTTCGGCGACAAGCTGGCTGAGTTCCGCGACCGCATGGACCCGAACGTGGTCGCGATCATCGAGACCGGTCTCGCCATGAACGCGGTCGACTTCAAGCGCATCGAGTTCCTGCGCACGGAGATGTGGCGGAAGCTCTCGCCCGTGCTGGAGCGCTGCCACGCCCTGCTCTGCCCGACCATGGCGCGCGTGGCCCCGACGGTCGGGGGGCGGGACAGCGAGTACGACCGGGTCGATGAGCACGGGCGCTACCACGGACTGGACATGACTTCCCTGTTCAATTTCGTCAGCCAATGCCCGGCCCTTTCGGTGCCCGCTGGCTTCGGCGAAAGCGGCCTTCCGGTCGGCTTGCAGATCGTGGCCCGGCGGTTCGAGGACGTGACCGCCTTCACCATCGGCAGGGCGCTGGAGGAAGCGCGTCCCTGGGCTCAGCGCCGGCCGGCTTTGTGATCGGGTCGAGGGACAATCCATGAGCGCCCCTCAATCCCGCCGCACCGGCGGGCAGATCCTGATCGACCAGCTGCTGATTCACGGCGTCGACATGGCCTTCGGCGTGCCGGGGGAGAGCTATCTCGCCGCCCTCGATGCGCTCTACGAGGCGCGCAACCGGATTCGCTTCATCACCTGCCGTCAGGAGGGCGGCGCCTGCAACATGGCCGAGGCCTATGGCAAGCTGACGGGACGTCCAGGCATATGCTTCGTCACCCGTGGACCGGGGACGACCAACGCTTCCATCGGCCTCCACACCGCCTTTCAGGATTCCACGCCCCTCCTGCTTCTCATAGGCCAGGTCGCCCGCGATCAGGCGGAGCGCGAGGCGTTTCAGGAGGTCGACTACCGCCGGATGCTGGGCCCGCTCACCAAATGGGTGGCCGAGATCGATGACGCACGCCGGATTCCGGAGCTGGTGAGCCAAGCCTTCCATCGCGTCACGTCGGGCCGCCCCGGCCCGGTTGCCCTCGCGCTGCCCGAAGACATGCTGACCGACCTCGTCGAGACGGCCGATGCCGGCCCCTACAGCCCGATCCAGGCCTATCCGGCGCCGGCCGATCTGGAACGAATGGCGACGCTTCTGGCTTCGGCCAGACGGCCGCTGATGATCGTCGGCGGCGGCGGCTGGAGCAAGGAATCGGCCGCCGACATCACGGCGTTTGCCGAGGCCAACAGCCTGCCGGTCGGGGCCGCCTTCCGCCGTCAGGACATCGTGGACAATCTCAGCCCCTGCTACGTCGGCGACGTGGGCATTGGGATCAATCCCAAGCTGGCCGATCGGGTCACCGGCTGCGACGTGCTGCTGGTCGTCGGTGCGCGGCTGGGCGAGATGTCCACCGGGGGCTATGCCCTGGTGGACATTCCACGCCCTCGCCAGACCCTGATCCACGTTCATGCAGGAGCTGAGGAGCTGGGGCGGGTCTATCAGCCGGCGCTGGCCATCAATGCCGGCATGGCGGCCTTCGCAGGCGCGGCCCGGGCGCTGCCCGCCGTGGCCGCCCCTGCCTGGCGGGACTGGACCGCCGCCGCGCGCGCCGACTATCTCGCCAACATCGAGGTGCCGCGGGTGCCGGGCCCGGTGCAAATGGGCGAGATCGTCGCCTTCATGCGCAAGCGCCTGCCGCCAGAGACGATCCTGGCCAATGGCGCCGGCAATTATTCCACCTGGCTGCACCGCTTTTATACCTATCGCGGTTTTCGCACCCAGCTGGCGCCCACCAGCGGCGCCATGGGCTATGGCGTGCCCGCCGCCGTCGCCGCCAAGGCGGTCCATCCGGACCGGCCGGTCATATCCTGGAACGGCGATGGCTGTTTCATGATGAATGGGCAGGAGCTGGCGACTGCGGTCCAGCACGGCCTCGCCGTCGTCTTCGTGGTCGTCAACAACGGCATGTACGGCACCATCCGCATGCACCAGGAGCGCCACTATCCGGCGCGGACCATCGGCACCGACCTGGTCAATCCCGATTTCGCCGCGCTCGCGCGGGCCTACGGCGCGCTGGGCGAGACAGTGACCCGCACGGAGGAATTCGCCCCGGCCCTGGAACGCGCGCTCGCGGCGGGCAGGCCGGCGCTGATCGAGATCAGGCTCGATCCCGAAGCGATCACGCCCCGCCAGACCTTGAGCCAGATTCGCGCCAGCGGTCTAAAGGCCAAAGGGCAATAGCGAACAGCCCGAGCCTGGCGAAGAGGGCCGCGTTCAGCAGCAGGCGCCAGCCCGAGGACGGCTCGTGCCATCGGAAATAGCGCCCGAAGCCCCGGGTCTTGTGCCATTCGACGAACAAGCGCCCGGCGGCGCTCGAGCTGCGCTGATGGCGGATCTGAAGCCCGGGCAGCAGGATCACGTCGCCGCCTGACGCCGCGAACCGCTCGCAGAAATCGATGTCCTCCACATGCAGGAAATAACCAGCGTCGAGCCCGCCCAACGCCCAGAAATTGGCGCGGGTCAGGAACATCGCGGCACCGCTGATGACCGGGACCTCCGCAGCCTCCTCGGGCAGCGGACCGTCGATCTCCAGTCGCTGCCAGTCCGGCTTCAGCCGGTAGAGATGCAGGGCTTCCACGATCAGATTGGCCGGGGTGGGCAATCGCCGGCGGACCGCCCGCTGGGGTTTGCCCTCCTCGTCGACCATGACGGCACCGAGCAGCGCCGGACTCTCGCGGCCTTTCAGCGCATCCCTGAGCTGCGCTCCTCCGCCGGGAGGCAGGATGCAATCCGGATTCAGCAGCAGCAGAAAGTCCTGGTCCAAATGCCGGGCGGCGAGATTGCAACCGGCCGCAAAGCCGATATTGCCCTGCCCCTGGATGACCAGGAGCCTCGGCTCGGTGGCAGCGCGCCGGGCCAGTTCCGCCCGCAACACCGGGGCATTCCCGTTGTCGGCGATCACGAGCTTCTCGATCGTGGGGTCGGCGAGAAGCGCATCGATGGCCTTCATCAGCACCGGACCCGTGCGATAGCTCACCATGGCGACGCCGATCCCGCCGGTTTCCGCCGCCGGCTGCAGGCGACTGCGGGCAAGGCAGGGTCCGATGACCGGCCGGCGCATCACAGCCGAGCAGGGCGACCAGACAATGAGCGGCCGCGGATCCCCGCGCCGGTCGTGCTGGATCTTGCGTCGCTTCGCCCAGGCCTTGGGGAGGCCGCCGAGGCCCGCGCTGAGCGCCCTCCAAGCTGGCGCGCCTTGGCCGAAAATGGCCGCGCGCATGAGGATGACGAGGCACACCAGCAGGTGGACGGGCAACAGCGGCCAGAGCAGAGAGGCCGGCATATTCTTCACCAGCAGCCATATGCGATTGCGCTGGCCATGGAAGAGGGCGAAGCCGTCGCGCCCGCCGCCGCTGGCCCCGCCGACATGGCGCACGACGGCGTTGGCGAGTTGGATCGAGCGGTGGCCGGCAAGGCGAAGGCGAAAGCCCAGGTCGACGTCCTCCCCATAGCAGAAGAAGTCCTCGTCGAATCCGCCGAGCTCCATCAGGATCTCTCGGTTGTAGAGGGCCGCGGCGGCGCAGACCGAGAAGACTTCCCCTTCCCCGCCCTGGCGAGCGATCGGCTGGCCGAAGCCGCCCCGCCAATAGACGCCTAAGCCATGATAGACGTCGCCGTCACCATCGAGCCGGTCGGGCCGCGCCGCGTCGATCTGCAGGGATCCGAAGGCCGCCGCGTCGGGATACCGGGAGATTCCCAGCATCATCTGTTCGAGCCAGTCGGGCTCGGGAAACGCGTCGGGGTTGAGCATCGCGACCCAGGGCGATTCGACCAGGCCGAGCGCCCGGTTGTTGGCCGCGGCAAATCCGGCATTGTAGGCCAGCCGCACCGAGCGCCAGCCGGGCGGCAAAGTCTCGAGCGCGCGGAGAGATTCGTCGTTCGACCCGTTGTCGACCACGACCACCGTGAAGTCGCGAAAATGCTGGGCGGCGAGCGCTGCCAGGCAGCGCGCAAGGCAAGCCCCGCTGTTGTAGTTCACGACGACCACCGCGACTCGGGGAACCGCCGGCGCGGGTTCGGCCTGGCGTTCGTCTCTAGGCACTGTTGTCCTCAGCCCCCGCCAAAAGGCGAGCTTAGCCCGATTTCGTCGCTCGAACCAATTTGAGCGGGCCGCCACTGGCCTCGGTCATGGGGGGATCCTCGGCGGGCGACGCCGTCGAGCCCAGTCGCGTCAGCCCGCTTGACAGGCGGCGACGGCCGGGCGACACCGCGGCCCGCAAATGGAACTCCACGGACTCCGCAAGCGACTGAGCTACGGCTTCCAGGCAGCCCTTCTCGGCGTCACCCTTGCCCTGCTGCGCGCCTTGCCGCTGGATTGGGCCTCTGGGCTCGGCGGCTTCGTTGCCCGTCATATCGGACCGTGGGTCCCGGTCAGCCGGGTCGGCCGGCGCAACTTGCGGGCCGCGTTTCCAGACAAGAGCAATGCCGAGATCGAGCGCATCCTCGCCGGGGTGTGGGACAATCTGGGCCGGGTCTTCGCCGAATATCCCCATCTCGACCGCATCTGGGATGTAGGCCCCGAAGGGCCCCAGCCGGGGGGGCGCATCCAGACCGACGATATGGAGCGCTTCCGGGAACTCCGGGATTCCGGCAAGCCGGGCATCTTTTTCACCGCCCATTGCGGCAATTGGGAATTGCTGCCTATCGGGGCCGAACGCCACGGCCTGAAGGTCGCCGTGGTCTACCGGGCGCCCAACAATCCCTATGCCGCCGAGCTGGTGCAGAAGATCCGGCAGCGCAGCATGGGCCGGCTTCTGCCCACCGGGATGCTGGGCACCCGGGCGGCAGCGGAGGCGCTGGATAAGGGCGAGCATCTCGGGATCCTGGTCGACCAGTACTACGGCCGCGGGCTCGATCTGCCCTTCTTCGGCCGGCCGGCACGAACCGCGCCGGCGCTGGCCAAGCTGGCGCTGCGCTACGACAGCCGTGTCGCCGGCGCCTTCGTCGAGCGGCTCGGCGGCGCGCGGTTCCATCTGCGCATCATGCCGCCGCTCGAGCTGCCCCGCACGGGCGACACGGAGGCCGATGAGCGCGCCCTCATGACCCAGGTGACGGGCCAGGTCGAAGACTGGGTCCGCGCCCATCCCGAGCAATGGCTCTGGCTTCATCGGCGCTGGCGCTGAGATCGGAATTTTCTCGCCGGCACAAGCCTCTAGGACCGCTCTGGAAGAGATGTCGCGAGCGTTGCGATTTTCCGGGGATATGCGTAGATTGCGCCAAATTCATCGCCCGCCGGGAGCGCGGGACGGGAGACCATGCAGGAAACCTTTACCGCCGTCGCCGATATCATTGCAGAGACCTGCAACATCGATCGGGCGACGATTCGCCCCGAATCCCACACCATCAACGATCTTGGCATCGACAGTCTCGATTTCCTCGACGTGACCTTCGCCATCGACAAGCGCTTCGGTATCAAGATGCCGATCGAGCGTTGGATGCAGGAGATCAACGACGGCAAGGGATCTGTGGACGATTATTTCATCCTGCAGAACCTTTGCACCAAGATCGACGAGTTGATGGCGGCCAAGCCGGCCTGATCCCGGCCGGTTAGACCAAGGTCGCTGGATGCGCCTCGAATACTTCCAGCTTGTCGATCGGGTGGAGGAGATCGACCCGGTGGCCGGCGTGATTCGCACGACGGCCCTGGTTCCGACCAAATCGACGATCTTCGAAGGGCATTTCGAGGGTTATCCCATCATGCCCGGCGTGCTTCTCGTGGAATGCATGGCGCAGACCGCGGGCCATCTGGTTGTGGTGCTGGAGAAGTTCGAGAAGATGCCGTTCCTGACCCAGATCGAGCGCGCCAAGCTGCGTCGGTTCGTCGAGCCGGGCCGCCAGCTTTCGGTTACGGGCCGCCTTGTCCATCTGGGTTCGGGCTATGCTGTCGCCAGCGGCAGGATCGAGAGCGACGGCGGCCTCGTGGCCGAGGCCGAGCTGCGCTTCAAGACCCTCCCCTTCCCCAATGATGCCATGCGCCAGCTCATGATGAGGGAAGCGCGCAGGCTGGGGATCGAGGTCGCGCCGGCGGGCGAAAGCCCCGCTTCATGAAGCGCGAGGTCTGGATCACCGGCTGCGGCCTGATCTCGGCCCTGGGCGAAGGCCGCGCGCAGCATTGGTCGGCGCTCGGCGATTCATCCGTTTGGCAAGGCCGGATGGATAGCCGGCGCCACGCGCCCTATTCGGTCCATCCCATGGTGGCCCTCGATCTCGACCGATACCTCCCGCGCAAGGGCGACCAGCGGGCCATGGGGCCGCTGATGCATTACGGCTGCTACGCCGCGGGGATGGCGCTCGCCGAGGCGGGCGTGGCCGGCAATGCCGAGCTGCTGGGCCGCACGCACATGATCGTCGCAGCACCCGGGGGGGAGCGCGACACCGCCGCCGACGAACAGATCCTGGCCGCGCGGGTGGGCAAGGAGGCTGGCGGCCGCTGGCTCAACGAGAAGATGTTGACCGACCTCAGGCCGACCCTGTTCCTGGCCCAGCTGCCCAACCTGTTCGCCGGCAATATTTCCATCGTCCACGGCGTGTCGGGCTCGAGCCGCACGTTCATGGGCGAGGAGTCGGCCGGGATCGATTCGGCGCGCATTGCCTGGGAGCGGATCGCCGGCGACCAGGGCGACTTGTTCCTGGTCGGCGGCGCCTTCAATGCCGACCGGCCGGAGGTGCTGCTCATGTTCGCCCAATGCGGCCTGCTCCAGGGTCCCCCTTCGACGGATTTCTGGCATCGGCCGGAGGCCGGCATGACCCTTGGCAGCGTCGGCGCCTTCCTGGTGCTGGAGGCGCGGGATCACGCCGAAGCACGCGGCGCGCGTCCGCTCGCGCGGCTGACGGGTGTCGTTGCCGCGTTCTCCGATCGTCGCCCGGGCAGCGCCGCTTCGCTTGCGCGAGACCACTGGGTGAAGCTCGCCGAGGTAAATCCGCCGACCGCCGTGCTCAGCGGCGCCTGCGGCGCCTGCGGCACCGGCGCCATCACCGCCGAGGAGCACGACTTTCTGGCAGCACTGCCGGGCGCGCCAGCCGTGCGCGGAACCGCCGCAGCCCTCGGCCACAGCATGGAAGCCTCTTTCCTTGCCAACCTCGGACTTGCTATCACCTGCCTGGAGCAAGGCTCCCTCTTCCCGCCGCTGGCGCCTGCGGAACCGATCGAGGTCCGCGGCACCAGCGAAGCAAGGCGTCTCGCCGTCACCGGCTGGGGCCATCATCGCGGCGAGGGCATGGCTCTGATCGAGAGGATCGGATGACTGAGAACAAGGGAAAACCCATCGCCGTCACCGGGATCGGCATCATCACCTCCCTGGGCGCCGGCAAGGCGGAGAACTGGCGCCGGCTTTCTGCCGGCGAGTCGGGCATCCACCGTCTGACCCGTTTTCCCATCGAAGGCATGCGCACGACGATCGGCGGGTCGGTCGATTTTCTGCCCCTCGATCCGCCCGAGACCGCCCATCTCAGCTTTGAGATGGCGCGTCTTGCCACCGCCGAGGCCCTGGAAGAGAGCGGGATCGGCCAGCCGGGCCACTTCCCCGGCCAGATGTTCCTGGCGGCGCCGCCGATGGATCTCGAATGGAACCGGCGCTTCGCCGTCGCCGACCGGCGTGGCGAGGCAACCTATGCCGGGTTGATCAGGTCGGCCCAGAGCCAGAACGACAACCTGCATCTCATCTGCATCAACGGCGGCATCGCCAGCCGCCTTCAGGAGGAGTTCGGTCCCGAAGGCTCGCCCATAACCCTCTCCACCGCCTGCGCCTCGGGCGCTTCGGCCATTCAGCTGGGGGTCGAGGCGATCCGGCGCGGGGCCTGCGAAGCGGCGCTCGCCATCGGCACCGACGGCTCGATCCAGCCGGAGGCGCTGGTCAGGTTCTCCCTTCTTTCGGCGCTCTCGACCGCGAACGAGGAGCCGAGCCGCGCGGCCAAGCCGTTCTCGCGCAACCGCGACGGGTTCGTCATGGCTGAGGGAGCGGCGGCCCTCGTCCTCGAAGACGCCGACAAGGCGAAGGCCCGGGGCGCCAGGATTCTTGCCTATGTGCTGGGCTGCGGCGAAGCGGCGGACACCTTCCACCGGACGCGCAGCAATCCGAACGGAGGGGCGATCCTGCGCTGCATGCGGGAAGCCCTGGACGATGCCGGCCTCGGCATCGGCGACGTGGAATACATCAACGCCCATGGCACCGGAACGCCTGAGAATGACAAGATGGAGTCTTTCTGCATCCAGCAGCTGTTTGGAGACCTGGCGCGCAAGGTGCCGATCAGCTCCAACAAGTCCATGATCGGCCACACCCTGACCGCGGCCGGCACCGTCGAGGCGGCCTTCTCCGTCATGACCCTGCTCAATCAGCTGCTTCCGCCGACGATCAATTACAACGAGCCGGATCCGACCATTCCCCTCGACGTGGTTCCCAACAAGGCCCGGCCGGCGAAGGTCGGCACGGTGCTTTCCAATTCCTTCGGCTTCGGCGGGCAGAACGTCAGCCTGGTCCTGGGCTCCGCCTAGACCGCCGGAATGCAGGCGCTACGACTGATCGAGGACGGCCGGCTCCAGCTGGATGACCTGCCGGAGCCGGGTGCGCCGGGCGCGGGCGAGGTGCTCGTGCGCATGCGCAGCGTCGCCCTCAACCATATAGACCTCTGGGGCTTCCGCGGCATGGCCTTTGCCAAGCGCCAGCTGCCCATCATCGTCGGCGTCGAGGGGGCGGGCGAGATCGCCGCCGTGGGAGCCGGCGTGGCCGAGCGCAAGCCGGGCGACCGGGTGGCGCTCTATGCCGGGGTCATCTGCGGCTATTGCCCATCCTGCCTGCGCGGTCAGGAGAACCTCTGCGAGAACATCGCCCTTGGTGGCATCATGGGCTTCCACCGCGACGGCCTGGCGGCCCAGTATCTGCGGCTCCAGGCGCGCCAGACCATTCCGCTGCCCGATGCGGTCGACTGGACCAGGGCCGCCGCCGCGCCCGTCACCTTCGCCACCGTCCAACACATGTTGTTCGACAACGCAAAACTGGTCGAGGGGGAGACAATCCTGATCCACGCCGCGGGGAGCGGCGTCGGCTCGACCGCCGTGCTGATGGCCAAGGCCGTCGGCGCCCGCGTGCTGGCGACCGTCGGAAGCGACGAGAAGATCCCCCGCATCCGGGCGCTCGGCGCCGATGAAGTGCTCAACTACCGCAAGGACCGGTTCGAGACCTGGGCCCGGCGTCAGACCGGCAAGAAAGGCGTCGACGTGGTGTTCGAGCATGTCGGGCCGGACACCTGGGCCGGCAGCCTCCTGGCGCTCAAGCGCGGCGGGCGGCTGGTCACCTGCGGGTCGACCAGCGGCATCTCGGCGGAAACCAACCTGTTCCTGCTGTTCCAGCAGCAGATCCGGATCATCGGCTCTTTCGGCGCCAGCCTGCGCAACGTCGCGGAGGGACTGGCAAAGATGGCCGCAGGCGAGGTGCTGCCGGTCATCGACAGCGAGATCGACCTCGCCGATTTCGGCCAAGGCCTGAAGCGCATGGCCGACCGGGCCGTGATCGGCAAGATCATCGTGCGCATTCCTTGAAACAAGATCAGAAGACTTTTCCCTCGAACGGATTGCGTCCTGCCCGATCGTCGATCTCCACGACCCAGAGATCAGGGTCCCGTTTGACTGCCCGCTCGACATAGGCGTCTGCCTCGACCTCCTCGACCAGCCGTCCCTCGAAGGCGGCAAGCCAGCCAAGCGCGCCGTCCAATCCGCGCTGCTGACTCAGCACCCGGCAGCCCAGGTCCCGCTGGTTCAACTTCAGGAGCACGCTGCCGCCCATGGGTTCGCCACGATGGAGGACAGCGGCGCCGATGCCCTGAATGCTGAGCTGGCGCAGATGCGCCTGGAGCCAGGTCCGGGTCGGCAATCGGTCATCGCTCATCGTGGCGCCACGATAGCACCAGTCCCGGCGGGACGTTGCAAATCCAGGGCCGGCATGTCATCAACCCGGCCGGCATGGCCAGAGTAGCGTTGATCACCGGGGTGACCGGCCAGGATGGCGCATATTTGGCGCGCCTGTTGCTGGGCAAGGGTTACAAGGTCGTCGGCACCCAGCGTGCCGAGAGCACGACCGGCCGCAGCCGCCTGGAGTGGCTCGATATCGCCGACGACATCGAGCTGCTGTCCCTCGAGCTCGCCGATTCCGGACAGATCCAGCGCGTGCTCGATCGCGCGGCCCCCGACGAAATATACAATCTTGCCGCCCACAGCTCCGTCCACGCTTCCTTCGAGCAGCCGATCCACGCCAGCGAGGTGACGGGTCTCGCGGTCGCCCGCATCCTGGAGGCGCTGCGCAACAGCGGCGCCCGGGCGCGGTTCTATCAGGCTTCCACCTCCGAGCTGTTCGGCAACGCCAAAGTCTCGCCCCAGGACGAAGAGACGCCCTTTCATCCGCGCAGCCCCTATGCCATCGCCAAGCTTTACGCGCATCACATCACGGTCAACTATCGCGAGGCCTTCGGGCTGCATGCCTCCTGCGGAATCCTGTTCAACCACGAGTCCCCGCTCCGGCCGCCACATTTCATCACCCGCAAGCTGTCGCTCGCCTTCGCCCGCATGGCCCTCGGCCAGCCGGCTTCCATCGAGGTGGGAAACCTGGACGCGGCGCGGGACTGGGGATTTGCCGGCGACTATGTCGACGGCATGTGGCGCATGGTCCAGCAGGATGAGGCCGACGACTATGTGCTCGCCACGGGCAAGGCCCATACGGTGCGCCAGCTGGTCGAAGCCGCGGCCGCCCATGTAGGCGTTGCCCTCGATTGGCGCGGTCGGGAGGCCGCCACGGAAGGCATCGACAGGAAAAGCGGACGGGTCGTGTTGCGCATCAATCCGGCCTTCTATCGGCCGACGGACATCGGCCTTACGGTCGGCAACGCCGCCAGGGCGGCGGCACGCCTGGGCTGGCGGCCCAGCATCGATTTCGAATCCCTGATCGGCATGATGATCGATGCCGATGTCGAGCGGCTCAATACCGGACAGATGGTCTCCTGAGAGATTCGCGCTAATATCGCCCCCATGGCCTCCCCCTCCGATGCGTCCGGCGAACCGGAAGATCCCCACGGCCTGATCCGCCAGGTGCTGGCCATGGGCGAAGAGTTCCCGGGCCCGGCCGGCGACGTGCTGCTCTCCTGGCTGCTTCAGCTCAAGGACCGCATGGAGCCAGCGGTAGCGGCCAAGACCCTGATCGAACGCCACGGCCTCGCCGAGGCTGCTTTGCCGCCCGGCCCCCTGGGGGAGCTGGTCGGTCTCTTGCGCGAGACTGCGTTGTATTCGCCCGAGCGCCTCAGCGAACTCGCGAGCCGCCGGCGCGGCGGCCGGCGCGGCAGGACCACGGCCGGCGGGTAGTCAGAGCAGGCCTGCGCCCACGCTGACCGCCAGGGCCAGGATCACCGTATTGAAGAAGAACGACAGCACGCCGTGCACCAGGGTCAAGCGGCGGAGTTCGTGGGAGGCAATCTGCACGTCGGACACCTGGAAGGTCATGCCGACGACAAAGGAATAATACATGAAGTCCCAGTAATTCGGCTCGCTCTTCCCAGGGAAGATCAGGCCATCTTTGGCCCTGCCGTAGAAGAGATGGGTGTAGTGGAGGGCGAAGATGGTGTGGATCAGCGACCAGGAGCCGAACACCGTGACGCCGGCAAGAGCGATCCGCAGCGACGGATAATCGGGCAGCACGCCCCCAGGCCCATGAAGGTTGAGGCCGATGCCGAACAGGCTGACGCAGGCGGCGAGCACCACGAGCCCCATCATGACCGAAGCGGCCGTGTCGAGCGTGGCGGCGCGCCGGCGTATCTGGTCGATGTTGCGCTCGGCAAGCACCTGGTAAGTCAGGAACAGGAAGGTGAAGACAGCGGCATTCCAAGCCAGGATGGCGCAGATCGCCGGAGGCCAGAAATGCCGCAGAATCAAATCCGTCGCCAAGCCAACCAGAGCGGCCAGGCCCAGCCTCACCTTCGGCGGCAGCGGCTTGACGATGTGGCCGGGTAGAGGTGACGCCATCGATCGCTGCTACCTGCCGACGGCCTAGCCGATCACGCCCAGCTGCCGGCCCGCGGTCTTGAAGGCCTCGACGGCGCGGTCGAGATGGGTGCGCTCGTGGGCGGCCGAGATCTGGACCCGGATCCGGGCCTGGCCCTGGGGCACGACCGGATAGAAGAAGCCGACGACGTAGATGCCGAGTTCGAGCATCGCCGCGGACATCTTCTGCGCCAGGGCCGAATCGTAAAGCATGATGGGCACGATCGGGTGCTCGCCCGGCCTGATATCGAAGCCGGCCTCGCCGATACGGCCGCGGAAATAGGCGGTGTTCTCCTTGAGTTTCTGGCGCAGGTCGTCGGACCTGTCGAGAAGCTCGAAGGCGGCGATGGCGGCGCCGACGATCGCCGGCGCAAGGGTGTTGGAGAACAGATAGGGCCGCGACCGCTGGCGCAGCATGGCGATCACCTGAGCGCCGGCCGCCACGAAGCCGCCCGAGCCGCCGCCGAGCGCCTTTCCGAGGGTCGAGGTCAGGATGTCGATCCGGCCCTCGACGCCGCAATGTTCCGGCGTCCCCCGGCCGCGCTTGCCCACGAAGCCGGTGGCGTGGGAATCGTCCACCATGACGAGCGCGTCATGCTCGCGGGCGAGCGCCACGATCCTGTCCAAGGGCGCGATGTCCCCATCCATGCTGAAGACGCCGTCGGTGGCGATCAGCCGGGTTCGGGCATCCTTGGCTTCGATGAGCTGCGCTTTCAAGTCGGCCATGTCGGCATGGCGATAGCGGTAGCGCCTGGCCTTGCAAAGCCGGATGCCATCGATAATCGAGGCATGGTTGAGGGCGTCGCTGATGATCGCGTCCTGCTCGTCCAGCAAGGTCTCGAACAGGCCGCCATTGGCATCGAAGCAGGAGGAATAGAGGATCGCATCCTCCATGCCGACGAACTTCGCGATGGCCGCTTCGAGTTGCTTGTGGAGGTCCTGGGTGCCGCAGATGAAGCGCACCGAGGCGAGGCCGAAGCCGTGGTCGTCGAGCGCCTTATGGGCCGCGGCCAGGATCGCCGGATGGTCGGCCAGGCCCAGGTAATTGTTGGCGCAGAAGTTGAGGGCGTCCCCGCCCGGCGCGATGCGGATGTCCGCCCCCTGGGGACCCAGGATCACCCGCTCCTCCTTGAAGAGCGAGGCCTCGCGGATGCGGTCGATCTCGGCCGACAGGCGCTGGTCGAGGTTCAAGGCCGTTCTCCCTTATTGCCAGGCGCAGACGACCTTGCCGCACTGCCCGCTCGCCATTAGGTCGAAACCGGTCTGGAATTCCGCGATGGGAATGTGATGGGTCAGCACGGGCCTGAGGTCGAGGCCGCCCAGCAGCATCTGGGTCATCTTGTACCAGGTCTCGAACATCTCGCGGCCATAGATGCCCTTCAGATGCAGCCCCTTGAAGATCACCTGGTCCCAGTCGATCCGCGTGTCCGAGGGCAGTATGCCGAGCAGCGCCACCCGCCCGCCGTGGTACATGTGATGCAGCATGTCGTTGAAGGCCTTGGGATTGCCGGACATCTCGAGGCCGATGTCGAAGCCTTCGCGAATGTCCTGCTTCTTCATCGCGTCGCCCAGAGTCTCGCGCTTGACGTTGACGATGTGGGTGGCGCCCATCTTGGCCGCCAGGTCGAGGCGATAGTCGTTCACGTCGGTCACCACCACGTGGCGCGCGCCGAGGTAACGGCAGATCCCCGCCGCGATGATTCCGATCGGCCCGGCCCCCGTGATCAGGACGTCCTCGCCCACCATGTCGAAGGACAGTGCGCAATGGGCGGCATTGCCGTAGGGATCGAAGAAGGCGGCGATCTCCGAGGGGATCTGGGCCGGGATCAGCCAGAGGTTGGAGGCCGGGACGACGATGTATTCGGCGAAGGCGCCCGGCAGGTTGACGCCGATGCCGCGGGTATGGGCGCACAGATGGCGCCGGCCGGCCCGACAGTTCCGGCAGTGGCCGCAGGTGATATGCCCCTCGGCCGAGACACGGTCGCCGAGCTGGTAATTATCGACGCCGGCACCCAGCGCCACGATGCGCCCGACGAACTCATGGCCGATGACGAGCCCGGGCGTGATTGTGCGCTGGGACCACTCGTCCCACTTGTAGATATGCAGGTCGGTGCCGCAGATCGCCGTCTTCTCGACCTTGACCAGCACCTCATTGGTGCCGACCTTGGGAACCGGCACCTGCTCCATCCAGATGCCCTCCTTGGGGAGGCGCTTCACCAGCGCCTGCATCATCTCACCGGCCATGTCGCGGTTCCTTCGGGTCTGCGGCAGGCCGATCGCCATGTCCGGCCGACGCCAGCGGATATTTGTCCACCGCTTAGGCCGGCGCAAGGCAATCCGCGCTGCCATCGAGGCGGCGGCGGCGATTCGGCGGCAATGCGACCGAAGTTGTGGCCCCGGCGACGTTGCGGGCATCATAGCGCCGGGACCGTCACGCGCCGGGTGGCCAACTCGACCGGCGATGTGTCGCGAACCGCATGGGGGTCCGAACCGTTCATGGCCGTGCCGGACGACGACCTGGAATTGACCATTTTGATGCCCTGCCTGGACGAGGCGGCGACCGTCGGGCGCTGCGTCGGGAAGGCGCTGGGATACCTGGCGCGCGCCGGCATCCGCGGCGAGGTCGTGGTGGCCGACAACGGCAGCAGGGATGGGTCCCGCGAACTGGCCGCCGCGGCCGGTGCCCGCGTCATCGAGGTGGCGGACAAGGGCTATGGCTCGGCCCTTCGCGCCGGCATCGGCGCCGGACGCGGGCGTTTCGTCATCATGGGCGACGCCGACGACAGCTATGATTTCTCCGAGCTGGACGGGTTCGTGGCCAAGCTCCGCGAAGGCTATGCCCTGGTGATGGGCAACCGATTCCGAGGCGGCATCAAGCCGGGCGCCATGCCGGCGCTCAACCGGTATCTGGGCAACCCGGTGTTGAGCTTTCTGGGAGTCCTTTTCTTCAAGAGTCCCTGCCGGGATTTCCACTGCGGCCTGCGCGGCTTCGATCGCCAGGCGATCCTCGACCTCGGCCTGGTGACGACCGGGATGGAGTTCGCCAGCGAGATGCTGGTGAAGGCCGCGCTGCGCGGCATCCCGACGACCGAGGTGCCGACCACCCTGTCGCCGGACGGGCGGGGGCGAAAGCCGCATCTCAGGCCATGGCGGGACGGTTGGGCCCACTTGAAGTTCCTGCTGTTGCACAGCCCGCGCTGGCTCTACCTCTATCCCGGCCTGGCCATGACTGTGGCGGGCTTGAGCGTCATGGCGCTTCTGGCGGTCGCCGACAGCATCACCATTGCCGGCGTGACCCTTCAGGAGCACAGCATGCTGGCCGCCGGCGTGATCGGCCTGCTGGGCGTCCAGACCCTCACCTTCGCCATGCTCGCCCGTCAGCTTGGCATGCGCGACGGGCTGCTGCCTGCCGGGCCCGCCTTCCGGCAGTTGCGTCGCTGGGCCACTCTCGAGCGCATGGCGTTGCTCGGCCTGCTCATGACCGCGGCCGGCCTGGCCGGTCTCGTTCTGGCGGCAGGCCACTGGGCGGCACTCGGCTTCGGATCGCTGCAAGGACGCGCGACCATGCGCGTGGTCGTGCCGTCCCTGGTCGCCATGGGCGTCGGCTTGCAGCTTCTGCTCAGCGGGTTCCTGTCGGCAATGATCGATCTGCCGCGTGGCGGACCGGCCGACTGAGCAACAGAGACAGCGCCGCGATGCCCGTGACAGCCGCGCCCGCCAAGGCGGCGAAGCCCAGGGCCGGCTCGCCGAGCGCCGCCAGGTTTGCCGTCGAAATAAAGCAGGAGCCGGGGTCGAACCGGAGCCACATGTGGGGACCCGGCTTGTAGGCGCAGCCGCTGAAGAACGAAAGCTGGCCTATCCAGCAGGCGATATGGAACAGCACGGCATAGGCGGCGAGCAGGCCGAACAGCCGGCGCCTTTGCCAGCCCAGGGCAAGAGCCAAAGAGAGCGGCGCCGCCAGGATATGGAAATACCAACCCGGCGTTCCGGAGGCCGCGCCCGGAAGCAGATTATGGGCAATGTCGTGATACAGGAGGCCCGCCAGGATGGGCGCCGCCAGGAACAGCGGCGCCGCCGCTTCGAGCGTCCACCGGCCGATGTCCTTCAGCCATAGGGCGAACGCCATGGCTGCGAGAAGGAGAACCGGCGCCATCGACAGCGGGGTCAGAATGGCGCGCGACCAGGTTCCCGCCCATACGAAGCTCGCGACGATCACGCCGAAACCTCGCACCATGTTGGCCACGATCTCCACGGAGAGGTGCTGGCCAAGCAGGCCGAACACGCCGCCTTGATGCGTCACGGCCAGGAGATCGGCCGATCCCACGAGGGAGCCGAGCAGCAGAACATTGCGCAGATACCATGGCAGGCCTATCGCCACGGCTATCCCCGCGGCGATCGCGAGGTCAGCCCACCGTCCCCGCTGCGGGCGGCGGTAGGCGGCGAGGGCGAGCACCGCCCCGCTGCCCGCCGCGATGGGCAGGAACAGAGCCTTGGCAAGCAGGCCGAGCCCCATGACGATTCCGAACCAGATCGCTCGGCGCCAGTTCGGCGCTTCGAGCAAGTGAAGAATGAGGGCCCAGGCCAAGCCGGCAAAAAACAGGCACAGGCTGTCGTTTCCGAGCCGCGCCATTTCCGGGAAGAACTCGGGAAACAACAGCGGCCAGGCCGAGGCCAGCAATCCCAGTCCCGCGGGCTGGCCCATCGCGATCAGCGCACGTTGCGTCGCGCGGCTGCCGATGGCGAAGCCAGCGAAGGCGATGCCCCAGGAAACGAGACGCAGCACCAGCAAGTTGGCCTGCCAGCTCCAGTCCCGCGCCATACGGTAGAGAGGCGCAAGCAGAACGTAGTAGAGTGGCGGATGCTGGGCCTCCCAGTTGAATCCCTCTCCTGGTTGGTATTCCCGGGGTACGCGGTCAGGCAGAGGCGGATGGTTGCCGGAAAAATACGCGCGATAGCCGCGGCCGTGGTCCGCATCCGCGTTCGAGCCGGAGGCGGCGAGCGGGCCGGGATAGTCCTCCACGTCGCGCGAAACCCTGTCCACGCCGAGCCGGGGTATCTGGGCCAGGTCGGCTACTTGCTGGACGTAGGAATAATGCGCCGGCTCGTCATAGCCCTCGAACGGCGGCAGGAAGGCGACATGGGCGATACCGAACAGGGCGATGGCCGCCAGCAAGAGACCGTTGCACATGCGATAGATCCGATCCGCTGGCCGGTCGACGGGCATGCTGCCGCCTTTTTAACGCCCGAAAATGATCTGAGGCGGCTCTGGCACCGCGGCAGCGGCGCCGGCCGGTCTGGTCGCGGCTCTCGCAGCCAGGAGCGCCCCGGCGCCGGCGATCACGGCCCCGGCAAAGGCCACGGCGCCGAGCCATGGCTCTCCTAGCACCGCGAGGTTGGCCGGCGAGATCAGGCAGGAACTCGCGTCCAGCTGCAAGGACAGGTGGGGGCCTGGCTTGTAGGCGCAGCCGCTGAAAACCGAAAGCTGCGTCGCCCAGCAGACGGCATGGAAGGCGATTGCGTAGACGAGCAGACCTCGAAACAGCAGGTTCGGGCGCCAACCAAGGGCCAGGGCAAAAGCCAAGGGCGCGAACAGTATGTGGAAATACCAGCCCGGCGTACCGATTCTGTTTTCACCGAAGGGCGCCTGGGTCAGCACATGATAGAGTAGGCCCAAAAGCAGCGGCAGAGCCAGCAGGAGGGGAGCCATCACAAGGGCCGGCCGCCGATTGATATGCCACAGCCAAACGCCCAAGGGGAGAATAGCCAGCAGCACCAGGGGCGCGGTGAATATTCGCGGCAGCATCGCGAGCGAGGCGGTGCCAGCCCAAGCGAAGCTGCCGGAAAGAACCGCAAGACCCCGCAGGACGATCCGGACTTCGTCGGGACCGAACCGGGCGACGAGCCGGTCCCAGGTGCCGCCGGCCTGGCTGCTGAGGATGAAGTCGAAGGCGCCGAAGAACGAACCGGTGACGGCCAGGTTTCGCAGATACCAGGCACCTCCGACGGCGATGGCGATGGCAGCGGCGATCACGGCCGTCGCGACGTAGCGGCCGTCGCGCTCGCGTATCCCCGCGACAACGAGGACGGCCAAGGCGCCGGCGCCGACCGGCCAGAAAAACGCCTTGGTGAGCAGACCGAGACCGAGCGCAAGGCCGAGCCCGATGGCGGCCACCGGCTTCGGGTTGCCAAGGCCCTGGAGGACGAAACACCAGGCGATCGAGACGAGGAGCAGGCAGAGGCTGTCATTGCCGAGCCGCGCCATTTCGGGAAAGAACTGGGGAAACATCAGGGGCCATGCCGGGACAAGCAGCCGGACCGCGGGCGCAACCCCTAGGGACAGCAAGGCGCGTTGGGTTGCCACGCAGCCGATGGAGAACCCTGCGAAGGCAAACGACCAGGACATCAGCCGCAGCAGCAGCATGTGGCTCGGCCAGCTCCAGTCCTTGGCCATCAAGTACAACGGCGCCAAGAGAAGATAGTAGAGAGGCGGATGTTCGGCCTCCCAGTTCAGGAACTCTCCAGGCGCATACTGCCTCTCAACCGCCGCGCGCATATCCGGAACCGGGGCAGCGAAGAAATCACGGTAGGCGCGGCCTCCCGTCATCAGGGCGTCCGGCCCAGGATAGGCATCGACATCGGCCGAAATCATCGCCGTCCCCACCCGCGGCGCCAGGCCCGTGTCGGCGAGTTGCTGGATGTAGGACCAATGGCCGCGCTCGTCGGTGCCTTCAAAAGGCGGCAGGAAGGCGACATGGGCAATGCCGAGGAGCCCCACCGTCAGGAGGAGGAGCCACGTCGCCCATCGACCGTCGCGATCGATCCCTGTCGAGACGAGTAACCTGATGCCCATCGTTATGGGTTATCGGGCCGATGCATCCGGAACGCAATCGGGCCCGGCGCACCGCCAGAGCCTTGCGCGGTCGCGTGCGGTTTCCCAGGCCATTTTGGAGCGCCGACGGCCTCGGCTGCGCCTGCGAGTCGCAATTCCATTTGTTGCACTTGCCAGAATATTTGTTTCGCCCGATGATCGCGCCGGAGGCCGGGGACACGATCATGCAGCCGAAACAGAGCTTCGAAGAGCTGAAGCAGGAAATCTCGGCCCAGCATGCCAAGCTGAGCCGGCGGCTGCGCCAGATCGCGGAATTCGCCATCGCGGAGCCGGACCACACGGCACTGGAGACCGTCGCTTCCATCGCCGCGAAGGCCCATGTGCCGCCTTCCAGCCTGATCCGCTTCGCCAAGCATTTCGGCTATGACGGCTTCACCGACATGCAGCGCGTCTTCCGCTCGCGCCTCATCGACCGCGCCTCCAGCTACAATCAGCGAATCCGGGAGTTCCGTTCGGGTCAACCCGCCGACATGGGCTCGCCGCTCGGCGTGCTGCGCCATTTCGTCGAGGCTGACGTGGCCGCTCTTCAGCGTCTCGGCCATGAAACCCGCCCGCAGGATCTCGATCGGGCGATGGACCTCCTGGCCGGGGCCGAAGTCGTCGGCATCGTCGCCCAGCGCCGTTCCTTCCCCGTCGCGGCCTATCTCGCCTATGCCCTCAGCCATCTCGGCCGGCGCGCCATTCTCATCGACGGCGTGGGCGGCATGGCCGGCGAGCAGCTGCGCCTGCTGAGCGCGGGCGATACGGTCATTGCCATCAGCTTCCCGCCCTACGCCACCGAGACGCTTGCCATCGTCAATATGGCGCGCGAACGCGCGCTGAAGATCGTGGCCATCACGGATTCGGCGCTCAGTCCGCTCGCCCTTCGGGTCGACGTCTGTTTCGAAATCGAGGAAGCGCAGATTCAGGGCATCCGGTCGCCCACGGCAGCGCTGTGCCTTGCGGTGTCGCTCGTGGTCGGCCTCGGCCAGCGCCTCGAGGGCAAGGGCCATGCGGGCGCCAAGGGGCGCGCGAAGCGAAAGGCCAGCCCGCTATAGGTCAGCCGGCACCGCGGTGAACCGCCGGCTCCTCCAGCTCTCGATCGCCGCATCCACCAGGGCGTTGCCCCGGACACCGTCGGCAAAACTGGGATAGAACGCGGTTTCGCCGCGCATGGCCCGATAGGCCGCGCCGACGATATTGCGGAAGGCATCGAGATAGCCCTCCGGATGGCCGGGCGGCGTGGTCGCCCAATGGGCGAGTTCGGCGGGCAGCCTGGCCGGATCGCGGTGGCGCAGGGTCTTGGCGCCGCCCGTCCGATCGACGAAGACATCGGCCGTCTCCTGGCACCAGTCGAAGCCGCCCAGCGAGCCGTCGGCCGAAAGCACGATGCGGTTGGGGTTGCCCGAGGAAAGCGCGAAGATCGAGGCACTGCCGGCCGCCCCTCCCGACAGGCGGAACAACAGGTCGGCCTGCTCCTCCAGTTCCATCTCGACTTCAACGCCGCCGTTTTCCAGCGGCTTGCCATAGCCCGGCCGCGGCCCCGCGCCCGCTTGTCCGCGCCAGACGCGGCGAGTCTCATGGGTCGAGAACTGGGCCTGAATCTCCACGATGCGCTGGCCCGTCACATGCTCCAGCAGGTCGAACCAGTGGACGGCGTAGTCGAGAAGAACATAAGCGGGTCCCGACAGGCCGCGGGTGAAATGCCAGAAATATCTGCCTGGATCGAAGGCGTCCTGGGACAGGTATTCGCCGGCGACCCGGCGCAGGCGGCCGAAGCGCCCCTCGGCCACGGCCGCGCGCAGCTCCTGGATCGCGGGATAGCCACGGTAGCAATAGGCGACGGCGCCGATCCGCCCAGCCCTCGCCGCCGCCTCCATCATTCTGAGAGCCTCGTCCCGGCTCGTCGCCAGCGGCTTTTCGCACAGGACATGGGCGCCGGCCGCGAACGCCGCGATGGTCTGTTCCGCGTGGAGATGGTTGGGTGTGCAGACATGGACCACATCGGGGCGTTCGGCCCTCAACATGGCGCCGAGATCGTCATAACTGTTTCCGCGGCCAAGGGAAGCCGCACCCGCCAGTGTCCGGCCGCAGACCGCGGCCACCCGCCCGCCCAGCTGCTCGATCAGGATGGCATGGATGCGGGCGATGCCCCCGCTGCCCAGGATGACGCTCTTCAACCCCTCGGCCGGGCGACCTGTCATCGTGCCCGATCCGGACCCGAGAAGACCGCCTTCTCTTTTCGGTTTGCCGAATAAAATTCTTGTTCCATAATCCGAAAAAAACAGAATATATGATCGGCGTCAAGGCGCCGACCCCGGGTTCGAGATGCGGTCCCGGGGCGGACATGCGACACGGCGCGATCGAGGAAGGAGATGCCATGGCCGACCACCTCACCGACCATCGGGGCGGCTTTCCTGCCGGTTTCACGGCCGTCACTCGCTTCGAAGATCCGGCAGAAGCTACCGGCATTTCCTTCGGCGTGCTCAAGCTCGCGGCAGGCGAAAGCACGAGCCTGGAGACCCGGCATGAGACCGCCTGGCTGCTGATGAAGGGCCGTGCCGATGTGACCGCCGGCAATGCGAGCCGCAGCTTCGAGCGCAAATCCCTGTTCGACGAGCAGCCGAGCTGCCTGCATGTCGCCGCCGGCGAGCGCGTGCGCATCGCCGCGGCAACGGAATGCGAGTTCACCGTCTACGCCACGGCCAACGGCGCGCCGTTCGCCAGCCGCTTCTACGGCCCCGAGGACGTCGCCAACGAGCATCGCGGCAAGGGCCAGGTGGACGACGCCTGCTACCGGTTCGTGCGCACCATTTTCGACCGGCGCAACGCCGACCCGGCGGCGGAGCTCGTGCTGGGCGAGGTGATCACCTTCCCGGGGCGCTGGTCCAGCTATCCGCCCCACCATCACCCCCAACCCGAGATCTACCACTACCGCTTCACCCGGCCCGAGGGCTATGGCCACGCCGAACTCGGCGAGCAGGTGTTCAAGCTGCGCGCCTTCGACACCATCCGCATCCCGGCCGGGCTCGACCATGCCCAATGCGCCGCGCCGGGCTATGGCATGTACTATGCCTGGGTCATCCGCCATCTGCCCCAGAACCCCTACGGCGTGCCCGAGTTCACCGCCGAGCACCGCTGGACCATGGAGCCCAATGCCGATTTCTGGCGGCCGAAGACCGGCGGTCCGGGACGGCGCGAGACGTGAGCAGCAAGGCTGCACCACAAGGCAGCCGCCGCGCCATGGCCAAGCCGGTGCTTGATGCCATCGCCATCGGCCGCGTCTCGGTCGATCTCTACGGCCAGCAGGTGGGCGGCCGGCTCGAAGACATGGCGAGCTTCGCCAAATATGTCGGGGGCTGTCCGGCCAATATCGCCATCGGCGGCTCGCGCCTCGGCCTGAAGACGGCGCTTCTGAGCCGCGTGGGCGACGAGCAGATGGGCCGCTATGTCCGCGAGCTGTTGATGCGCGAGGGCGTGGACGTGAGCCGGCTGGCGACCGATCCGCGGCGTCTCACCGCCCTGGCCATTCTCGGCATCCGCGATTCCTCGAGCTTCCCGCTGCTGTTCTATCGGGAGAACTGCGCCGACATGGGGCTGGTGGAGGCCGACATCGACGAGGCCTTCATCGCCTCGGCCCGGGCCGTCATCGTCACCGGCACCCATTTCACCACGCCGGCGGTGGCCGCCGCCAGCCGCCGGGCCATGACGATCGCCAAGCGTCATGGGCGCCAGGTCGTGCTCGACATCGACTACCGCCCGGTGCTCTGGGGCCTCGCCGGCCATAGCGAAGGCGAGAACCGCTTCATCGACAGCGCCAAGGTGACCGCCCGACTCCAGGGCATCGTGGCGGACTGCGACGTCGTGGTCGGCACCGAGGACGAGATCCACATCGCCGGCGGCAGCACCGATACCCGGGAAGCACTGATCCAGCTGCGCGAAGCGACCAAGGCCGTCATCCTCATGAAGCGAGGGCCGGAGGGCTGCGTGGTCTTCGACGGCCCGATCCCCAAGCGGATCGAGGACGGCCTGGTCGTGCCCGGCTTCCCGGTCGAGGTCTACAACGTGCTGGGCGCGGGCGACGGTTTCATGAGCGGGTTCCTGCGCGGCTATCTGCGGGGCGAGTCCCTGGCCGAATCCTGCCGCTACGCCAACGCCTGCGGCGCGCTGGTCGTCTCTCGCCACGGTTGCTCCCCGGCCTCACCGACCTGGCCGGAACTCAGCCGGTTCCTCGACCGGGGCAGCCCGCATCGCGCCCTCAGGCATGATGCGGATCTGGAGCATATCCACTGGGCGACGACGCGCCGCGGCGACTGGCCGGAGATCTGCGCGCTCGCCTTCGATCACCGTCCGCAGTTCGACGCGCTCGCCGAACGCCACGGCCAGCCGCCGGAGAAGATCGCCGCCTTCAAGGCCCTGGTCTATCGCGCCGCGCGCCAGGTGGCGGGCGGCGATCCCGCCTTCGGCATTCTGGTCGACGACCGCTATGGCCAGGGCGTGCTCGACCAGGCCGGCGACGGCAGTCACTGGGTCGCCCGGCCCATCGAGCAGGCGGCGGTCACGCCGCTCGCCTTCCTCGGCGGACCCGACGTGGGACTGACCTTGCGCGAGTGGCCCATCACCCAGACGGTCAAATGCCTGATCTTCTGGCAGCCAGACGATCCTCCGGCCATCGCCGGGGCGCAGATTCAGCAACTCAAGATCCTGGCCCAGGCCTGCCGCGACACGGGCCATGAATTGCTGCTGGAGCTGATCGCCAACCGGAAGCGGCCGGGCGACGGGCCGGCGACGATCGAGATGATGCGGCGCGTCTATGCGCTGGGCATCAGGCCCGACTGGTGGAAGCTGGCGGCGCCCGAAGCGGAGTCCGACTGGAAGCCCATCGAGCGGACGATCCGCTCGGCCGATCCCTATTGCCGTGGCGTCCTGCTGCTGGGCTTCGATGCGCCCATCGCCAAGCTCGCCGCCGCGTTTGCGACCGCCGCGGCCCAGCCGATCTGCAAGGGCTTCGCCGTCGGCCGCAGCATCTTCGCCAAGCCGGCGGAAGACTGGCTCTCGGGCCGCATCGACGATGTCGCCGCGGTGCGCCGCATCGCCGGCGCCTACCGGCGCCTCGTCGAGGCCTGGCGGACGGCGCGCGGCGCGGCCGCGAACGGCACGGCGTTGCGCAAACGGATGGGGTGAAACCATGGCGCGCATGACCATGGCGCAAGCGCTGCTGCGCCACCTGGCGGCTCAGATGGTCGAGATCGACGGGCGGGAGCAGCCGCTGTTCGCCGGCGTCTTCGCCATCTTCGGCCATGGCAACGTCGCCGGCATCGGCCAGGCGCTGGCCGAGATGGGAAACCGGCTGCCCACCTTCCGGGCCCACAACGAGCAAGCCATGGCCCATGCGGCCATCGCCTTCGCCAAGGCCAGCAACCGGCGCCGGATGATGGTCTGCACCAGCTCGGTCGGCCCGGGCGCCACCAACATGGTGACGGCGGCGGCACTCGCCCATGTCAATCGCCTGCCGGTGCTGCTGCTGCCGGGCGATGTCTTCGCCGGCCGCCGGCCCGATCCCGTGCTGCAGCAGGTCGAGAGCTTCGCCGATCCGACCGTCTCGGCGAACGACTGCTTCCGCCCCGTCGCCCGCTATTGGGACCGCATCACCAGGCCGGAACAGCTTCTGGCGAGCCTGCCCCAGGCCATCCGCGTGTTGACCGATCCGGCCGAATGCGGGCCCGTGGTGTTGGCCCTGCCCCAGGACGTGCAGGCCGAGGCGGCCGAGTTCCCCGAGAGCTTCTTCGCCCCGCGCCTGATCCGCCCGCGCCGGCCGGCGCCCGACGCGGACGAGCTCGGCGCCGCTGTCCGGCACCTCAAGGCGGCCAAGGCGCCCATTGTCGTGTGCGGCGGAGGCGTCCACTACAGCGAGGCAGCGGGCGATCTTGCCGCCTTCGCCGAGCGCCATGGCCTGCCCGTGGCCGAGACCCAGGCGGGCAAGGGCGCGCTACCCTGGACCCATCGCCTCAACATGGGCGCCATCGGCGTCACCGGCACGGCGGCGGCGAACGAACTCGCCCGCAACGCCGACCTGGTGCTCGCGGTGGGCAGCCGGCTGCAGGATTTCACCACCGGCTCCCACGCCCTCTGGTCGCGTGGTGCCGGCCTGATCCAGCTCAACGTCGCCGCCTTCGACGCCTACAAGCAGCAGGCCTTGCCCCTGGTCGCCGACGCGCGAGCCGGGCTGGCGGCGCTGTCTGCAGCACTTCAGGGCTGGCACGCGCCCGAGAGCTGGACCAAGCGGGCCGAGAGCCTGCGCGGCGATTGGCAGAAGGTGGTGGACCGGGTGACGGCGCCGCCGGCAGGCAATGCGCTCCCCTCCGACGCCCAGGTGCTGGGGGCGGTCAATCGCAAGGCCGGGCCGCGGGACATCATGGTGTGCGCCGCCGGCGGCTTGCCGGGAGAGCTGCACAAGCTCTGGCGCGCCGCCGATCCCAAGGGCTATCACCTGGAGTACGGCTATTCCTGCATGGGCTACGAAATCGCCGGCGGGATGGGAGTCAAACTCGCCTCCCCCGACCGGCGGGTCATCGTGCTGGTGGGGGACGGCAGCTATCTGATGATGAACTCGGAGATCGCCACCGCGGTGATGATGGGCCTGAAGCTGGACATCGTGCTCCTCGACAACCGCGGCTTCGGCTGCATCAACCGGCTGCAGCAGTCGGTGGGCGACAGGCCGTTCAACAATCTTCTGGCCGACGTGCCCGGCGCCGTCCGCCAGGCCGACGTCGATTTCGCCGGCCATGCCCGCAGCCTCGGCGCCGAAGCCGAGAAGGTCGGCAGCATTGGCGAGTTGGAAAAGGCCCTCGACCGGGCCGCCAAGTCGCCGCGGACCCACGTCATCGTCATCGAGACGGACCCGGCGATCTCGACCCGGGAGGGGGGCGCCTGGTGGGACGTACCCGTCGCCGAGGTGGCCGCGCGCGCCGAAATCCGCCAGGCTCACGCCGCCTATACCGAGGCCCTATCGCGCCGCGACGGCGCGTAGCGGCCGAGAACCACATCCCGACAAGCATCCCAGAGGAACCGTCATGACCGTCAAGCTCGGCATCAACCCCATCGGCTGGACCAACGACTGCATGCATTGGCTGGGGGATTTCATCCCGCTGGAGCAATGCCTGGCCGAAGTGAAACAGGCGGGATTCTCCGGCGTCGAACTCGGCCGCAAGTTCCCGCGCGACGCCGCCAAGCTCGGCCCGCTGCTCGATGCCCACGGGATATCCCTGGTCTCCGGCTGGTACAGCGCCGAGCTGTTGCGCCGCAGCGTCAAGGAAGAGACCGCCGCCATGGCGGCGCATCTCACGCTGTTGAAGAAACTTGGATCCCCGGTGATGGTCTTCGCCGAGACCACGGGCGAGATCATCAACAACGTGGGCGCGCCGGCCTCGTCGCGGCCGAAAATCGACAGCCTCGGCGACTGGAAGCGCCTCGGCCAGCGCTTCACCGCCGTCGCCGACCATATGCTGGACAAGGGCGCGCGCATGGCCGTGCACCATCACATGGGCACGGTGATCGAGACGGCCGAAGAGGTGGACCGGCTCATGGACAATTGCGGGCCCTCCGTCGGCCTGCTGCTCGATACCGGCCACATGACCTTCGCCGGCGGCGATCCGGTGGCCGTGGCCAAGCGTCATGCGAGCCGCATCGTCCACGTCCATTGCAAGGACATCCGGCGCTACGCGCTGGCCGCCTGCCGGGAGCGCGACGTGAGTTTTTCCCAGGCCGTGCTGCAGGGCCTCTTCACCGCGCCGGGCGACGGCATCGTGGACTATCCGGCCCTGTTCAAGATCCTCGCGGCGGCCGGCTACAAGGGCTGGCTGGTGCAGGAGGCCGAGCAGGACCCGCGCGCCGCCCACCCGCTCACCTATGCCCGCCTCGGCTGCGCCCATCTGAAGAAGCTTTGCGGCACGGCGAAGCTGAAGCTCGCCTGACGCAGCCATGGCACGCCGGCTCAATATCGGTCTCATCGGCGCCGGCTTCATCGGCCGGGCCCATGTCTTCGGCTACACCGCCCAGCCGGTGATCTTCCCCGAGGCGGCGGCGTTTCCCGTGCTGGAACTGCTGGCCGAAGCGACGCCGGAGCTCGCCGCAGCCGGAGCGGCGCGCCTCGGCTTTCGCCGGCACACTGCCGACTGGCGAGCGCTGATCGCCGATCCGGCCATCGACATCGTCGACATCTGCGTCCCCAGCAACCTGCACCGGGAGATCGCGCTCGCCGCGATTGCCGCCGGCAAGGCCGTCTATTGCGAGAAGCCGGTCGGGCTCAACGGGATGGAAGCTTCGGAGATCGCCGAGGCCGCGACCCGCGCGGCCGTGGCGAGCCTGGTCGGCTTCACTTACTTGCGCAATCCCATGGTTGCCTTCGCCCGACGCCTCATCGACGACGGCGCCATCGGCCGCCTGCTCCACTTCCGCGGCGCCCACAACGAGGACTATCTCTCCGATCCCGCCCATCCGTTCATCTGGCGCTGCGACCCGGCCATCGCCGGTCGGGCCGGCGCGCTGGGCGATCTCGGCTGCCACATCATCAGCATCGCCGAGGCGCTGTGCGGCGAGATCCGCGCCGTCTCGGCCATGACCCGCATGGTGGTAAAGGAACGGCCGGTGCGCCCGGGGGCCAGCGACATGCGCGCCGTGGGCAACGACGACCAGGTCCAGTTCCTGGCCGAGTTCGCCGGTGGCGCCACCGGCCATCTCGAGGCCAGCCGGGTGGCCAGCGGCAGTAAGATGGACATCACCTTCGAGATCACCGGCAGCGAAGGCGCGATCCAGTTCGACGGCGAGCGCCTGGGCGAGCTGCGCGTTTACTCGCGCCGCGACCCCGCCGACCACCAGGGCTTTCGTACCATTTCGGCCGGCCCGGCCCATCCGCCGTACGGCAACTTCCTGCCCGGTGCCGCCCACGGCATCAGCTTCAACGATCTCAAGGTCATTGAGGTCCAGAACCTGATGCAGCTCGTTGCGGCCGGCGAGCCGGCCGTCCCGGATTTCCAGGGTGCGGCCCATATCGGCCGGGTGCTGGACGCCGTGCTCGCCTCGGCGGGGGAGCGGCGCTGGGCGGTGGTGGATCGGTAGCGGCGAAACCGCACTGGACAGAAGCCAAGGGCTCGAAGAATCCAGTGGCCCTGCATCGTGGGGTCAGGGAGCCTGCCAGACGCTGCGCCAGCCGGGGCCGACTTGAGACCTCGGATGTGCATTCCCAAGTCGTCTGCCTCGACTTGGCCGGCCCTTACCGCTGGATGAACTGGAGCAGCGCGTCCCGGTCGCGCAGATCGCCAATCATCATCGCGACGTCGTCGGGGCAAATCCGCAGCAACGTGGGCGTCACGAGAATCCGGTCGGCCAGGACGCGCTTGGGCGCCTGCAGCACGTCGACCACTTCGAGATTGGCCTGGAGCTCCTTGTCCGAGGCGATGGCTTGGCGAAGATTGGTCAATGCGGCGACCGATGTCGGCGCGCCGGTCGCGATATAGAGCCGAAGGCGCACGGACTGGGCCTTACTGTCCTGTGCTGGATCGCGGCCATGTCGCTGCTTGATCATCGCCTGCCGCCTTTCCGCTCCACGCGGCGCCCGCCCGGGACGGCCGGCTCGACTCCCCGGCTCTGCAAGACTTGGATCAGATCCGCGGAGCGCCTACCCCGGCCGCGGCCCTCTTCGTCGTCAAGTTGATTCAGCTCGGCCTGGCGGGCGGTGATGTCCGCCCGCACCTCATCGAGCTGAACGGCGAGTCGGCGCAGATTCTGTCCGATTTCCCCTCGCTTCCTGGCGAACTCCGCGGTTCGATCCTGCTCCGCTCGCGCCACTTTCTGTTCCTTTTCCAGCCTTGCCGTGCCCAACAGCACCTCGCCGCCGGCGGAATAGACATCGGCCAAGGTCACGCCATGCCTGGACAGAGTCAGTTCGCGTACCTGGTTCGAATGCCACATGCCGCGCGACTTGACGATAGTGAGGGCACGATTGCGTTCGCCGCCTAGGGCCCGGAACGACAGATGGATCCAGGTGTCGGCTATGGTCGAAACGTTCGAACGCGTGGTCTCCTCTTCCGGCGCGCTATTGCCGAGCAGGGCCGTCACGAAGACCGTCATTCCAAGGCTCTTGGCAAACGCGATGAGGCCCTGGGCGATGCCGCGATGCTGGCCCGCATCCGGGCCGTCGACCAAGGCCGAGATCGGGTCGATCACGAGCACTTGCGGCCGCAAAGCCTCGATCTCGCGCTGGACCAGGATGCCGCTGTCGTCGGGGCCTTGCGACCCGGTTCGCAACGACCGGAGGTGCAAATGGCCGGACTTGACGTAACCAGCGAGCTTGATGCCGACCGACGAGAGGTTACGGACAATTTGCGCCGGCGCTTCGTCGAAGGAAACAAAGAGCGCCCGCTCACCCCTCCGGCAGGCCGCGGCGATGAAACAGCCGGCCAGTGTCGTCTTGGTAGTGCCCGGCGAACCGGAAACAAGGATACTGGAGCCGCGGTAATAGCCGCCACCCAGCATCGTGTCCAAGCGCTTGACGCCCGAGCTCACGCGCTTGCCGGAGACGCGATAGTCGAGCCGGCGCGTATCGTCGCTGGAAATCTCAAGTCCCCGCGGTCCGATCACCATAGAGTGCTCATTGGCGGAATGCGACGTGCCGCGGTACTTGGCGACCCTGAGCGAGCGCTGCAGCGTCGGCCCCTGCAGCCGGTTTTGCAACAGCACGACGCAGGCGCTGAGATAGGGCAGGAAGCTCTGGCGCGGGGTCAGATGCTGCAGTTCGCCGAGATCGAACTTGGCCGTCATGACTCCGGTCAATCGATGGCGCTCGAGCCAATCGAACAGGCGGTATATCTCCCTCCGCTCCGCGATCTCATCTTCGAGAAAGGCGAGCAGCACGTCGATCGCATCGAACACGACGCGCTTTATCCCGTGCGCCTCGACCTGCGCCGTCAGTCCGGCGAGCAGGCCATTGAGATCGAACTGGCCAGACTGGCGCATGTCGGAGTTTGGCCTTGCATCGTGAATCACGACCTTGCGCCGCACCCGCCGACCCCCGGCTACGCTCAGCGGCCAGCCGAAATTTCCGGCGGATTGCTTCAGTTCCTCGGGGCTTTCTTCGAACGTGACCAGCAGGCCGGATTCGCCATGCTGGATGCCACCACTGACCAGGCTTTGCACCGAGAAGATCGTCTTGCCCGATCCTGGCCCTCCGGCGACCAGCGTCACATGCGACCTGGGTAGGCCACCTCCCGTGATCTCGTCGAATCCCCGGATGCCCGTCGCCGCTCGTTCAACCCGATGATCGCCTGCCACCTTGCTGTAAAACACCTTTGCTCCTTTCCTGCCCGAATTCCGCCTGTCAGGCGACCCTGTCCAGAGCACGCCGAAGTCGGAGTGCCAGCTCGCTTTTGTTGTATGGCTTGGACAAAACCTGGATGCGATCGTCCAGCCGGGCGTGCCGCAGAATCGGATTGTCGGCGTAGCCGGTGGTAAATAGCACGCGCACGCTCGGCCTTTTTTGCCACACGGCCTGGACCAGATCCCAGCCGCTCATGCCGCCGGGCATGACTACATCGGTGAACAACAGATCGACAGGACTCCCGGACGCCAGCACCATTTCGGCCGATGGGCCGTCGACGGCCTCGACCACGCTGTATCCGAGATCCCGAAGCATGAGCGTCGCCGTTTCGCGGACCATGGCGTCGTCCTCGACCAGCAGGATGCTTTCGCTTCCGTGCGGGATTCCGGTCGGCACACCTACCATTTCTCGTGCCCCCAGACTGCCCTGGACCCGCGGCAGGTAGAGCTTCACCGTGGTGCCATGACCGGGCTCGCTGTAGATCAGCAGGTGGCCGCCGCATTGCTTGACGAAGCCATGCACCATGGCGAGGCCGAGCCCGCTGCCCTTGCCGACGCCCTTGGTGGTGAAGAACGGCTCGAGAGCGCGAGCCTGGACTTCCGGCGGCATCCCGCTGCCGGTATCGCCGACCGACAGCATGACGTATTCGCCCGGCAGCAGGTCGGGAAGCTTCGGGGCGCGATCGGCATCGAGCCGTACATTCTGCGTCTTGATGGTCAGCGTGCCACCGCCGGCCATGGCATCCCGGGCGTTGATGGCCAGATTGAGCAGCGCGTTCTCCAATTGATTCGGATCGGTCAGGACCGGCCAGAGATCTGGGGCGAGCACCGTCTCGATGGTGACGGTCTCGCCGAGCGACCGATGCAGCAGCGGCGACAGACTCTCGATCAGACTATTGACTTTGACGATCTCTGCCTGCATCGGCTGCTGGCGGGCGATCGCGAGGAGGCGATTTACCAGGTCCGAGCCACGCAGCGCCGATTCCAATGCCATCTGGAGGAGCGAGAGCTTGTCGCCGACTTTGGCCTCGGGCCACTCGTTGATCAGCTCGAGATTGCCGATGATGATCGTCAACAGGTTGTTGAAGTCATGGGCGATCCCGCCGGTCAGCTGACCGATCGCCTCCAGCTTTTGTTGTTGCCTGAGCTGCTCCTCGGCGAGCCAGCGCTCCGTGATGTCCATGGTGGCGCCGACCATGCGGATGGGCTGGCCCAGCTCGTCTCGCACGAAGTCCCCGCGCTCGACCACCACCCGCTCATGGCCATCGGATCGAATGATTCGATATTGATGGGAGAAAGGACGGCGCAGCCTGTACGCATCCGTGAATGTCTCTCCCACTCTGGCGCGATCGTCGGGATGCACATACTTCAGGATGACTCCAACGCGCAGGGGCAGGTCCGCCTCGTCGAGGCCGAAGATTGTTTCTATGCCTTTGGTGCAGACGACCGTATCGGTGGCATCGTCGACTTCCCAGCCGCCGACCTGGGCAATACGCTCCATCTCCGTCAACAGCACCTGGGAACGGGTCAGCCGGTCGGTTGTTTCCCTGTTCTCCGTCACGTCCTGGACGATGCCGACCATCTTGACCGGCTTCCCGCTCGAAGGGGCGCGCAGGATTTTGGATCGCTCCCGGACGATGGCTTCCCGGCCGTCGGGACGGATGATGCGATGTTCCAGGTCGTAGTCCTCGCCGGTCGAGATGGCCTTGGCGGCCGCCTCGCGGACTCTTTCCCTGTCGTCGGGGTGGACGGCGCGAAAGAAGACATCATTCGAAACTTCGATCTCGCCCGGCTTGTAGCCGAATATCCGGAAGGTCTCATCGGACCAACGCAACGGCTTGTCACCGGATTCATCCAGGTTGGCGAGATCGATTTCCCAGCTTCCCATCCTGGCGACTTGTTGGGCCTGAAGAAGGCTCGCCTGGCTCTCCCGCAGAGCTTCGTCGATCATCTCCAAGTCGGTCACATCCGTCCTGATGGCCACGATCTTGCCGTCGGCCATATGGTGATCGCGAGCCAGGATCCAGATGCCGCGGCTATCTTGGTAGAGATGGGCCTTGTCCGGCTGGCGATGGGCGGCCAGGCGCTCTTGCAGGAATTCCTCCTCGCGACCGACCGCTTCCGGGTAGTAGCCGGCGCGCAAGTGAGATCGGACCAATTCCTCGAAGGTCCGTCCTATGGCTTGTTCGGCGATCTTGGGGAGCAGGAACTTCCGATACTGGGAGTTCATCATGACCAGCTTGTCGGAAGCGTCGTAGATGGCAAATCCGTCGGGGATGCTTTCCACGGCATGGGAAAGCAGCTCTTCCGCGGCACGCGCCCGGAGCGTAGCCTCGACTTCGGCCGTCTCGTCATTTGAGATACAGCGATACCCGCTGAACCGGCCCTGCTGGTCGAACATGGGGGTCCCGCTTACGCGGCGATGGCGAATCTGGCCGCCTTCAGCCGAGACGGAATAGCGGAAGTCGCGAAAACTTTCCCTGGCCATGAGTCTGGCTCTGAGCCCCGCCCACAACGGAGTGGTTGGGGGATCGCTATCCCCGACTATCTCCTACATTTTGCGGCCTCGTATATTGGCGAGGCGCAAACCTGAAAGGCTGTCGTACCTCTCGGATACATTGCTGACACACAGCTCCGCGTCCAGTTCCCAATGCCAATGGGCGGCGATGTCGGTGAAGCTGCGGAATCTTTCTTCGCTCGCGCGAAGGCGCTCCTCGGTCTGGCGGTGCTGCAAGATCTCCTGATCCAGCAAGGCAGCCCTGGCAGCCAACGACGCGGCCATGGAATCGAAGCTGTCCGCCAGAGTCCTGAATTCCGACGGGGCAATTCTCAATTCGCTGCGGGCGGTGAGGTCGCCGGACGCTATTCTGCGACTGAGCGCGACCAGCGCGTTCAGGGGCCGAAGGATGAAGGACTCGCTCACCAGGTAGCTGCCGATCAGCAGCAAGGCACCAAGGATGCCCAGCCCAAGAAGGCGATTTCGGAGCTCCGCTTGAGTTCCGGCAAAGATGGCCGCCGTCGGTATTCCCACATAAGCATAGTCGGACGCCAAATGAGAGGGATCCGCCGATGGAGCGATGACGAAATAGAGGCGCTCCATTCCGTCCAATCCAGCCACTTTAAAGGCGCCGCCGTCCTGGTGCGCCAGCAGTTGACGGTACATCGCCGTATCTCGCACATCCTGGCCAATGTAGCGCGCTGGATCTGGAAATCGCGCAAGCTGCCGGCCACCGCCATCGATGATCCCATAACTCGAGTTCGCAGGAAGCGGGACATCGCCCAAGGCGTTGCTGAACCACAGCAAATCCAGCAGCGCAGCGACGATCCTCGTGGATCCGCTGGCCGCGTCGGTAAAGGAATACGCATAGGCCCGCTGGGCCTTGCCTGTGGCCCGTCCGACGACGAACCCGCCCTCCACGAAGTCGCGTGTCTTCGATACCTCCTGGAACCATTGCCGATCAGCTACATTGATGGGCTTCGCTAGAGGTATCCCGCTGCATAGGATCGTTCCGTCGAGACTCACTACTATGAGATTGTTGTATCTCGGCTGCGATTTCAAAACCCGCGCCAGCGACGCGTTGCACCGGGAGGGATCGGCAGACTGGACTTCCGGTATCTGGCTCAGGAGATCCAGGAGCAGCTTTGCGCTGTCGCGTATCTGGTGCGCAACTTCCGGCACGGATGCCGCCGCCGTCCGGGCTTGCTCAATGGCATCGGCCAGAGCAGCGTCGCGATCGACATAGGCCTCGCTGACGAGGTATGCCGCGGCCAGCCCGATCAGGACAAAAATTCCTACCGCGAGCCGCGCTCGCATTGAGGAAAGCAGATTCAGCGGCCTTGCGGACGCGATTGGCATTACGAATAGATTACGCACAATTCATGAGGGGTGCATAGCACGCGAGACATCGAGCTGCCTGATTTCCGGGAAAGGCATCTCATCGTTTCGTTCGAGCTGCTGCCTTGACGTAGGTTGTTGATACTTATTCCATTATTTCAAAGATTTGGAGGGCCTTCGCCTTGTTGAAGCGCGGAGCGGAGGTTGGGTTGTCATTGGCTGCCAAGGCAATCGGCGGGAATGGCAGCAGGCTCATGTGACTTTGTGATCCCGAGACTCAACCGTCCTGAACCCCTTCGTGCCGCCCTCGATCAAGCCGTTCCCATTGGCAACCACCGCATCAGCGCTCACGTGCCGGTCGAGCAGCTGTGCACAACATCGGGGGGCGGCATTCGCGGGCACCAGGAGTGCCGACGAGGAACCGGACCAACTGCAAGGTTACGAGCTCAGCTCACCCTCGGCACGCGCTTGGGAGTGCCCGCCAGTTCGAAGGTCAGAACAGTGCAGGGGGCCCTCTTGACGCTCGCGCGCCCGATACCTAACTCGTCTGGCACTCGATGCCAGGGAGTGCCAGCGGCGGCCCCGGGGGTTTGCCGAGGGTGGCGTATCGGCCCTGCCGCAGCCCATGCTTCCTTGGCGTCATGGCCGACGTATCGCAACGAAGGAGGGAGAAGCCATGGCCGTGTTCCTGCCCAATCCGTTCGGGAGCTTGCTCGAATTCCAGGAGGCGTTGAACGCACTGCGCGCCAGCAGCTGGCTCGAATCGAGCCCGAGCGGTGCCGGCTCGTATCCTCCGATCAATGTATTTCGAAAGGGGGACGACTTCGTCTTGATTACCGAGCTGGCAGGCATCAAGAAGTCCGATCTCGACATTCAGATCAAAGACAACACCGTGCGCATCGCCGGAGCGAAGGAGGTCAAGTATCCGGAGAAAGCCGGCTTGCACCGGCGCGAACGACTGGCCGGCCGGTTTGACAGGGCCTTGACGCTGCCGATCCACATCGATGCCGATCAAGCCAAGGCGGAGTATCGCGACGGCATACTGGCGCTGTTCCTGCCGCGCGCCGAGCGCGACAAGCCCAAACAGGTCAAAGTCAACTAGAGCGATTGCAAGGTGACGGAGGCAAACATGGCGAAGGCACAGGCCCTGGAAGTCCAGGAAAAGAAGGAGCTGGTCTCCAAGGAGGAGAAGACCGTTCCGGCCAAGTACTACATCCCGCCCGCCGACATCTATGAGACCGACGACGCGTTGAGCGTGGTCCTCGAAGTGCCAGGCGTGGAGAAGAACAACCTGAATATCAGCCTCGAGAATGACGTGCTGAAGATCGACGCCCAGATCGATTTGGCCCAGTACGAAGGCCATGAGCCGATCTATACCGAATACAGCGTGGGGCATTTCCAGCGGGCCTTCACGCTATCGAGCAAGATCGATCAGGACAACATCTCAGCGGAGCTGACTGACGGCGTATTGACCCTGACGCTGAAAAAACTGAAGGAGGCCAAGCTGAGGCGGATCGCATTGAGTTGAGCGTCCAACGTCAAAGCCTGGGGGGGCCGCTGGGGGGCGGCTGCGGGGGCCCGGCCGGGCCACTGGCAGCCACCCCCCAGTCGCGATGCAAGGAAGGCCTGACGTGAAGAAGCGGACGATCCTCGTGAACGACAAGATGCAACGGGGCTACCGCTACACGCTGAGCGAGCCGGCAGGGCGAAACTTCGATCCCGAGTTCGAGCCGGAACTGACCCCGGCCGAGATGCTGCAACTCGGCGTATTCGGCGGCAAGTACATGACCGACGCGACCGCGGAATTTCCCAAGAGCTGGTTCCGCGGCGCCAAGCTTGCGGCCGCGGCAAAGGATCGCTCGCTCAATTATTTTGGCGTCGACGCCAGCCAGCCGCTTTCCGTCTGGCAGGAGAAAGGGTGGATTCATCCCGACGACCCGCGGGGCTGGTTTCAATGGTATTGCCGCTACTACATGGGCCGCCGGATGCCGACGGAAGACCGGCGGCAAATCCGCCGCTGGAAGGCCATGCGCCGCCACGTCCAGCAAATACGACGGCATTGCGAGCCGGGCGACATATTCTGTCGACGCCGGCAGCGACAGGCGCTGTTGCACTGGGCCTATGACAGCCGCAAGATCTGATCCATGACAGCATGCCGGGGCTGACGCCGAAAACGACGCAGGCCGCTGCGCCGCTTCCGTAACCGACCGGAGCATGCCGGCCCGCCGATGGCGATCGGTCGCAGGCTGGAACAGCTACGCATCGGGAAAAATCGCTATATTCCGCCGCCCATCTTCAATGAGCACGGCGCACCGCTTGTCAGCCTCCGTCCCCATCAATGCCAAAGCTTCCGCGCCCTGGCCCCGGGGCGCGTCCTGGATTCTGGCGGCGACCATCATCGCCTCCAGCATGGCCTTCATCGACATGACGGTGGTCAACATCGCGCTGCCGGTGCTCCAGCGCCGGCTCGGCGCCAGCTTCGTCGAGGCCCAGTGGGTGGTCGAGGCCTACACGCTGTTCCTGTCGGCCCTCGTGTTGCCCGGCGGGGCGCTGGGCGATCTCTATGGCCGGCGCCGGGTCTTCGTCATCGGCATCCTGCTCTTCGCCCTGGCCTCGGCCGCCTGCGGCCTGGCGCCCGACCCGGTGACCCTGATCGTGGCGCGCGCGATCCAGGGCGTCGGCGGCGCGTTATTGATGCCGGGAAGCCTCGCCATCCTGTCGGCCAGTTTCCCGCGGGAGCGCCAGGGCTATGTCATCGGCGTCTGGTCGGCGGCCTCGGGCATCGCGGTCTCGATCGCGCCGGCGCTGGGCGGCTGGCTGATCGACGCCTTCAGCTGGCGCGCCGTATTTCTCATGAACCTGCCGCTTGCCGCCGCGGCTCTCGCCATCGTCATGACCAAGGTGCCCGAGAGCCGTTCGCCGCGCGCCGGGCGGCTCGACATTCCGGGCGCCTTGCTTGCCATCCTCGGCCTCGGCGGGCTGACACTGGGCCTGATCCAGGCCGGACGATCCGGCTTCGGCGATCCCTTGTCCCTGGGCGGGATCGCCATCGGCGTGCTCGGCCTCGGCGGCTTCATCGCGGTGGAGGACGGTTCGGCCCATCCGATGATTCCCCTGGCGCTGTTCCGCATGCGCGTCTTCGCCGCCATCCAGGGATTCACCTTCCTGCTCTGGGCAGCACTTTCCGGCGCCCTCTTCTTCGTCCCCTTCCGCCTGATGCAGATCCAGGGTTTTCCGCCGATCGAGGCCGGCGCCTCCCTGCTGCCCTTCGTCGTCGTCGTTTCCCTGCTCTCCCACTGGGCCGGGCGCCTGGTGGACCGGCTGGGCGCGCGCGGGCTGCTCATGACCGGCTCGGCGCTGGCCAGCCTGGGATTTCTTTGCCTCGCATTTCCCGGGCTGGACACGCCCTACTGGCTCGGCATCCTGCCGGCGCTGCTGGTGGTGGGGCTGGGCATGGGCCTCTGCGTCGCGCCGGTCACGGTCACGGCCCTCAATGCCGCCGGCGCCGAGCATGTCGGGCTCGCCTCGGCCGTCAACAACATGGCGGCCAGGGTCGGCGGGCTGATCGCCATCGCGATCTTCGGGATCCTGCTGGCCGATCGCTTCGGCTTCGCCCTCGACCGGTCCCTCGCGGCCCTGGCGCTGCCCGACTGGGCGGTCGCGGCCCTGGCGCCGGAGCGCGGAAAGCTCGCCGCCGCCGTCCTGCCCCTGGGACTTTCAAGCGACCAGCAGACGGCACTTCAGGCGGCGATCCGGCTCGCCTTCCTCGACGGCTATCGCTGGGTCATGGGCGCGGCGGCGGCGTTTGCCTTCACCAGCACCTTCGTCGCCGCGCGCTGGCTGGGGCGCGAGAAGAGAGCGCCAGGCGCTCAGCCCTCCCAATAGGACTGGTCGGAGAAGCGCTCCACCAGCAGATCGATGAAGCCGCGGACCTTGGCCGAGAGATGGCGGCGGTGGGGGTAGATGGCGCTGATGGGATAGGGCGCCGGCCGATAGTTCTTCAGCGCAGGCACGAGGCGCCCCTCCTTCAGCTCCCGCGCGGCGAGGAATTGCGGGGCCAGCAGCAGGCCCTGGCCGGCGAGCGCCGCGATCCTGAGCGCCTCGACGCTGTTGGTCTCCAGATTGCCGGAGATCCTGGCCGCCTCCTCGCCTGATGGTCCGGTGAAGCGCCATTCGCGCCCGAAGGGCGAATGGGCATAGCGCAGGCAATTGTGGTCCGCCAGATCCGCCGGCTTCTTCGGCATTCCGTGGCGCTTGAAATAAGCCGGCGCGCCGCAGAGCACGTAACTGTACGTCACCAGATGGCGGATGATCAGGCTCGATTCTCCGCCCGGCACCATCCGGACCGCGAGATCGAAACCCTCCTCCACCATGTCCACCATCCTGTCGGTCATGATGAGAACGATGTCCACGGCGGGATGGCGTTCGGTGAACTCGGCACCGACTTTCGCCACGTGACGGGTGAGTGCCGTCGAGGTATTGATCCTCAGCTGACCCTTCGGCACCGCCTGCGCGGCGCCGGCCGCTTGATCGGCCTCGTCGATCTCGGCCAGGATCTGGGCACAGCGCTCATAGTAGGCCTTGCCCACCTCCGTCAGGCTGACCTTGCGGGTGGTGCGGTTCAACAGCCTGGCGCCGAGACGCTCCTCCAGGGCATGGATGTGGTTGCTGACCATGGTGGGCGACAGGCCGAGACGCCGGGCCGCGGCGGAAAAGCCGCCGTTTTCCACGACCTTGACGAAAGCCGCCATGCTGGCGATGCGGTCCATGGCCCTCTCGATTTCCAAGCTGGGCTTCAAAGTCCTTTTTAGTCTTTCCGGATTATCGGGTCACCCCTGCGATCGCATCTTAAGCGCGACGGGGGTGCGGCCGGCCGAACGGCCCGCCCCCTTAGAATCCAGGAGGAAGTCATGGTTATTTCCCTCAAGCGTGCAGCCCTCGCGGCCGGTTTGGTCGCTGCCTTGGGCGCAGGAGCCTGGTGGGGCTATGGCTATTGGACCGTCGGCCGCTTCCAGGAATCGACCGATGACGCCTACCTCAAAGCCGACTACACCACCGTGGCGCCCCGGGTTTCCGGCTACATCGCCGACGTCCTCGTGGCGGACAACCAGACGGTCAAGGCCGGCCAAGTCCTGGCCCGACTCGACGACCAGGATTTCCGCACCGCCCTCGACCAGGCCAAGGCGGCGGTGACCACAGCCCAGGCAGAGATCGGCAATATCGAGGCGCAGATCGCCCTCCAGCAGTCAGTCATCGCCCAGGCCAATGCCGACATCGCCTCGGCCCAGGCGGCGCTCGGTTTCGCGCGGCAGGACGACAGCCGCTATCACGCCCTGGTGAAGAGCGGTTTCGGCACGCTGCGCCAATCCCAGCAAGCCGAGGCCAGCCTTAGCGAGCAGTCGGCGGCCCTGCAGCATGACCGCGCCGCCCTGGTGACGGCGCAGAAGCAGATCGCCGTCCTGAAGAGCGCCGAGACCAAGGCCGAGGCCCAGCTCGCCGGCAGCCAGGCGGCCGAGCATCAGGCGGAGCTCAATCTCGGCTACACCACCATCGCCTCGCCCATCGACGGCACCGTGGGCGCCCGCGCGCTCAGGGTCGGCGAATATGTCGAGGCCGGAACCGCGCTGATGGCCGTGGTCCCGCTGCAGTCGGTCTATGTGGTTGCCAATTTCAAGGAAACCCAATTGGCCGATGTCCGGGATGGGCAGCCCGTCGACGTCGAGATCGACAGCTTCCCCGGCATCGTGATCCGGGGCCGTGTGGATAGCGTCTCGCCCGCCAGCGGCCTCGAATTCGCGCTGCTGCCGCCGGACAACGCCACCGGCAACTTCACCAAGATCGTCCAACGCATCCCGGTGAAGATCGTGCTCGATGCCGGCAATCCGCTCCAGGGATTGCTCCGCCCCGGCATGTCGGTCCAGTCGACCGTCGACACGCGGGGCGCGACCCTGGTCGCCGAAATCCCGCATCAGGTCGCCTCGAACTAGACCGGGGCTTTGGGGAAATCCCATGTCCAGGCATTCGACGTACAGGCATTCGAGCGCGAAGGCGCAGCGGCCGCCGGGCCTGCCGACGCCGCTGCGCCCCGGCTCGGCCAGGATCACAGCGAACGCGGCCAACACCAACCAGCCGACAGAAGTCTCCCTCAAGACCTGGCTCGCGGTCTTCGGCTCCGCGCTCGGCGCCTTCATGGCGGTGCTGAACATTCAGATCGTCAATTCCTCCCTCGCCGACATCCAGGGCGCCATCGGCGCCGGCATCGACGACGGCGGCTGGATCTCGACCGCCTATCTGGTGACTGAGATCGTCGTCATCCCGCTCAGCGGGTGGCTCGCGCGGGTCTTCTCCATGCGCCTCTACCTGCTGGTGAACGCGGTCCTGTTCCTGCTGTTCTCCGTCGGCTGCGCCTTCACCCACAATCTCGGCCAGATGATCGTGATGCGGGCCTTCCAGGGCTTCACCGGCGGCGTCCTCATCCCGCTCTCCTTCACGCTCATCATGACCCTGCTGCCGAGGGCCAAGCAGCCCGTCGGCCTCGCCCTCTTCGCGGTCTCGGCCACCTTCGCGCCCGCCATCGGCCCGACCATCGGGGGCTATCTCAACGAGACCTATGGCTGGCAGTACGTCTTCTACGTGAACCTGGTGCCGGGCGCGGCGATGATCGCCATGCTCTGGTTCTCGCTCGAGCGCGCGCCGCTCAGCCTCGATCTTCTGAAGCAGGGCGACTGGTTCGGCATCATCGCCATGGCCGTCGGCCTGGGCGCGCTGGAGACCGTGCTGGAGGAGGGCAACAAGGACGACTGGCTCGGTTCGCCCTTCATCCTGCGGCTATCCATCCTCGCCGCTGCATCGCTGACGGCCTTCATCGCCATCGAGCTCACCGTCCGCAGGCCGCTTCTCGATCTCCGACTTCTAAGGGGCCGCAATTTCGGCTTCGGCACCCTGGCCAATTTCCTGCTCGGCGTCGGGCTCTACGGCTCGGTCTTCATTCTGCCGCTCTATCTCTCCCAGTTGCAGGGCTACAACGCGGAGCAGATCGGCGAGGTGCTCGCCTGGTACGGCCTGCCGCAGCTGGTGCTGATCCCCTTCGTGCCGCGCCTGATGCGGATCATCGACCCACGGATCCTGGTCGGCCTCGGGTTCCTGCTCTTCGCCGTCAGCTGCTTCATGAATGTCGGGCTCACCGCCGATTTCGCCGGCCCGCAGTTCTTCTGGCCCAATATCGTGCGCGCCTTCGGCCAGGCCATGATCATGACGCCGCTATCGGTCGTCGCCACCGCGGGGGTCGCCCGCGAGCAGGCCGGCACCGCTTCGGCCCTCTACAACATGACCCGCAATCTGGGCGGCGCCATCGGCATCGCGGTGCTCCAGACCTTCCTCACCAAGCGCGAGCAATACCACTCCGACATCATCATGGATTCCGTGTCGGTATTCGACGAGGCGACCCGGGCCCGGCTTCAGGCCCTGACCCGCTATTTCCTCGAGCATGGCGTCAGCGATCCGGCCGCAGCCCTGCACAAGGCGATCGTGGCCGTGGGCCTGGCCGTGCGCCAACAAGCCTCGATCATGGCCTATGGCGACAGCTTCTATCTGATCGGCGCCGCGCTCCTGGTGGCGCTGCTGGCGAGCGCCTCGCTGCGCAAGGCCGGCACCAGGGCCGGCGGCGGCGCCCATTGACGGCGCGCCGGGGGGTGACCGCCGCTGGCTGACAAAACTCAATCGGCGATGCTAGATAGGGGCGCCCTCGGACATCACCCGAGGCAGGGGACGCACCATGAAGCCGCTGTTCGAGATGCTCGCCGCCTACAACGCCTGGGCCAACCGGCGGCTGTACGACGCGGCAGCGCGAATCGCGGACGCCGACTATCGGGCCGATCGCGGCGCTTTCTTCGGCTCGCTCCACGGCACGCTCAACCATCTGCTGCTGGGCGACCGAATCTGGCTGCATCGCTTCACCGGTAAAGGCGACGAGCCTGTTCAGCTGGACGCGATCCTGTTCGAGGATTTCGCGGGTCTGCGACGGGCGCGGGAGATCGAGGACGCCCGCATCGTCGCCTATGTCGATACGCTCGACGAGGCGCGGCTTGCCGGGACGATCCGCTATCGCAGCACCCGGAGCCCGGCGGAGATCGAGCAGAAACTGGCGCCGCTCCTGCTGCATTTCTTCAACCATCAGACCCATCATCGCGGCCAGGCCCATTGCCTGCTGACCGGGCTCGCTGGAGAAGCGCCTTCCCTCGATCTGCTGATCTATCAGCGGGAGACCGGCGCCAGCCTGCTGGCAGGCAAGGGCGGCGATTTCTCGCGACCAGAGCGCCGGCCCACCCAACCATGACCGTTGCCTGGCGGAGGCTGCTGCCGTCCTGGCCCCTGATCGTGGGACTGGCGGCCTTCGCCAGAGCGGTCGCCAATCCCAAGGCGCTTCTCGGCGATCCGGACACCTATCTCCATCTCGCCGCCGGGCGCTGGATGATCGAGCACCGGGCGATGCCGTCGGCGGACCCCTTCTCCCATTCGCTCGCCGGCGCCCATTGGGTCATCCATGAATGGCTTTCGGAAGTGGTCATGGCGGCGGTCTACGCCGCCGGCGGCTGGCGGGGGCTCGTCCTGCTCACGGCCGCCTGTTTCGCGCTTGGTGCCGCGCTTCTGACCCGAGGCGTGCTGCGCCGGGCCGAGCCCTTGACAGCCCTCATCCTCGCCATGGGCGGCGTGGCGCTGTTCCTGCCCCATCTGCTCGCCCGCGCCCATATCCTGGCGCTGCCGGTTTCGGTCGCCTGGTGCGCCGCGCTGTTCGCCGCCAGGGACGAAGGCAAGGAGCCGCCCTATGCGGTGCTGCCCCTGATGCTGCTCTGGGCCAATCTCTATGGCGGCTTCATGTTCGGCCTCGCGCTGGCCGCCTATCTGGCGCTGGAGGCAGTGGTCTTTCCCGCGGCGAGCCGGGGCAGGCTGGGCGAGCTGTGGTGCTGGGCGGCTTTCGTCCTGCTGGCGGCCGCGCTCAGTTTCGCCACGCCCAACGGCATCGCCGGGTTCCTCCAGCCGATCCGCATGGCCCAGATGCCGGTGCTCCAAGCGACCTTCAACGAGTGGCAGGCCACCGACTTCAGCCAGTTCCAGCCCTTGGAACTTTGGATCCTCGGTCCGATCCTGCTCGGCTTCACCACCGGCGTGCGCCTGCCGCTCTCGCGCCTCGCCCTGGTGCTGGTCCTGATCCACCTCGCCCTCGTCCACGCCCGCCACGCCGATCTCCTGGGCTTCGTCGGGCCGCTCGCGGTAGCAGGAGCGCTCGGCCCCCAGATCGTCGAGCGCATGGGCGGCAAGACCCGTTCGAGCCTGGGGGATCTGCTGGCGCGCCTGACGCCGCCGGCGCCCTGGCCGGCCCTGGGCGCGGTGGTGATCGCCTGCCTGCTCATCGCCGTTGCCGCCATGCCGCGGCCGATCACCCGCGGCGACGACGACATTACGCCTCTATCCGCTCTCGATGCGGCCGAGAAGCTCGGCCTCTCGGGGCCTGTCTTCAACAGCGAAGCCTTCGGGGGCTACCTCATCTTCCGCGGCGTGCCGAGCTTCATCGACGGGCGCATCGAGATGTACGGCGACGATTTCCTGAAGAGCTACATGGCGGAGAGCGGCGGCAGCGAGCCGGCTTTGACCAACATGCTGGCGCGCTATCACATCGCCTGGACGCTGCTGCTGCCGGGCGACGGCGCCGCGGGCGCCCTGGACCATCTCGCCGGCTGGAAGCGCGTCTACGCCGACAAATGGGCCGTGGTCCACACCCGAACTGACGGGGCGGCGCCGTAAGAACTACCCCGCGAAGCGCGGCTCCGGCACGCCCTTGATGCCGAGGTCGTAGATGGCGAAGAGGCTGCCGCGCAGCACGCCGTCGCCGGGAAAGCGCGGCAGCGGCGGCTTGGCCATGGAGGTGACGTACAGCACGTCGAGCTTCGGGCCGCCGAACATGACGCTGGTCACCTTCTTGACCGGCATCTCGATCACCCGCTCGACCTTGCCGTCGGGGGTGTAGCGGATCAGCTTGCCGTCATAGACCTGGGCGTTCCACAGGCAGCCCTCGGCGTCGACGGTCGAGCCGTCGGCAGCGCCGCCGGTCGAGGTGTCGAGCCTGACGAAGACGCGGCGGTTGGCGACATTGCCGGTGGCAAGATTGTAGTCATAGGCCCAGATCTCCCCCGACCAGGAATCGGCGAAGTAGAAGATGCGTCCATCCGGACTCCAGCAGGGCCCGTTGGAGACGATGATCTTGTCATCGATCTTGTGCAGCGAGAGATCGGGATCGAGGCGGTAAAGGGCGCCGTTCGGCCCGTCTTCCATGGTGTCCATGCTGCCGGCGACAAAGCGCCCGCGCTTGTCCACCTTGCCGTCATTGAGCCGGTTGTTGTTGCGGCCCGGCTCGGGATCGACGATGAGGGACACCTCACCGGTCTTGAAGTCGAGGAAATGGAAGCCGCGCGCCAGCGACAGCAGCGCGCCGCCCTTTTTCCTGAGCGCCATGGAGCCGATCTTCTGGGGCAGGTCCCAGGCGCGGATTTCCCGGCCGTCCGGCGTGCAGCGGAACACGTTCATGCCGAAGCTGTCGATCCAGTAGAGCCGCTGCTCCTCAACGTCCCACAACGGGCCCTCGCCCAGGATCGTCTTCACGTCCACCAGCACGTCGATGCGCATCGCTTCCTCCCCTATGTCTGACCGGCGGCGCCTTCAGCCGGCAAAGCGCGGCTCCGGCACGCCCTTGACGCCCAAACCATAGACCGCGAACAGGCCGCCCGCCTCCTTCTCCTTGGGCGCCACGCCGGCGATGGGCCGCGCCATAGAGGTGACGAAGGCGATGTCCAGGTTCGGGCCGCCGAAGCTGAGGCTCGTGGTCGAGCCGACCGGCAGGCCGACCATGCGGTCGACGGTCCCGTCGGGCGCGAAACGGATGAGGCGGCCGGAATAGACCTCCGCCGACCAGAGATATCCCTCGCTGTCCACCGTCGCGCCGTCGGGATAGCCGCGCAGCTTGTCAAAAGATGCGAACAGGCGCCGGTTGGCGACCTTGCCGGTCGCGATGTCGTAGTCATAGGCATAGAGCGCCTTGATCGAGGTGTCGGCGAAGTAGAAGGTCTTGTCGTCCAGGCTCCAGCACGGCCCATTGGAGCAGGCGATCCCGTCGTCGAGCTTCTGGAGCTTCAGATCCGGCCCGAGGCTGTAGACGCCGCACAGCGGCGCGCTCTCCTCGGTGTCCATGTAGCCGGCGACGAACCGCCCGCGCCGGTCGACCTTGCCGTCGTTCATCCGGATGCGCGGCTTGCCGGGATCCGGCTCGACGATACGCTCGACATTGCCGGTCTTGAAATCGAGGAAGTGGAAACCGGACTTCAGGGCCAAGACCGCGCCCCCGCCCCGCTTGCGCAGCGCGAGCGAGCCGATGGGCTCGGGCAACGGCCAGGTCCGGCGGCTGCCGCCCTTGGGGTCGCAGACATGGACCGCGGGACCGAGGCTGTCGATCCAATAGAGGCGCTGCTCCTCCACGTCCCAGAGCGGGCCTTCGCCCAGCGCAGCGCGGGCATCGATGATCATGTCTATGCGCAGCATCGGGAATCCCCACAGTCCTCAATGTTGAATTTCACAGCCGCCGAATCAGATCCCCTCCCCCCTTGCGGGGGAGGGTTAGGGAGGGGGGTGGCCGCAAGTCGAATGTCAGCCCACTGGCCCCACCCCCTCCGCTCGCTTCGCTCGCCGCCTCCCCCCTCAAGGGGGAGGCTCAATGGTGAGCTCCGCATCAGAGTGCAGCATCGGGTTCTCCAAAACTGTCGGGCGACCCCAAGAGCGCCTCTCCGCCGCGAAAGCGGGGGAGAGGGTTTCAAGGCGCGTCCTGAATCTCGCATCACGCTACCAGGCCCCTAGAACGCCACCTGGTCGCCGCCTTTGAGGCTCAGGATCTCCCGCGCCTCGTCGGGGGTGGCGACTTCCAGCGACATGCCTTCGAGGATCTGGCGGATGAGGCGCACCTGATCGGCGTTGGACTGCGCGAGCTTGCCCGGCCCGGCCCACAGGGAATCCTCGAGCCCCACCCTGACGTTCGAACCCATGGCCGCGCCGATGGAGGCAAGCGTGATCTGGTTGCGCCCGGCGCCCAGGATCGACCACTGATAGGCTTCCCCGAACAGGCGGTCGGCCGTGCGCTTCATGTGCATCAGGTCCTCGGGATGGGTCCCGATGCCGCCCAGGATGCCGAAGACCGACTGGACGAAGAGCGGCGGCTTCACCAGGCCGCGGTCGAGGAAATGCCGCAGATTGTAGAGATGCGCGATGTCGTAGCACTCGAACTCGAATCGCGTGCCGTTGTTGGCGCAGGTCTTGAGGATGTACTCGATCTCCCGGAAGCTGTTGCGGAACACCAGGTCGCGGGTGTTCTCCAGATGCTGGCGCTCCCACTCGAACTTGAAGTCCCGGTATTTCTCCAGCAGCGGGAACAGGCCGAAATTGATCGACCCCATGTTGAGGGAGGCGACCTCCGGCTTGAAGGTCGCGGCCGGCAGCACCCGCTCCTCGACCTTCATGTAAGGGCTGCCGCCGGTGGTGATGTTGATGACTGCGTTGGTGCCCTGCTTGATCCGCGGCAGGAAGCGCCCGAAGGCGGCCGGGGTCTGGTCGGGCTGGCCGGTCTCTGGATTGCGGGCGTGGAGATGGAGGATGGAGGCGCCCGCCTCCGCCGCGGCCAGCGCCTCCCGCGTGATCTCGTCGGGCGTGATCGGCAGGTGGGGCGACATGGTGGGCGTGTGGATCGCGCCGGTCACGGCGCAGGTGATGATGACTTTCCGCTTGGCCGGCATGATGCCTCCTCCGATCCTTCCGTTCGCCCACTTCGGCGGCAGATGCTCTAGTCGCCGATATCCTTGGCCGCGCGCCGCTTGTGCTGGGCGAGCGCCATGAGGCGCCGGTCGCGCCAGATCGCCCGCGTGGCGAGCTCGCCCTGCTTCAGACGCTTGCGCCGGTCGCGCTCGATCTCGTCCAGAGCCGGTCCGGCCCATTCGACCGTGCGCATCTGGGACGGCGCCAGGCGCTCATAGATGCCCTTGTAGCGCAGGACATAATCGCGCACGCCATCGGGCGCGTTGAGGTCGATGGTCTCGAAGGGCCCCATGAAGCTCCAGCGCAGGGCCAGCCCCTCGCGCAGGCCGATGTCCACGTCCTCGATGCTGGCATAGCCGTCGGCCACGAGCCGGAAGGCCTCCTGCAGCAGCGCGCCCTGCATCCGGTTCATGACGAAGCCGTCGATCTCGCGCTTCATCACGATGGGCGCCTGACCGGCCCTGGTCATGAATTCGGCCGTGCGGGCGACGACCGCGGCGTCGGTCCAGGGTGCGGGAACCACCTCGACCGCGGGCACCAGATAGGGCGGATTGATGGGATGCACGACCAGGCAGCGGGCCCGGCCCTTCACCGCCCCGGTGAACGCGGAAGGCAGCAGGGCCGAGGTCGAGCTCGCCAGCACCGCGTCGGGCGGCGCCAGGCGATCGAGCTCGGGAAACAGGCTCTGCTTCACCTCGAGCTTCTCGGGCGCGTTCTCCTGGACATGGACCGCGCCGGCAAGAGCCTTGGCGAGGTCGGTCGTGGTGGCAATGCGCCGGCGGACGTCGCCGGGGCTTTGGCCCTCGAGAAGGTCGTAGCGGGCGAGATCGGGCAGCACGGACTCGACGAAGGCGACCGCCTTGTCGAGGGCGGCCGGAACGCTGTCGGCCACCATCACGTCATGGCCGGCGCGGGCAAAGCTGATGACCCAAGCGCGACCGATCAATCCGGCGCCGACGACTGCGACCTTCGCCATGGCCCGGCCCCTTACAGGGATTCGACGTTGCCGCAGACGCCGATCGACTGGCCGGAGACATTGGCCCCGTCGGGCGACATCAGGAAGACGACCGTGGCCGCGACGTCATCCGCCGTGACCATGCTGCGCAGGGACACGCGCTCAAGATAGCGGTGCAGCATTTCCTTGCGGCTGACGCCCACCTGCTTCGCCCGGGCGGCGATCACGGCCTCGATGCGCGGGCCCGCGACGATGCCCGGCAGGATGGCGTTGACCCGGATGTTGTGGGGTCCCAGTTCCTTGGCCAGGCTCTGGGTGAAGCCGACCACGCCCCATTTGGCGGCGGAATAGGGCGAGCGAAAGGCATAGCCGAAGCGTCCCGCCGCCGAGGACATGTTGACGATCGAGCCGCCGCCGGCCCTGCGGATCATCGGCACGGCCCAATGGGCGCAGAGGAACTGGCCGGTGAGGTCGACGTCGATGCAGCGCCGCCAGTCGGCGGGATCGATCTCCTCCACGCCGCCCGTCGGCCCGGCGATGCCGGCATTGTTGACCAGGGCATCGAGGCCGCCCAGCGCCTTGCCGGCGGCCTTGAACAGATTCTCGACGTCGGCTTCGGAAGAGACGTCGGCCACGAAGGCGGGCGCTTTCGGATGGGCCTTGCGGAAGCCGGCGAGGAATTTCTCGGAGACGTCGCAGATGGCGACCTTGGCGCCGGCGGCGAGCAGCCGGTCGGCGATGGCCCGGCCGATGCCGGAAGCCCCGGCGGTCACGATCACCCGCTGGCCTTTCAGCGGCCGCGGAGCCCTGGCGGCCTTCATTCTCTTGGCTGCTGCCATGATGTCGTTCCTTCCTTTGACAAGACGATCTCTCGCGCGAACCCGACGCCCGGACGGACTATGCCTCGCGCAGAGCGACGACGGCGCTCAGCACCACGGCGCCGAACAGGATGTCGCGCACCGCATAAGGCAAGGTCGTGCCGTCGAGCAGCGTCTGCAGCGCCGTCAGAAGCAGCACGCCGCCCAGCATGCCCAGATAATGGCCGCGACCGCCGGTGATCAGCGTCCCGCCCACGACCACGACCGCGACCGAGGGCAGCAGGTACTGATCGCCCATGCCGAGGCTGGCCTGGCCCGCGAAGCCCGTCAGCATGACGCCGACGAGTGCCGCGCAGACGCCGCTCAACATATAGACCCCGATCACCGTGCGCTCGACGTTCACCCCGGATAGCCGCGCCACCCGCGGGCTGTTGCCCACGGCGTAGACGCGCCGGCCGAAAGCCGTGCTGCCGAGCAGCAAGGTGGCGCCGGCGATCAGCAGCAGCAGGATCGGGATCGCCGGCGTGATGCCGTTGGTGCCCCCCGTCATCAGCCAGCGCAACGCCGAGGGCGAGAAGCCGGACGGATAGCCGTCGGTGTAGAGAAGAGCGATCGCCTGAAGAATGCCGTTCATCGCCAGCGTGATCACGATCGGGGGGAATTCCAGGTAGACCACGCCGAGGCCGTTGACGAAGCCGGCCAGCGCGCCCACCCCCAGCACCAACGGAAAGGCCCAGATCGCCGGCAGATTGTTGCCCTGGGAGATGGCCGCGAACAGGATGCCGCAAAGTCCCAGGGTCCAGGGCAGCGAGAGGTCGAGGCCGCCGGTCAGGATGACCGCCCCCTGTCCCAGGGCCAGGATGGCCATGAAGGAGCTCAGCACCACGAGCGAGTTGACGTAGCGGATGCCGACATAGCCGGTGACGAACTCGGTGATAATCACCACCACGACGAAGCAGACATAGGCCGGCAAGGCATAGCGGATCAACTCCCGGTGCCGCAGCAGGAACCCCGGCTTCGTCACCGGCACGCTGGGCAGCCTCGCCATGCTCTCCGCCGTCAGGGCGGCCATCCGATGGGCCCGGACCCGCCAGTGGCGCAGCAAATCCCCGAAGGTGGTGCGGAGCTTCGAGCCGCGGCGGAAGCAACGGTTGATCACCGCCAGGATCAGCACCACTCCCTCGGCGAGCGTGCTGTAGTAGGCGGAGACATTGAGGACCAGCAGGACGTTGACGATCAGCAGCAGGCTGAAGGAACCGAACACCGACCCGAGGCAGCCGCCCCGGCCGCCGCCCAGCAAGGTGCCGCCGACGACGACGGCGGCGAACACCTGCAGCAGCATGGCATCGCCCACCAGCGGATCACCCGAGGCGGTCTGGGCGGAGATGAAGATGCCCGAGGCGCCGTAGAGCATGCCGCCCAGGACATAGGCGAAGAACTCGGTCGTGCGCGTCTTGACGCCGGCCGAGCGAGCCGCCTCCCGATCGCCGCCGATGGCGTAGAGGCCGGTGCCGAAGCGCGTTCGTCGCAGCACCGCCCAGATGGCCATGAGCACGACCAGGATGACGATGGGCGCCGGCAGCAGGTTCGGGATGGCGGTGCCGGTGAAGAAGGCGCAGAAATCCGACGGCACCTGTCCGCCGGGCTTGTCCTGCACCAGGAGGGTGACGCCTTCGACGATGAACATGGTCGAGATCGTCACCACGATAGGCTGCAGGCGGAGCACGGCGACGAAGAAGCCGTTGAAGGCGCCGGCGAGCGCGCCGATGCCGAGCCCGGCCAGGCCCCAGGCGATCTCCACCCCCAGGCTCGGCGACACCGAAGGATCGGGCTGCATCTGGGTCGCCAGCACGACATTGACGAGCGAGATGACCGCGCCCACCGAGAGATCGAAGCCGCCGGTCAGGATCACCAGGGTCTCGCCCACGGTCGCCAGCGACAGCATGGTGCCGTTCACGGACATGTAGCTGATATCGAAGAAGCCGAGTCCGTGGGGCGACAGCGCATAGACCGTGGAGAACAGCACGACGAAGACGACGATGGCGACGATCAGGCCCTGGTTGCGCGAAAGCCCGAGCGCAAATCGAGACTGCGGCAGGGACGAGGCCATCGCGCTCATGCGGCGGTCCCGCCGGCGTTGAGCAAGCCGAGCACGGCGGTGGATTCGCCGAGCGCCAGGCGCATGATGGTCGCCTCGTTGATCTGGCCGCGTTCCTCCGACAGCTCGGCCACGATGCGCCCGGCATAGACGATCAGCACGCGCCGGCTGAGATTGATCACCTCGGCCAATTCCGTGGAATAGAACAGCACGGCCCCGCCGCTCTTCGCATAATCGGCCATGAGCATGTAGATCTCATGCTTGGTGCCGACGTCAACGCCGCGGGTCGGATCGTAGAGCAGCAGCACGCGGCTGCCGGCGAGGAACCATTTCGCCAGCACGATCTTCTGCTGATTGCCGCCGGAGAAGGCGCTGACCGGCTGGAACAGGGCCCGCTGATCGACCTGCACCCGGGCCAGCGCCGCGGCCACGCCCTGCATCTCGGCCTCGGTATCGATGAGGCCATGCTTCAGGAACCGGTCGAGGACCGGCAGGGAAACATTGCGCCGGCCGTCCAGCCGCAGGGCCAGGGCCTCGACCTTGCGCTCCTCCGGAACCAGGCTGATGCCCATGCGCGCGTCAATGGCGGCGCGCGGCGAGGTCAGCTCCACCGGCCGGCCGTCGACGGAAATCTGCCCGGCATCGGGCGCCAGATCGCCGAACATGGCCCGGAACAGGTCGAGCTGCCCCATGCCCTGCATCCCCACCACGCCCAGGATCTCGCCGGGGAAGAGTTCCAGGGAAGCATCGCGCAGACGCCCGGCGGAAAGGCCACGCAAGGCGACCCGCGGCTTCGCGCCAGGCTGTGCCTGCGGCTTCTCGGGGAAAGTCGCGACGATGGAACGGCCGATGATGAGCTCGATCACCCGCTCGTCGCTGATCTCGCTGACCGCGAAGCTGCCCACGTCCTTGCCATTGCGCAGCACGGTCAGGCTGTCGCAGAAGGCGCGAACCTCGAGCAGCCGGTGGGAGATGAAGAGGATCGTCACCCCTTCGCGCTTCAGCCGCGCGATCAATCCGCCGAGCCAGTCGATGTCGTGGCCCGACAGAGCCGAGGTCGGCTCGTCCAGAAGCAGGATCCGCGGCTTGCGGAAGATCGCCCGCGCGATCTCGATCTTCTGGCGCAGCGGCAGCTCGAGGCGGCCCACCTCCAGATAGGGCTCGATGTTCGTGATGCCCAGGTCCTTCAGATGGGCATCGACCCGCTCGGCGCCCTCCCGCGCGCGGATCATCCCGAACCGGTTGACCGGCTGATAGGGAAGCAGAATGTTCTCGGCCACGGTCAGATTCGGAACCTGGGTCAGTTCCTGGAAGGCGGTCTGGATGCCGGCGCGGTGCGCGTCGCGCGGCCCGTTCAGATGCAGTTCCTGGCCGAAGCTGGCGAGCGTGCCGGCGTCGGGCCGCATGAAGCCGCTGAGCAGCTTCACCATGGTGGATTTGCCGGCGCCGTTCTCGCCGAGCAGCGCGTGAACCTGCCCGGGCTCCACTTCGAAACTGGCGTCGTCGAGGGCGACGGTGGCGCCGAAGGCCTTGCGCACCTTGGACGCCCGGATGGCGGCTGCGGCTGACATCGTCATGGACTGTAACGCGAAAGGCGCGGGGCCGGCCCCTCGAACCGGACCCGCGCCTTCGGTTGCTACATTTCCGGCTTGCCGCCCAATGCCGCCTGAACGCCGATCTCCGGCGTATCGGGCGAATAGATGGCCGCAAACCAGCCCGGATTCTTGATCAGCGACGGCGCGAACGCGCTGCAGCCGCCCGCCATCTCCTTCCAGGTGCCTTCGACGCAAAGCTTGCTGGTCTCGTTGGTGTAGACCGGCAGCGGCAGACTGATGAAATGCGGCACATCCTTGCCGTCCAGGATGTCGACCACCCGCTTCAGGGCCAGCGCGCCGGAATAGGGCGGCGAGGCATAGGAGATGCTGGGATAGCCCATCGGCCGGTAGCTGTCGTGGGCGCCATCGACTGCCGTGCCTTTCGCAAGCATCTGCACGCGGTGTCCGTTGGAGCCTTCGCCGGCGCAGGGGATCATCTTCTCGTCGGGAATTCCGGCTTCTGCCTCCATCGAGGCCGCCGTGTAGCAGCCGACCTGGAGCCACAGGCCGTCGATCGTGTTCCACGGGTGCGTGGCCAGGATCTTGGTCAGCTCCGTGCGCGCCACCGCCTGGCTCCACATGCCCACCGCCGAGGCGACGATGTGGATGTCAGGATACTTGGCGAACACCGCCATGGCGGCGGCGGTGCGCTGGGTATCCACCGACGTGCCCGGGACGCCGGTCAGGACGACGACGTTACCCTTGCCGCCCATGGCCTTGACCAGCCATTCCGCCGTCACCTGGCCGGCTTGCGTCTGATCGATATGGATGTTGTAGGCGCAGGGCTCGGTGATCTCGGCGTCATAGGCGAAGACTTTCACGCCCTTGTCGCAGGCGTTCTTGACCACCTGGTTGAGGGCAGTCGGCGAGATCGGGAAGGTGACGATCGCCTGGGCGCCCGCCTGCACCATGGCGTTGATCTGCTGGATCTGACGCTCGGCATTCGGGCCGGCGACCTGAACCTCCAGCGAGACCTTGTCCTTCAATCCGGCGGACTCGGCCATTGCCTTGATGTTGTTGGCCGACTCGGTCTGCCAGTCGTTGCCGACGTAGCTCATGCTGAGATAGATCTTGTACTTGCCTGCGGCGTGGGCATTGAAGACATGCCCCGACAGGCCGAAGGCCACGGCAACCGCCGCGCCGAACATCGCTACACCCGACCAGGTTCTCATCGCAGTTCCTCCCATGTCCGCGCGCCGACAACCCAGGCTCCTGAAATCAGGTCCACGGATCCACCCGGGCGGGCGCGCAGACGCCGCGAGCGGGCAAACGCTGTTTTGTTTTGATCATAAATCATATATTACATATCGACAAGCCGATCGAGCGCCGCCGTAGCCGATGCGCTCGTAAGGCAGCGGGAGGCCGGGGACAGCATGGCGCAGACGCGCAGACGAACGGCGAAGCTGCCGCAGAAGCCGCTGCCGCGCGCCACCCTGCCCGACGAAATCTACCGGCGAACGCGGGAACTCATCCTCGACGGCGGGATCGCGCCAGGCGAGCTGGTCACGATCCAGGGTCTCGCGGATGCCTTCGGCGTCAGCGCCATGCCGGTGCGCGAAGCGCTGCAGCGGCTGACCGCGGAACGGGCGCTGACCGTCGTCTCGGGGCGCTCGGTCGGGATTCCCGATCTCAGCGCCGAGAAGCTCAGCGACCTCTACCGCGTCAGGCTGGAAGTGGAGACCATGGCCGCGGCCTGGGCCGCCGGAAGGCTTTCGGCCCGCGACCTGCGCCAGCTCGATTCCCTGGTCGGCGCCATGGGCAAGGCGGTCGCCGACTCCAATCCCCATCAATACGTCCGCGCCAACCACGAATTCCATTTCGTGATCTATCGCGCCTCGGGATCGAGCACGCTGTTGTCGATCATCGAAGGGCTGTGGCTGCAGGTCAGCCCCTATTTCCATCTGCTGCATGGATCGGGCAACTACGTGATGGCCAACCAGGAGCATGAGCGCGCGCTCGCGGCCTTCAAGCGCAACGATTCGGCCGGCGCCGCCGCGGCGATCCGCGCCGACATCGAGGGCGCGGCGCGGGTCCTGCTGAACCTTCTCGGCTGATCCGGAGCGATTCCACTTCACCTGGCTGTTGCGGTCGATGGCAGGCGCCCGGCTCATGGCTTTCATACCGCCGACCGGTGACGTTCGACGCAGACGCGCAGCACGTCTTCCATCGGGCGATCCCGCCATCGTTCGGAAAAGATCTCGACCTCGGCGTGACCGGCGTAGCCGGCGCCCTCCATCCAGCCGCGGATCGCCGGAATGTCGATCACGCCGTCGCCCATCATCCCGCGGTCGTTCAGCAGGTGCTTCGTCGGCACCAGCCAGTCGCTGACATGGAAGGCGAGCAGGCGCCCAGCGCCGGCGCGCGCGATCTGGCTTTCGAGGGCCGGATCCCACCAGCAATGATAAACGTCGACGACGACACCGAGCGCGCCGGTCCGGTCGCGATCCAGCCGGTCGCAGATATCTAGGGCCTGGCCGAGGCTGTTCACGCAACCGCGGTCGGCCGCGAGCATGGGATGCAGGGGCTCGAGGGCGAGCGGCATGGCCGCGGCGCGCGCATGCTCGAGCAGTGCGCCGACCTCCTCCTCCACCATGGCCCGGGCGGCGGCCAGATCCTTGCTGGGCGCGCTGCCCGGCCGGGAAAACTGCGGCAGCCCGCCGGGAACGATGACGAGGCAGGGCGCCTTCAGCGCCACGGCCTCTTCCAGGGCCCGGCGGTTGTCGTCGCGCGCTTCCTGCCGGTGACCGGCATCGGCGACCATCATGCCGGCGCGGCAGTATCCGGAAAGCGCAAGCTCGGCGTCCTCGATCGCCCGGACGGCGCGGGCGAGACCGACGGCCGCGACCTGATGTCGCCACGGACAGATGGCTGCGATCCCGAGGCGCGCACAGGCCTCGACGATGGCGAGAAGATCGCCCTGGCGATCGACGGTGATGCAGTTCACGGCCAGCCACTGGCGATCGCCGGAAAAGTCCCTCATGAAACGCTCTCTGCCAACACGCCGCCCGCGGCGTGCCGCATCGCCGCCGCCTCCGACGTCGCGCCGGACAGCATGAAGGAACGGAAGAGGTCGACCTGGCTCCTGACCATGGCCTCGCCCTCGATGACGAGCTTGCCCCGTTCGCGGGCGATGCGGCGCAGGCGCGAATCCGCGGCCACGACGATATCGACCACGACGCTGCAGCGCCCGACCACCTCCGGCGAAACCGGCGAGGGATCGTCCGGCTGCATGCCCAGGGGCGATGCGTTGACCACGATGTCGATATCGCCGGAAGGGATTTCCGAGGCGGCCGCGATCTTCGATCCCAGGCGATAGGCGAAGGCGGCCGCCCTTCCCGCCATGGGGTCGGAGATGAGGAGCGGCGCCGCGCCCTCCCCCGCCACGCGCTCGGCGATCGCCTTGCCGGCCCCCCCGCAGCCCATCAGCAACACACGCTTGCCCTTGAGCACCACGCCGGCATCGGCCAGGGCCCGAGCGAAGCCGAAGCCATCGAAATTGGCGCCGATCCAGGATCCGCCGTCGGCGCGGATGCAATTGCACGAGCCGATGAGTTCCACGAGCGCCGTCTTGCGATCGAGATGGCCGCAGACCGCTTCCTTGAGCGGGGTCGTCACCACCAACCCCCTCACCTCTTCCGCGCCGCGAGCCGCCGCCACATAGGCGGCAAGATCGGAGACGCCGATTTCCCGCGGCGTCACCCGGAGCCCGAGGCCGTCGGCGGCCAGCCGCGCGTTCAACAATGCCGGCGTCAGCACATGGGCAAGGGGCGAGCCGATCATGTCGATCCGTTGCATCGGCAGGCGCCCCTTTGCCTAACCTGGCGGAAGGGTGTCGAGGTAGGACTTGAAGCGGCCGGCGACGTCTGCCTTGCGAACGTCGCCGTCATGGATCACGACGCGATAGCGCAGCACCATGGCTTCGCCCTGGCGGATATCGCGGCGGTCCTTCCGGAAGGGGCCCACCGTCACCACGCCCCAATCGGATACGAACCAGAAGGGGTCGCCGTGGTCGCGCGGATCGGGGAACACCGCGATCCCGGCCTGGTTGCCGCCGCCGACCGGGCCCGAATAGTCGATCCAGCGCGGGCCGCTGCCGCTGACGGCCGCGCCGCCCTCGCGGCCGCGGTCGTCGCGGACCATGCCACCGGACGTGACGGCCATCGATTCCGCGACGCGGACATTGAAATAGGCGTGGCGCGTGGGCCCGAGCGACAGGTCCCAGTCGGCGGCCGAAAGCTGCGAGCGGACGTCGATCACGAAGGCGGTCCCGTCGAGCGCGATGTCGAGGGTCCGCGCCTCGCGCGCGGCCAGACGCCCGTCCGGAGCCGCCCATTCGGACGGACCGCGCCACTCGATCGTCTGGAGAATTCTGAATCGGCCCGGCCCCGCTTCCTCGCCCTTGGCCGCGGTCTGAAGGATCCGGCCCGGCGCGCGCCCCTGGAAGGTCTCGTTGACGTAGAAATTGTAGGTGTATTCCTCCAGCCTTCCCTCGGCCGCCGGCATCCAGCAATGCAGGTGATCCGACGCGATCCAGAAGGAATTGTGATGGGGATGGTCGGCCGGACATTCGGAGGTGACGGCGAAGCCGGCCGGCGTATAGAGCGGATAGAGATAGGGACGATGCAGGCCCTGGGTCAGGCTCAGAACCGGCCGGTCGCCGAGCCTGAGGGTACGCCTTTCGGTCTTGGCCCAGGCACCCCTGGGCAGCGCAATCGGGTCGTCCGCGAGCGAGAAACGCTCAGCCATGTTTCCTCCCCGCCTTCGGCTCTTAGGGGCCGGACGGATGCTTCAGGTAACACGGCCGGCCGTTGCCTTGCAATCGATTACTCAAAAGCCATGGAATCAGCGCCCGCGCGGCGGCGGGGCGGTCGACTGGCGCAGGATCAGGCTGGTTTCGAGCGGATAGTGCGGGGCATGGGGCAGGCCCGCGATCTTGGCCAGCAGGAACTCGCCGGCCCGCCGGCCCATCTCGGCCGCCGGCACGCGGATGGTGGTGAGCGGCGGGCGCAGGTGGGCGGCGAATTCCAGGTCGTCGAAGCCGGCGACGGAAAGCTCCCTCGGCACGGCGATGCCGTTGCTGTCGCACTCGATGATGGCGCCGAAGGCGAGCACGTCGCTGCCGCAGATGAGCGCCGTCGGCCGGCGGCTGGCCATGACCCGGCGCAGGCCCTCGCGGCCGCCTTCGATGCTATAGGGCTCCTCGACGATGAGGGTATGGGCGCTTGAGATCCCGCGCCCGGCGATCGCCTCGAGCGAGCCGTCGACGCGATCCTTCACCCGGTCGTTGTCCTTGCGATAGCCGACGATGAGAGCGAAGTCGCGATGCCCGAGATCAAGCAGATATTCGGTCATCTGGCGCGAGGCGGCGCGGTTGTCGAACCCGATAGAAGCGTGACGGCTGTTGGGCAGATAGCTGTAGGTGTTGACCGAGGGGATGCCGTGGCGTTCGAGGGCGGCATAAAGCTCGGGGCTGTGGCTGTGGCCGACGAGGACCAGCCCCTCGGCCCCGCGCTCGACCAGGAGCCGGGCCTGACGGAGCTCCTGGTCGACCTGGAAGCCCGACGCGGTGACCAGCAGCGAGTAGCCGTGCTCGCTGGTGAAGCCCTGAAGCGCCGCCAGGAGCCGGGCGTAGATCGCATGATCCAAAGTCGGCACGACGGCGCCGATGGTTCGCGTCCGGCGCGAGCGCAGCGCGCGGGCGGCGCTATTGCGCAGATAGCCCAGGTCCCGGACCGCCGCATCGACCCGCAGGCGCAGCTCGCGGTTGACGCCTTCCGGCCGGTTGAGAACCCGCGACACGGTGGCGGTGGAGCAGCCGGCCTGCTCGGCGACATCGCTCAGCCTGACGGCGGCGGCTTCCCGCTTCTGCTTGCGCCTCTTGGCCCCGGCCATGGCCCACTATCCGTCGGCGGCCCGGCCAGTCAAGGCAGCAAGGCGGCTTGACAGGCCTGGGAATTGCTGTGTAATCGATTTCTCATCCGCTTCGGGCATCGACCCGTGGAGCGGAGAGTTTCGGACGGGAGGAATCGCCCTTGGGCGAGCGGAAGATTGCCCTGGTCACCGGCGCGCGCCGCGGCATCGGCAGGGCCATCGCCTTCGCCCTGGCCGGCGCCGGCTTCGATGTCGCCATCAACGATATCGAGCGGGATGCGGACGGCGAAGAGACGCTCGCGGGGCTTGCCGCGCGGGGGGCCAAAGCAATCTTCATTCAGGCCGATATCGGCGACCTAGATTCCCATCGGGCTTTGCTGGACCAAGTCTATGAATCCCATGGCCGCCTCGACTGCCTGGTCAACAATGCCGGCGTCCAACTCGCCGATCGCGTCGACCTCCTGGAGGCGAGCGTCGCGGAGTTCGACCGTCTCATCCGGGTCAATCTGCGCGGCACCTTTTTCCTCACCCAGGCGGCCGCCAAACGCATGCTCGCCGAGCATCCCGATCGGGAGGGGCGCAGCATCGTGACCATCACCTCGGCGAACGCCGTCATGGTCTCGCCCGAGAAGTCGTCCTATTGCGTTTCCAAGGCCGGACTTTCCATGGCGACCCAGCTGTTCGCCGCCCGGCTCGCCGAGCACGGCATCCCGGTGTTCGAGATCCGCCCGGGCCTCATCACCACGGCGATGTCGGCACCGGTGCGCGAGAGGTACGGCGCCAAGAACTACGAAGGGCTTATTCCGACCCGGCGCTGGGGTTTGCCTGAGGAGGTCGGCAAGGCGGTGGCGAGCCTCGCGACCGGCGCGCTGCCCTACAACATCGGCCAGGCGATCCATGTGGACGGCGGCCTGCTGATGTTTCGCCTCTGATAGGATCAGCCGCGCGATGCAGTCGAAGCCGCTGGCGGTCGAAAGGAGCATGAGGGCATGAAGCTCGCCAGCTTTGCCGTTTCCGGCCGCTCGTCCTGGGGCGTCGTCGCCGATGACGGCGTGATCGACATGGGCCGGCGCCTTGCGGGCAGGTTCCCGAGCCTGCGCGCCGCCCTCGGCGAGGAAGCTCTCGGCGAGATTTCCGCGCTCGCCCGGCAGACCAAGCCCGACCACCTCCTTTCCGCCGTCACCCTGCTGCCGCCGGTCCCCGAGCCTGAGAAGATCATCTGTCTCGGCAACAACTATCGGGCCCATGTGCTGGAAGCCGGCGGCAGGATTCCGGAGCATCCGCAGATCTTCATCCGTCTCGCCAACACTCTCGTGGGTCACGAAGGCGATCTGGTGGTGCCGAGTATCTCTTCCGAGCTCGACTACGAAGTGGAGCTTGCCATCGTCATCGGTCGCGCCGGGCGCCATGTGCCGGTCGCCCGCGCGCTCGACCATGTCGCCGGCTATACCTGCTTTCACGATGCCTCGGTGCGCGACATCCAGGTTCAGCATTCGCTTGCCGCCGGAAAGAATTTCTTCGCCACGGGTCCCTGCGGGCCCTGGATCGTGACGCGGGACGAAATCCCCGAACCCGGACGGCTCCAGGTCAAGACCCGGCTCAACGGCCGGGAGCTGCAGAACGGCAACACCAGCGACCTGATCTTCGATGTGCCGACGGTGACCGCCTATGTTTCGACCATCACGCCTCTGGCGCCCGGGGACATCATCGCCACCGGCACGCCCCAGGGCGTGGGGTTCACCCGCAAGCCGCCCATCTGGATGAAACCCGGCGACGTGGTGGAGGTCGAAGTCGAGAAGATCGGCGTGCTGCGCAACCGCGTCGTCGCCGAAAGAGACGCCCGATGACAGCGGCGGGGGCCATCTACCTCGGGGTCGACATCGGCGGCACCTTCACCGATCTGGTGATGATGGAGGAAGACGGGCGGATCAGCACCGCCAAGGCGCTGACCACCCCGGGCGAGCTCGAGACCGGCGTGCTGGACGCCATCGCGCTTGCGGCCGAGGCCAAGGGGCTCGGGCTCGACGAGCTGCTCGCCCGGGTGCGGGTCTTCGGCCACGGCACCACCCAGGCGACCAATGCGCTCATCGAACGCAAGGGCGCCAGAACCGGCCTCATCGCCACCCGCGGATTCGGCGACACCATCGGCCTGCAGCGGCTGCTGGGATTCACCGCGGGCCTCAGCGTCGACCAGCTCGGCTGGTACAGCAAGCGGCGCTATCCCGATCCCATCGTCCCGCGCGGCCTCCGGCGCGAAGTGCCGGAACGCGTCGACCATGCCGGACGGGTGCTCCTGCCCCTCGACGAAGCGGCGGCCCGGCGCGCGGTCGAGGAATTGCGCGACGAAGGCGTGGAGACCTTCGCGGTCGCCTTCCTCTGGTCGTTCCGCAATCCCTCCCACGAACAGCGCGTGGGGGAGATCATTCGCGAGATCTGTCCCGGCGCCTATGTCAGCCTCTCCTGCGAGGTCTCGCCCATCATCGGCGAATACGAGCGCACCGCGACCACGGCTCTCAACAGCTATCTCGCCCTCAAGGTCGTGGCCTATCTCGACCAGGTCGAGACGGTGCTGCGCAAGCGCGGCTTCCGCGGCAAGTTCCATATCCTCAACAGCGCCGGCGGCGTGATGCCGGCCCATGAAGCGGCGGCCAAGCCCGTGCTGCTGGTGGCGAGCGGCCCGACCGGCGGCGTGCTGGGCTCCCTCCAGCTCGCCAAGTCCCTCGGGCACCGCAACGTGATCACCACCGACATGGGCGGCACCAGCTTCGACGTTTCGATCATCGTCGACGACAAGCCCCTGGTTTCGGCGACCCATGAGGCCGGCGGCTATCACCTCAACACGCCGATGATCGACATCCGCGCCGTGGGTGCTGGCGGCGGCTCCATCGCCCGGGTCGAGGGCGGCCTCCTGCGCGTCGGGCCGGAAAGCGCCGGCGCCAGGCCGGGGCCCGTCTGCTACGGCCAGGGCGGCAGGCACGCGACGGTGACCGACGCGGATGTCGTGCTCGGCATCATCTCGCCCGATAATTTCCTCGGCGGCCGCATGAAGCTGGATCGGGAGGCTGCCAGGGAAGCGATCCGGGTCCAGATCGCCGAGCCACTCGGGCTCAGCATCGAACGGGCCGCGGCCGGCATCCTGCGCGTGGTCGACGGCCACATGGCCGACACCCTTCGGGAAGTCACCATCGGGCGCGGCTATGACCCGCGGGACTTCGTCATCTTCGCCTATGGCGGGGCCGGGCCGGCGCATTGCGCGGGCTTCGGGGCTGAGCTCGGCGCCAGCAAGATCATCATCCCCGCCACCAGCATGGCCCATTCGGCCTATGGCGCGCTCGCCTCGGACATCCATCAGTCGAGCGAGCGCTCCCTGATGATGCGGGGCGGCGGCGGCGACCGCGACCCTTGGGAAGGCATCGACGCGGCACGGGTGGCCGAAGTCTTCGCCGAGCTCGAGGCCCGCTGCCGCGCCGCCATCGAAAAGGCCGGCATCCCGCCTGAGGAGGCCGAGATCGTCCGCACGGCCGACATGCGCTACCGGCGCCAGACCCACGATCTCATCGTCGTCTTCCCGTCGGGGCCCGTCGGGCCAGACGCGGTCCGCGCGGCGATCGAGCGATTCCAGGCCGACTACGAGGCCAATTACGGCAAAGGATCGGGCTTCCGCGAAGCGGGCGTCGAACTCACCAGCTTCCGTGTCCAGGCGACGGGCCGCACGCCCAAGCCGGCGCTGTCCTGGCAGGGCGCCAAGTCCGCGCCGCAGCCGGCCAGGCGCGACATCTTCGAACCCCAGCTGGAGCGCTGGATGCCGGTCGAGATCTGGCAATGGCTCGAGCTGCCGATCGGCCATCACGTCCTGGGGCCGGCGGTGATCGAACATCCGGAGACGACGGTCTATGTCGGAGCAAGGCAGACCGCCGTCCTCGATGCGGCGGGCAATCTCTCCATCGATCTGACGGAGGCGCGCAGATGACGACGGCAGGCACGGCTTCGGACCCGCGGCGCGACGGCAGCGCCATCGACCCGATCTCCTTCGAGGTGATCCGCCACAAGCTCCAGGCCATCACCGAGGAACAGGCGATCACCTTGAAGCGGGTTTCCGGCTCGCCCGTGGTGACCGAGGCGACCGACTTCAACAACGGGCTCTATCTCGCCGACGGCTCGATCGTCACCATGGGGCCGCAGGTCATCTTCCACACCGGCACCATGTCGACGGTGATCCGCAATATCATCAAGGACTTCGCGCCGCGCGGCGAGATCCACGAAGGCGACATGTTCATCCTGAACGATCCCTATCGCGGCGCCATCCACCAGCCGGATGTTTCGATCGTCGCCCCGGTGTTCCATCAAGGGCGCCACATCGCCTGGGCCGGCTCCTGCGCCCATCAGCTCGACGTCGGCGGCATGGGCTTTGGCAGCTGGGCCTACGCGGCGACCGACGTGCAGCAGGAAGCAATGCTGCTGACCGGCCTGAAGCTGATCGACGGCGGCAAGCTGCGCGAGGACTTGTGGCAGATGATCATGAGCATGAGCCGGCTGCCGAACTATCTGGGGCTCGACTTCAAGGGCATGATCGCCGCCAACAACGTGGCCATCCAGCGCCTGGCGGAACTCTTCGCGCGCTATGGCGTCGAGACCGTCGAGGGGGTCATGGCGGCCGAGATCGACGCCTCCGAGCGGCGGATGCGCGAGAGGCTGCGGCAGATTCCAGACGGCGTCTTCCGGGCCCGGGACTACATCGACCATGACGGCCATGCCAACCGGCTCTACGAGATCTGCCTCGCCGTCCACAAGACCGGCGACGAGATCGTGTTCGACCTGGAGGGGAGCTCGCTTCAGGCGCCGGGCTTCATCAACTGCACCTGGTCCGGCATGAAGGGGGCCCTGTTCACCGGCCTGCTGCCGATTCTGGCCCCCGACATCCGCTGGAACGAAGGCGTGCTGCGGCCGGTGACGATCAAGGCGCCGGAGGGCACGCTGTGCAACGCCAAGTGGCCGGCACCGGTTTCGGGCGCCACGGTCTGCGCCGTCTGGATCGTGATGAACGTCGCCGTCGCCGCGCTGTCGCGGATGGTGAGCTGTGCGCCGGCGATGATCCGCGAAGCCCAGGCCGTGACCAAGGGCCAGATGTCGGTGCTGACGCTGGCCGGCAAGAACCGGGACGGCGAGTCCTACGGCACGCTCCTGCTCGACTCCATGGCCGGCGGCGGGGGTGCCTCCATCGACCAGGATGGGCTCGACGGCTCGGGCGACTATGACGTTCCGCGGCCGGCTATCGCCAATGTCGAAGCCAATGAGGCGGCCGGGCCGATTCTCTATCTCTTCCGCTCCTTCGTGCCGGACACCGGCGGTCCCGGCCGGACCCGCGGCGGCGCTTCGACGGGCCTGGCGCTGCTGCCCTACGATGTCGAGACCCTGAACGCGATGGTCATCGGCCATGGCGTCGAGGTGCCGAACTCGGTCGGCCTCTATGGCGGGATGCCGGGCGCCTGCGCCTATCACCTGATGCGTCCGTCCTCGGCAGACGTCGGCGACTTGATCGCCCGCTACCACGACGCGGAAAGCGTCATGTCGGACCCCGAAGTGCGGGACCTGGGCGCCAAGCCCGGCGGCTTCAAGATCGGCCGGGGCGACGTGTTCGCCTACACCTTCCAAGGCGGTGGGGGTTATGGCGACCCCTTGCAGCGCGCTCCCACCCGGGTCGCGCGCGACGTGGAGGACGGCTATGTCTCGTCCCGTTCAGCGGCCGAGCATTACGGCGTGGTATTCGAGAACGGCAGCATGGTTCCCGACCTGGCGGCGACGGGAGCCAAACGCGCCGCCATCCGCCGCGAGCGCCTCGCCGGCCGCATGCCGTCGGCGGCAACGCCGCAGCGCAACGATCCCCTGGCCGTCGATATGCGGATCTCCGCCGACGGCCATTTCCACTGCGGCTGCGGCGGCGATCTCGGGCCGATCGACGGCAACTGGAAGGACCGGTCGGCCGCGCGGACCATCGCCCCGGAAGCCTGCGGCTTTCACGTCCATCTTCACGACGAGCTGACGCTTCGGGAGTTCTCCTGCCCCGAATGCGCCACCCTGCTGGAAGTGGAAGTCCTGAGAAAGGACGAGGAGCCCCTCTGGACCATGGCCCTCAGGCGGTAGAACTCCCGACCGGCCTCAGGCCGGCGAGAGAGCGAGAGTCATGGTATCGATGGTGAAGCTGCCGTCGGCCTCGATCTCGAAATGCCGCGCCACCTCGCCCGCCATGGCCGCCTGCAAGGCGCGGATCGCCTGAACCTGGACCTCGGGCGTGGCCATGCGGCGGATCCAGGAGGCGAAATCGAGACGCACCCTGCGCCGGGCCTGCAGCCGGGCCGCGAAGCCGGCGTCCTCGGCCATCCGGGTCCATTCCTCGATGCTGTAGTCGCGTACGTGCGACGGATCGCGGAGCAGCTCGATCGCCTGGAGATAAGTATCCAGCAGCGGCGCGCCAGGCGAGACGGCATCGACGAAGGCGGCCTGACCACCCGCCTTCAGCACGCGCCGCGCCTCGTGCAAGCCCGCCGGGACATCCCGCCAATGATGGGCGCTGTAACGGCTGAGGACGAAGTCGAAGCCGCCGTCGTCGAAGGGAAGCGTCTCGGCCTCACCCCGCCGGGTCACGATATTGGCGAGACCGCGCCGTGCCGCCTCGGCGGCTACGGCCTGCAGCATGTCGTCGGACAGGTCGTAGCAGACGACCTCGCGCACATGAGGTGCGGCATGAAAGCCGACATGGCCCCCGCCGCAGCCGAGGTCGAGGACTCTGGCCTGCGGATGGCCGCTCACCAGAGCCGCCAGTTCCTCCAGGTCCGGCCCTTGGGAATGCACGGCACTCGTCACATAGGCGGCGGCGCGGGGGCCGAATTGCGCCGCGACCACCGTTTCCTGGCTCTTGCTCGTCATCGCCGTCTCCTCGAAGCGGTTCGCGTCGGTTTCGAATTGCAGGCTGTCCTTAGCACCATCCACGAACATGGTATAAGGCGAAAGCTATCCTGGTATAATTCCTGCCATGAACGCCGCCGCACAAAGAAAGGCGCTGGGCGAATTCCTGCGCCGGCAGCGCGCCAAGCTCCAGCCCGCGGCCGTGGGCCTCCCGGCCGGCCTGCGCAGGCGTACGCCAGGCCTGCGCCGGGAAGAGCTGGCAGCACTCTCAGGCATGAGCGCCACCTGGTACAGCTGGGTCGAGCAGGGCCGCCCGGTTTCGCTCTCCGTCGGCGCGATTGTGCGGCTCGCCGTGGCGTTGCGGCTTTCGCGGGCCGAACGCGCCTATCTCTTCGAACTCGCCGGCCGGCGCGATCCGTCCGAGCCCGGCGAGGATGAGGAACCCCGGCTGCCCCACGGCCTCGCCGGGATCGTCAGGGCGCTTCCCATGCCGGCCTATGTTCTCGACCGCTCCTGGCGGGCCGTCGCGTGGAACCCGCCGGCGAAGAAGCTGTTCATCGGCTGGCTCGACCGGTCGCACCGCAGGAGCCTGCTGGAGTACATCTTCCTCGAGCCCGCGGCCGAGCGCCTGATCAGCGACTGGGACAACCGGGCGCGGCGCATCCTGGCCGAGTTCCGCGTCGACTTCGCCCGGCACATGGACGACCCGGATCTGCGCGCCCAGGTCGCAGAACTGACGCAACGCAGCGCCGCCTTCGCCCGGATCTGGGAGGAGCACGCGGTGCTCGGCCGGGAAGGCGGCGAACGGGGCTTCAATCACCCCGACCCGGCCTTCCGCCGATTCGAGCAGACGGGATTCACGCTCGCGAACCATCCCGACCTGAAACTCATGGTGCTGACGCCGATCCCGGCATCGCCTGCCAGGGCCGTCGTTAGCGCAGGAAAAGCCAAACCGTCAAAGCGGCGCCGATCAGGATGATGCCCATGCGCAACGGCCGGTCCGGCAGCCGCAGCAAGAGCCAGCTGCCGGCAAGACCGCCCATGACGGAGCCCGCCGCCATGGCCAAGGCGCCCTGCCAATGGACGTCGCTCGAGAAGGCGAACACGACCACGGCCGAGGCATTCATCATCGTGGCCAGCAGGTTCTTTGTGGTCGCCGCCATGCGCACCGCCTGCCCCGCGAGCGTGAGGGCGGCCAGCATCAGGAAGCCGATGCCGCCGCCGAAATAGCCGCCGTAGATGGAGATGGCGAGCTGGATCATCCCCAGGACCAAGGGCGGCAGCTTGGCGCCCTGGGGCAGGCGCCTGCGGATCGGGTCGCCGAGCGCGAAGACCAGGGTCGCGAACAGCACGAGCCATGGCACCAGCCGCGCAAAGAAGGAGGCCGGGGTGGCGAGGAGCAGGAGCGCGCCGAGGATGCCACCGGCAAGACTGATGGCGAACAGCGCCTTAAGACTGAGCTTGCCCACCCCGCCCGCCGCACGCCGGCCCGACCAGGACATGGCGATCTGGCCGGGAAAGAGGGCGATGGTGGAGGTGATGTTGGCCGCCCGCGGATCGAGGCCGGCGAGAAGGAGGGCGGGAAAGGTGATGAAGGAGCCGCCGCCCGCGAGCGCGTTCTGGGCCCCGGCCCAGAAGCCGGCAGCGGCGAGCAGCAGAAGCACGGGGAGCGCGAGCTCTAGGCCGACCCTACATCACCGCGCCAAGCTGCCAGGGCGTGAATTCCTCTTCGCCCATGCCGAGAAGCTCGCTCTTGGTCCGCTGGCCCGAGGCCGTGGCTATGACCAGGTCGAAGATCCGCCGGCCGATCTCCTGCACGCTGGCGGCGCCATCGGCGATCGGTCCGCAATCGATGTCCATGTCGTCCTGCATGCGCCGGTAGAGGGGCGTGTTGGTGGCGAGCTTCAGGCTCGGCGTCGGCTTGCAACCGAAGGCGGAACCCCGGCCCGTGGTGAAGCAGATGACGTTGGCGCCGCCCGCCACCTGGCCCGTCGCCGAGACCGGGTCGTAGCCGGGCGTGTCCATGAACACGAAGCCCTTGGCCGTGATCGGCTCGGCGTAGCGGTAGACGTCCAGCAGATTGCCCGTGCCGCCCTTGGCGACCGCGCCCAGGGACTTTTCCAATATGGTGGTGAGCCCGCCGGCCTTGTTGCCCGGGCTCGGGTTGTTGTTCATCTCGCCGCCGGTCCTCGCGGTATAGCCCTCCCACCAGCGGATGCGCTCGATCAGCTTCTCTCCGACGGCCTTGTTGACGGCCCGGCGGGTCAGAAGATGCTCGGCGCCGTAGATCTCCGGCGTCTCGGAAAGCACCGCCGTGCCGCCATGGCGCACCAGCAGGTCGACCGCCGCACCCAGCGCCGGGTTGGCCGTGATGCCCGAATAGCCATCCGAACCGCCGCATTGAAGCGCCAGAATCAAATGGCTCGCCGGCAGGGTCTGGCGCGCGACCGCGTTGGCGGCAGGAAGCATCTCCTTCAGCCGCGCCACACCTTCCTGCACCGTCTTGGCGGTCCCGCCCGAATCCTGGATCGTCATGGTCCGAAGGAACGGCCCGGGCTCGAGGCTTTCGGCGGCCATCAGCCGGTCGATCTGGTTGGCTTCGCAGCCGAGGCCGAGGATCAGCACGCCGGCGAAATTCGGATGGCGGGCGTAGCCGGCGATCGTCCGGCGCAGAATCTCCATACCCTCGCCCTCGCTCGCCATGCCGCAGCCCGTGCCGTGGCCAAGCGCCACGATGCCGTCCACATTCGGGAATGCGGCCAAGGCCTCGCCGCGGAATTTGTCGGCGATCAGCTTGGCGGCGGTGGCCGAGCAGTTGACCGAGGTGAGGACGCCCAGATAGTTGCGCGTCGCGGCCCGCCCGTCCTGGCGCAGGAAACCCTGGAACGTCGCCCGTTCGGCTTCCGGCACATAGTTCGTGGGCTTGAAATCGGCCGCGAAGGCGTAGTCCCGCTCGAATTCCTCCACCGCCACATTATGGGTGTGGACGTGTTCGCCCGGCGCGATGTCGGCCGAGGCGAAGCCGATGATCTGGCCATATTTGCGGACCGCCTCACCCTTGGCGATGGCCGAGGTCGCCACCTTGTGCCCGGCCGGGATCGGCGCGCGGCACTGAACGTTCTCCCCGGCGAGGCTGGTGCCCGGCAGAAGCTCGACCCGGGCGACGACCACGTTGTCGGCGGGATGAAGGCGAAGGGCAAGAGGCTGCATGGCTCAAGTTCCCGGATCGGTGGCGCGGCTTGCCCTCCAGTATATAGCATTTCGCCGCGGGTCAGCCGCGCTCGACGCCCCGGCTCCGGCGCGCCGGAAGATCAGCTCGCCGCTGCGGGGGCCAGCGACGGGCCGGAACGGCCGATGAAGAGGGACAGGCCCGCCGCCAGCAGCCCCGTCGCCCCGGCGATCACGAAGGCCTCCAGATAGCGACCCTCGAGGGTGCGCATGAAGCCGGCGAAAAAGGCGGCGCTGGCCGCGCCCAGCTGGTGGCCGGCGGCGATCCAGCCATAGACGACCGGCGCATCCGTCTCGCCGAAGGCCTCATTGGCGAGGCGCACCGTCGGCGGGACGGTCGCGATCCAGTCGAGGCCGTAGAAGACGGCGAAGAAGGACAGGCCGTAGAGCGAGAAATCGGCATAAGGCAGGTAGATGAGCGAGAGGCCGCGCAGCCCGTAATATATGAACAGGAGCTTGCGCGGGTCGATGCGATCGGTGAGCCAGCCCGAGAAGGTGGTGCCGAACAGATCGAAGATGCCCATCACGGCCATCAGGCTGCCGGCCTGAACCTCGGCCAGGCCATGATCGCTGCAAAGCGCGATCAGATGGGTTCCCACCAGCCCGTTGGTGGTGAAGCCGCAGATGAAGAAGGTGGCGAACAGCAGCCAGAAATCCCGCTTGCCCGCGGCCCGCAGCAGCCCGCCGAAGGCAAGGCCGAGCGGATTGCCCTGGGAAGAGGCCGGCGCCGCCGCCGTCGCGCTCTCGCCGTAGCGCCGGAGGCCGGCGGCGGCCGGGCTTTCCGGCAGCAGCCAGAGCACCAGCGGGATCAGCGCCGCGCCGGCGACCGAGACGGTCAGCACCACGGCCCGCCAGCCGAAAGCCTCGACGATGGCGGCGAGACCCGGCAGGAAGATGAGCGTGCCCGTCGCCGTGCTCGCGGTCAGAAGGCCCATGACCAGGCCCCGGTTGGTCGCGAACCAGCGGTTGACCACCGTGGCGCCCAGGACCGAGGCGAGGCAGCCGCTGGCGATTCCCGACAGCAGCCCCCAGGTCGCGATCAGATGCCAGGGCTGGGTCATGAAGCTGCTGGCCGCCGTCGACGCGCTCATCAGCACCAGGGCGCCGAGGACCGTTCGCTTGATCCCGAAGCGCTGCATGGCGGCGGCCGCGAAGGGCCCGGCGAGGCCGTAGAGGAAGATGCCGATGGCGGCGGCCAGCGAAATCACGGCGCGCGACCAGCCGAAGGCCTGCTCCAGCGGCACGATGAGCACGCCCGGCGTCGCCCTCAGGCCGGCGGCCACCAGGAGGGTCAGGAAGATCAGCCCCACGACCACGAAGGCGTAGCGCTGGCCGAAGGGGCGCGGATGGGCTATGGTCATGTGCCTTACCGGTACGTAACACTTCCCATATACGTACCGACCGGTAACATAGTCAAGGATCGAATCGCCGATGACGCGTTCCGCCACCCCTCTTCCGCCCTTGCCCGCCGGCGCCGAGCGCCAGCGTCCGCGCGCCGCCGAGCGCATCCGCGAGTCCGCCCGCGAGCTGTTCTATCGCCAGGGCATCCGCGCCGTGGGGGTGGACGAGATCGTCAACCGGGCCGGCGTCACCAAGCCCAGCCTCTATCGCAGCTTCTCCTCCAAGGACGCGCTCGCCGCCGCCTATCTCGCCCAATACGACCGCGAGTTCTGGCAGCGCTTCGATGGCATCGTCGCGGCCCATCCGGGCGATCCCAGGGCCCAACTCCTCGACTATCTCTCGGGCCTCGCCAAGCGGGCGGTGAAGCCGGATTATCGCGGCTGCGGGCTCACCAATGCCGCCGTCGAATACCCCGGTCCGGACCATCCGGCGCGCAAGGTGGCCGAGGACAGCAAGCGGCGACTGCGCCGGCGCCTCAAGGACATGGCCAAAGCCATGGGGGCGAAGCGGCCGGCGGTACTTGCCGACGGGCTACTCCTGCTGCTGGAAGGGGCCTATGTCTCGAGCCAGATCTTCGGGCCAGGCGGGCCGGCCGGCCGGGTGGCTGAAACCGCAAGGTCACTGATCGATGCTAGTCTAGACACAGGCCCGGCGAAGCGCTGACGCCTGGCGCGAGATCGGGTCGGTTTCTCCCGAGCCGAGCAGGCTCGAGACGGTCACGCGTTGCCGCCCGACGCAGCCTTGGAGTGCACGCAGCTGACCCAAACCAAGACATCGTCCCGCGACCGGCAGATCGCCTTTCTCTTCGACCTCGACGGCACCCTGGTCGATAGCGTCTACCAGCATGTGCTTTCGTGGCACGAAGCCATGGCGGGCGCCGGCATTGCCCTTTCGATCTGGCGCATCCACCGGCGCATCGGCATGAGCGGCGGCCTGTTCGCCAATGCCTTGCTGCGCGAGGTGGACCGCCCCATGTCGGCGGAACTGATGCAGCGGCTGCGCGACGCCCATGCCGCAGCTTTCAAGCGGCACGCCGGTTCGATCACGCCGCTTCCCGGCGCGCGCGAGCTTCTCGCCTGCCTCACCGAGCAGCGCGTTCCCTGGGCGATCGCGACCAGCGGCCGAGAGGAGACGGCGGCGGGACTGATCGCGAAGCTCGGCGTCGACCCCGCGAAGCATCCCGTCGTGACCCGCGACCAAGTGCGCTATGCCAAGCCCGATCCCGACCTGTTCGAAACCGCGGCGGAGCGCCTCGGGGTCGACATTCTGGATTCGGTCGTCGTGGGCGACAGCGTGTGGGACCTGCTCGCCGCCAAACGCGCCGGCGCGCTCGGCGTCGGCCTGCTCTCGGGCGGCTATGGCGAGGACGAGCTGGTCCAAGCCGGGGCCTATCGCGTGTATCAGGATCCGGCCGACCTGCTGATCCACCTCGACGAGGTCGGCGTGCGCCGGCCCGCTTGACGCCGGCTCACGGCGCGAGCCACTGCCGCAAGCAAGCCGTCACAGCCTCGGGCCTTTCGAGGGTCGAGAGATGACCGCAGCCGGCGATGATCTCCAGGCGGGAATTCGGGATCGCGGACGCGATTTCCCGGGCCCGTTCCGGTGGCGTGATGACGTCGTGATCGCCGACGATCACAAGGGTCGGACAGGGAATCGCGCCGAGGCCGGGACGGCCGTCGGGCCGATGGAGAATGGCGCTCTCCTGGCGGATGAAGACTTCGACGCCGGTCTCGCGCGCCATGCGCAGAATCACCTCGACCAGCGGCCCATCGGCGAGGCGATCGGGATGCATCAGGCGCTGCACGAGATAGTTTGGCGTGATCTCCTCGAAGCGCCCGCTGCGGGCGAGATCGATGTAGAAGCGGCGGGCGTTGCGGATGTCCTCGCTGTCGGGCGAGGCGGTGGTATCGAGAAGCGCCAGCTTGAGCACGCGCTCCGGCGCCTCGCGCACGATCGCAAGCGCGATGGCGCCGCCCATGGAGAGGCCGGCGAGCGCGAAGCGCGCCGGGGCGGCTGCGAGAATGGCCCGGGCGATCCCGGCCATGTCGTCGGCGACGCCGTGGTCGGCGATCGTGATGCGCGCCAAATCCGACAGGCCGGCGATCTGCGGCGCCCAAAGCTCCTCCGTGCAGAGAAGACCCGGGATCAAAACCAGAGGGATATATTCCGGGGACACTATACTTATCTCCGTCCCTCTCCGCGCTCTTTCGGCTTCGGGCCAGGCTTGGCGGGGGCGAGCGGGCGGCGCAGGCGCCTTTCCAGACCGGCGATGAACTGCCTGGTACCCAAGGGCCGGCCAGTACGTTCATGAGCCCGGATGTCCTCCCTTTCCGCCTCGCCAAGCCCCGCTGCCAGAAACCGGCGCCAGTCGGGCACCAACTTCCCGAGAGGCGAAGCGCCGACTAGCCGATCGTCTCGGCGGGCCAAATGGGCGGCGGCGCTCGACCAGCGCCACGCTTCCGGCCGGGCAACCAGACCGGCGCGCACCGGGTTGAGTTCGACATAACGCACGCAAGCCAGGAGGTAGCGCTCGTCCATGGGAAACGACGCAAATCGTCCCTGCCAGAGATATCCCCGCCAGCCCTCGCGAAAATTCACCAGCCGCGTATAGCGCCGATGGGCCTCGCCCAACGCGGCGCGCAGGCCATCCTCCTCCCGCGGCGTGAGGATCAGATGCACGTGATTCGGCATCAAGCAGTACGCCCAGACCGAAACTCCCGCCCTCCGGCAGCCCTCGGCCAACAGATCCCGATATGCCTCGCAGTCCTCGGGGCCGAAAAACACCTGTTGGCGGCGGTTGCCGCGTTGCGTCACATGATGCGGCAGCCCCGCCACCACGACCCGCGCAAGTCTCGCCATTGCGGAAGTCTACCTGCGGTTACCGATGGGGGCAATTAAGTATTGTGTCCCCGGAACTCGCGGAACTCCCGAAACTCGAATTAGGTATCGTGTCCCCGGAATTCTATGCCGGCGCCTTCACCAACGCCCGTTGCCGGCGCGCATGGCCTCGGGCGCGAGACGGATCGGGAAGCGCGAGCGGATCTCGGCGTCAATCCGCGGATCGATATAGTCCGGGTAGTGGCGCGACAGGATTTCGCGCACCCGGACTTGCGCGGCTTCATGGATGTCTTTGGCGCCGGCTTCGCGCCAGCTGTCGGGACTGCGCCGGTCGGCGATGCGGGGATAGAGGTATTCGCTCTCCATCCTCTCGAGGGTCTCGGCGTGGCCGAGATAATGGCCGGCGCCGTTGGCGACCTCACGCATCACCTCCACCGACAGGGTCTCCTCGGTGACTTCGATGCCGCGGAGCGTGCGTTGCACGAGGCCCAGCATGTCGTTGTCGATCACCAGCGCTTCGTAGGAGACGCCCACGAGGCTGGCCAGCATGCCGGCGGATTCGCTGACGAAATTGCCGCCGGCGAGCGCCACGATGGTGGTCGTGACCCCTTTCTCGAATCCCGCCTGATTGTCGGGGAGCTTGGCATCGGTCATGCCGGCGGCGACGCTGCCCGGCAGATTGTAGAAATTGGCCATCTGGGCGACCGCGGCCATGAGCAGGGCCTGCTCGCCGCTGCCCCCGGTGAAGGAGCCGGTGCGCAGGTCGGACACCAGCGGCCAGGCGCCGAACATCATCGGGCTGCCCGGGCGGACGAGGTTGACCACGACCAGGCAGGCGATGGTCTCGGCCAGCGACTGGACCAGCGTGCCGGCGAGAGTAACCGGCGCGGTCGCGCCCGCCTGGCCGGCGATGGCGACGTCGCCCACGAGGCCGAGCCGGCTCGTCTCCATCAGCACCTCGAGGCTGTCCTTGGCGAAGCGCAGCGGCGAGACGACCGGGCAGCAGCCGCCGATGGAGCAGAAGGGCCGTTTGATGAAGCGTCCCTCCCCGCCCAGGATCGTGTCATAGAGCGCCACCACCGCCTTCAGGTTGCGGGCCCCGCTGATGGACATGCCGCTGGTCTTGCGCGTGCCGGCGGCGAGCGCGTAGGCGATGCTGATGTCGCGGGCGAGCGGATCTTCGATGTCGGTCGCCACGCAGGGCTGGCCGAATTGATGGATGTTGTCGAGGGTGTCGCACAGGCGCGCGCAGTCATAGATATCGAGCAGCGTGGAAGGGCGGTAGCCGCGGGTCGCCGGATCGAAGATGGCGATGGCTTCGCCGCTGGTGGCGAAATAGACCCGACGTCCGCCGACGCGCACGTCGTTCTCGCCGTCCCGGCTGTACATGTTGAACTGGCGCGGCGCGCCGGCGAGCACGTCCTCGATCAGCGCCGGCGGAAAACAGAGCCTGCCCTCGGTGTTGAGGATGGCGCCCCTCTCCACCGCCAGCGCCGTCAGCTCCGGCGTGGGGTCGGCCATGCCGATGGTGGAAAGCACGTCGAGCACCGCATCGTGGATGCGGGCGATGTCGGCCTCGCTCAAGGGGCGGTAGATGCCGCCTTCGAGCCCGGGATGGACCGCAATCGCCTTGGCGGATTTGCGGCTTTCCTGCCGCGCGACCCGGCCGCCACCGCGCCGCGGCCCGATGAGCCTTTCGGTCATAGCCGTTCCTCCCGATACCGCGGTCAAAGTCTATCTATTGATTGAACGTTCAGTCAATAACCAAGCCCGAGCTTGGCACCGGGCCGCCCCGACCGCCTGGCCGGGCTGGCCCATTCCCGGCGCTGGAAGCATGGCCAAGCCATCGAGAAATGCATAGCTGGGGGTCGTTTTGCGCAGTCCGCTATTGATCGCCGGCTGTTCCCATGCAAACGTAAACGCGGGTTTGGGAAGCGAGCGCTCCCGCCTGGGGTGCGAGGGTGGATCCTGGCGGGGGACAAAGCGAACTCGATCAACGAGTTACTTTGCAACAGGAGGAATCACGATGTGGGATCTGCAGAAAGTGACGACCCTTGCCGGCAAGGGCAAGGTTAACCGGCGCGAGTTCATCCAATTCGCGCTCGCCGCGGGCGTCGGCCTGGCGGCCGCGGAAACCATGTACGTCGACGCCGTCGCCTCGACGCCGAAACAGGGCGGTTCGCCCAAGTTCGGCCTCGCCCATGGCGCAACCACCGACACGCTGGACCCGGCCGGCTATCCCGACACGGCCACCCAGGTGCCGTTCTGGGGCGCGATGTCCAACAGCCTGACCGAGGTCGACGCCAACGGCAACATAACCGCCGATCTGGCCGAAAGCATGGAGCCGACCAACGGCGCCACCGTCTGGCGCTTCAAGCTCCGCAACGGCGTCACCTTCCACAACGGCAAGCCGCTGACGTCGGCGGACGTCATCGCCTCCTTCCGCCACCACATGACGGCGGATTCCAAGTCGGCGGCGAAATCGCTTCTGGCTGCCGTGTCTGACATCAAGGCCGACGGTCCCGACACGGTGGTCTTCACCTTGAGCGGCGGCAACGCCGACTTCGCATACATCTGCAGCGACTATCACATCCCGATCATGCCGGCGAACGCCGACGGCACGGCCGACTGGAAATCGGGCGTCAGGACCGGGCCCTACGTCTTCGGCCATTGGGAGCCGGGCGTGCGGGCGGAGCTGACGAAAAACCCGAACTACCACAAGCCGGGCAAGCCGCACTTCAACGATGTCACCTTCCTCAGCCTGACCGACCTGACGGCGCGCACCAACGCACTGACCACGGGCGCGATCGACTGGATGATGCGCTGCGATCTGAAGACGCTGAACCTGCTGAAGCGCAACCCGAAGATCAAGGTCACCGAGGTCACGGGCTACGGCCACTACGTCCTGCCGATGTTCGTCGACGTGGCGCCCTTCGACAACAACGACGTGCGCCTCGCCCTCAAGTACGCAATCAACCGCGACGAGATCAACAAGAAGATCTTCCTCGGCCACGCGCTGGTGGGCAACGACAACCCGATCGCGCCTACGGTCAAGTTCGCGTACGACCCCAAGCCGAAGTTCCATTACGACCCGGACAAGGCCAAGTTCCACCTGAAGAAGGCCGGCATGTCCAACCTCACGGTGGACCTCCACATCGGCGACGCCGCCTTCAACGGCGCGCTCGATGCCGCGGCTCTCTACCAGCAGAGCGCCAAGGTCTGCGGCATCAACCTCAACATCGTCCGCGAACCGGCCGACGGCTATTGGGACAACGTCTGGCTCAAGAAGGCCTTCATCGGCGACTACTGGAGCGGACGGCCGACGGTGGACTGGATGATGACCACGACCTACGCCAAGGGCGCGGCATGGAACGAGACCCACTATGCCGATCCGCGGTTCAACGAACTGCTGGTCGCCGCCCGCAGCGAGACCGACGACCACAAGCGGGCCGGCATGTACCAGGAGATGCAGCAGCTGGTTCACGACAACGGCGGCGTCATCGTGCTGGTGTTCAACAACTACGTCGAGGCGCACTCGACCAAGGTGGCGCACGGCAAGATTGCCCCCAACTGGGAGTGCGACGGTCTGAAGATCGCGGAACGCTGGTGGATGGCGTAACCGCCTGCTAGAGGCCCGGCCGGGCCGCCCGAGACGGGCGGCCCGGCGCCTCGGGCCCCGGCTCGTCCAAGCGGCAGCACGCATTCAACTGCGGCCTGCCTGTAGCAATCGTTTCGCCCTGGCGCCAGGGGAGGGTGAATGAATGAGCCCTATTCTGAAGACGGTCCTCCAGAGGCTCGGGCTCGGCGTATTCACCCTGTTCATCGTTTCGATCATCATTTTCGCCGCCGTCGCCCTGCTGCCGGGCGATTTCGCCAGGTCGCAGCTCGGCCAGGCGGCGACGCCGGAGACGGTGAAGGCCTTCGAGCACGAAATCGGCCTCGATAAGCCCCCGTTGACCCGCTACCTGATCTGGATCGGCGGGGTGGTCAGGGGCGATTTCGGCATTTCCTTCTCGGGCCAGGGCGGCCTCGCCGGCGGCTCGACCCGCACGGTGGTCCAGCTCATCGCCCCTCGGCTGAAGAACACGCTGTTCCTCGCCTCCTTCGTCGCCGTGATCGCCGTTCCGCTGTCGCTGGCGCTTGGCCTGCTGGCCGCCCTCTATCGCAACAGCTGGTTCGATCGAATCGTCAACGTCCTGACGCTGGCCTCGATCTCGGTGCCGGAATTCTTCGTCGCCTATATCCTGATGCTGTTCCTGGCAGTCCGCTACGAGGTGTTCCCCTCCCTCGCCGACGTTTCGCCGGATACGCCCCTGCTCGAGCGAATCAACGAGTGCGCGCTGCCGGCCATGACCCTGGTGCTGGTCATCGTCGCCCACATGATGCGCATGACCCGGGCCTCGATCATCAACCTGCTCGCCAGCCCCTATATCGAGACGGCGCGCCTGAAGGGCGTATCGCCCAGCCGTATCATCCTGCGCCACGCGCTGCCCAATGCCTGGGCGCCCATCGTCACGGTCATCGCCGTCAACCTCGCCTACCTCGTCGTCGGCGTGGTCGTGGTCGAGGTGGTGTTCGTCTATCCCGGCATCGGCCAGCTGATGGTGGATTCGGTCTCCTCGCGGGACGTGCCGGTGGTCCAGGGCTGTGCCCTCATTTTCGGCGCGACCTATATCATCCTCAACCTGCTGGCCGACATCGTGGCGATCGTCACCAACCCTCGGCTGTTGCACCGGCGATGAGCGTCGAATCAGGCGACAGCCCGGAACTGCTGGCCGCGGCGGCCCCGCTGCCGGAGCGGCGCACGAGGCTGCAGTCGGCCTGGCGCGCCCTGAAGAAGGCGCCGATCACGGCCTGGTTCGGGCTGATCGTGGTCGGAACCTACGTGTTCGTGGCGCTGTTCGCGCCGCTGATCGCGCCCTACGGCGAGGCCCAGGTGGTCGGCGACCAATACATGCCCTGGGACAACCAGTACCTGCTGGGTACCGACCAGATCGGCCGCGACATGCTCTCGCGCCTCATCTTCGGCGCGCGCAACTCCATCGGCATAGCGGTGCTGACGACGGCGCTGTCCTTCTCCATCGGCGGCTTCCTCGGCATGCTGGCCGCCACGCTCGGCGGCTGGATCGACCAGATCCTGGCCCGGTCGGTCGACATCCTGATGGCGATCCCGCAGCTGATCTTCGCCCTCGTCCTGCTGCTGATCTTCGGTTCCTCGGTCCTCAACCTCATCCTCATCATCGCCGTTCTCGACAGCACCCGGGTCTTCCGCCTGACCCGCGCGGTGGCGATGAACGTCGTCGTCCAGGACTTCGTCGAGGCGGCGCGACTTCAGGGCGAAAAGCTCGGCTGGATCACGACGCGGGAGATCCTGCCCAACATCCTGCCGCCGCTGATCGCCGAATTCGGCCTCAGATTCTGCTTCGTCTTCCTGACCATCGCGGCCTTGTCCTTCCTCGGCCTGGGCATCCAGCCGCCGACCGCCGACTGGGGCTCCATGGTCCGCGAGAATGCGACGCTGATCAATTACGGCGACATCACGCCCCTGTTGCCCGCCGCCGCCATCGCCCTTCTGACCATCGCGGTGAATTTCCTCGTCGACTGGTTCCTGCACAAGGCGAGCGGCCTGAAGGAGTGACGGGCATGGCAAATCCGGCAACCGCCGCCAATCAGGGGAACCGCCCGCAGCCGGGCAAGGGCGAGCTGCTGCTCGACATTCGGGGCTTGCGGATCGAGGGCCAGAGCGAAGAGGTCTGGCATGAGATCGTGAAGGGCGTGGATCTGAGCCTCCGCCGCGGGGAAGTCCTGGGGCTGATCGGCGAGTCCGGCGCCGGCAAATCCACCATCGGCCTGGCGGCCATGGGCTATGCCAGGCCAGGCTGCCGGATCTCGGCCGGAACCATCATGTTCGACGGCGTCGACATGGCCAAGCTGAGCGAGGCCGAGAAACGCAAGATCTGGGGCCGGCGCGTGGCCTATGTGGCCCAGTCGGCGGCGGCTTCCTTCAACCCTGCCCACAAGCTGATCGATCAATATGCCGAGGCGCCGTCCTGGCATCACGTGCTGAGCCCCGAGGATGCCAAGCGCCAGGCCGTGGACCTGTTCCGGCGCCTGCAGCTTCCCGATCCGGAGAACATCGGCGAGCGCTATCCCCATCAGGTATCGGGCGGCCAGCTGCAGCGCGCCATGACCGCCATGGCCATGGCCTGCCGGCCCGACCTGCTCATCTTCGACGAGCCGACGACCGCCCTCGACGTGACGACCCAGATCGAGGTGCTGGCGGCGATCAAGGACGTGGTGCGCCAGTCGCACACGGCGGCCATCTACATCTCCCACGATCTCGCCGTCGTGGCCCAGATGGCCGACCGGATCATGGTGCTGCGCTACGGCAACCTGGTCGAGGAGGCGGCGACCCGGCAGATGCTGTCCAATCCGCAGCAGGCCTATACCAAGTCCCTGTGGGCGGTGCGCTCGCTGCGCAAGCAGGAGGAAACCTCCGAGAACGTCCAGCTTCGCGTCGATCACGTCGATGCGGCCTATGGCGGCGCCATCAAGGTGCTGCACGACGTGGAGCTGAGCGTGCCCCGCGGCCGGACGGTGGCGGTGGTCGGCGAGTCCGGCTCGGGCAAGTCGACCCTCGCCCGGGTCATCACCGGCCTGTTGCCGCCGACCAAGGGCGCGGTGCTGTTCAACGGCACTGCCCTGCCGCCATCGATCAAGAACCGGTCGAAGGAGCTGCTGCGCCGCGTCCAGATGATCTATCAGATGCCGGACACGGCCCTCAATCCGCGCCGGCGGGTGCGCGACATCCTGGGCCGGCCGCTGGAGCACCAGATGGGCCTGCGCGGCGCCCAGCGCGACCGCCGGATCGTCGAGCTTCTGAAGATGATCGAGCTGGACGAGCGCTTCCTCGACCGTCTGCCGAGCGAACTCTCCGGCGGCCAGAAGCAGCGCATCTGCATCGCGCGCGCCCTTGCCGTCAATCCCGAGCTGATCATCTGCGACGAGGTGACGTCGGCCCTGGATCAGATCGTGGCCGAGGAGATCCTGAAGCTGCTGATGCGGCTCCAGAAGGAACTGAATGTCTCGTACCTCTACATCACCCATGACCTCGCCACCGTGAAGGCGATCGCCGACCAGGTCGTGGTCATGTTCCAGGGACGCGTCGTGCAGAGCGGACTGCGGTCCCAGGTCCTGGCCCCGCCCCATCACCCGTACACGGCGAAGCTCCTCTCCTCGGTGCCGGAGATGGATCCCGACTGGCTCGACGGCCTTCTGGCCCGGCGCCAGCAGCCGGCCTGATCGCCCGCGCCGGCGGGCACGTCGTAGCCCGCGAAAGCGGGCCCAGCTATAGCCGCTATGCCGCTTTGCTACCTCGCCGGGCACCCGTTAGAGTCTTCGGCTACCAGATCGTCACGCGCTGATCGGGCGCAAGGTAGTACTTGTCGCCGGGTCGAATGCCGAAAGCGGCGTACCAGCTGTCCATGTTGCGTATCGCGCCGACAACGCGGAATTCGGCGGGACTGTGCTCGTCGGACAGAGTGAGCGTGCGCAACGCGCTTTCGCGCAGCTTGGAGCGCCAGATCTGGCCGTAGGCAAGGAAGAACCGCTGATCGCCGGTGAAGCCGTCGATCGCCGGCGCCGGCTTGCCGCCCAGGGACAGATGATAGGCCTCGAGCGCGATGGTGAGCCCCGCCAGGTCGGCGATATTCTCGCCGAGCGTGTTCTTGCCGATCACGTGCAGGCCCGGAAGGACCTCATAGCCGTCGTATTGACGGACCAGCACGGCCGTGCGTGCGTCGAACTCCGCCCGGTCGCCCTCGCTCCACCATTGGGCCAGCACGCCTTCGCCAGTGTATTTCGAGCCCTGGTCGTCAAAGCCGTGGCTGATCTCATGCCCGATGATCGCGCCGATGCCGCCATAGTTCACCGCGTCGTCCGCATCCGGATCGAAGAAGGGCGGCTGTAGAATCCCGGCCGGAAACACGATCTCGTTGAACGACGGATTGTAGTAGGCATTCACGGTGGGCGGCGTCATGCCCCACTCGCTCTTGTCGACCGGCTTGTCGAGCCGCGCCAGCTCGCGCTGCCATTCGAACAGGGCGGCGCGGCGGATATCGCCGATCAGGTCGTGGCGGGCGACGCGATAGCCGGAATAGTCCCGCCACTGGCCGGGATAGCCGATCTTGGGCGTGAACTGGCGGATCTTCTCGAGCGCCTTGGCTTTGGTGGCGTCGCTCATCCAGGCGAGGCTCCGGATGTCGATCTCGAACGCCCGCAGCAGGTTCTGAACCAGCAGGTCGGCCCTGGCCTTGGCCTCGGGCGGGAAATAGCGCTGGACATAGAGCTTGCCGAGCGCCTCGCCGAGCAAGGCGTCGAGCAATTGCACGCCCCGCGTGGTCCGGTCGAGCTGGACGGTCCGCCCCTCCAGCACCGTGCCATAGAAGGCGAAATCCGCATCGTCGAAGCGCTTGGGCAGATAGGGCGCGAAATGGTGCAGATAGTGGACCGTCAGATAGTCCCGCCACACGGGAACGGGGGTCGCCGCGAAGATCTGGGCCAGCGCCGGGAAGGCGGATTTCTCGGCGACGATGACGACCCGTTCGCCCGCCGGGCCTCTGGTCGGCATCCCGCAGCCCTGGAAAAACGTATCCCAGGGAAATTCCGGCGCCAGCTTCCCAAGCTGCGAGAACGCCATCGGATTGTAAGTCTTGTCCTGATCGCGCCGGTCGGCCTGGCTCCATTGCGCCGACGCGATTCTCGACTCCAGCGCGAAGATCGCATCGGCGCGCTTGTCGCCGTCCTTCAGGCCGGCGAGGGCCAGCATGGCGGAGAGATATTTCCGGTAGGCGTCGCGGGTCGCGGCGAGCGCCTTGTCGTCGCGAAGATAATAGTCCCGGTCGGGAAGGCCGAGGCCCGATTGGCCGAGATAGACGGAATATGCGCCGGGATTCTTGGCATCCACGCCGATGCCGATGCCGAAGATGCTGGCGGTCCCCAGAGGCACGGACGCCATGGCGCGCGCCACGTCGGTCATGGTCTCGAGATGGGCGATATGCGCCAGATCCTGCGCCACGGGAGCGAGGCCGCTGCGTTCGATTTCGCCCCGGTCCTCGAAGGCGTCGTAGAGATCGCGGAGCTTCCGCCCCTCACCGCTCAACGCGTCGGCGGGCTTGGCCCCCAATCCCGCGACGATGGCCTTCATCCGGGATTCGCTGAGGCTCTGCAGATCCTGGAATGCGCCGGCCCGGGACCTGTCGGGCGAGATGATCGCGGTCTTGAGCCAGTTGCCGTTCACATAGGCGAAGAAATCGTCGCCCGGCCTGACGCTCCTGTCCATCGCGGCAAGATCGATGCCCCAGGTCCCGAATTTCGGGCTGTCGGCGGCGGCCGCAACGGCGATGGCAAGGCCGGCCGCGGCGGCCAGGCCGAGAACCGCCCGCGAAATGCCTAAGCGCATGGCGATCGTCCCCCGCGAGCCATCTTCGCGGGCCGAAGCGGCGACGAGGGTCATCGGATCGCCCTTGGAGCGGCGGCGCCTGCTCCCCCTCGAGCAGGCCTTGATCGCGTCGAATTGGAACATGCCCTGGGACTCCTTGGCGTGGCCGAATCTTCCGCGCCGAACCGGTGTCCGCGCCCGCCTATGCAAAACCTTCGGAGGTCTCGTGTCGGTCGTCCGAAGCAGTGCAGCTGCACGGGAAGATCGGCGGAAAATCCTTAAGACGCGCTCGCCAGCTCCCGAAACAGCGCCGCATAGCGACGCGCCGAAGGGCGCCAGGAGACATCCGTCGTCATGCCGTTGATCTGCAACTGGCGCCAGATCCTGGGTTGGCGATAAAGCGCGTTGGCCCGTCGAATGGCGCCCTCCAGCATGGAGAGCGTGGTCGGCGCGAATTGAATGCCGGTGCCCATCGCCCTGCCCCTTGCCCCCGGATCGGCATCGACGACCGTATCGGCGAGGCCGCCGACGCGCGCCACCACCGGCACGGCGCCGTAGCGCAAGGCCGCAAGCTGGGTGAGACCGCAGGGCTCGCTGCGCGAGGGCATGACGAAGGCATCCACGCCACCCTGTATGAGGTGGGCCAAGCGCTCGTCGTAGCCGATCTCACACGCGATCCGGCCGGGATGGGCGAGCGCCGCGGCGCGGAATCCAGCCTCGATCCCGCCATCGCCGGAGCCCAGCACGGCGAGTTGCGCGCCCTCGGCCAAGAGAACCGGCAATGCCGCCAGGAGGAGATCATGCCCCTTCAGCCAGGTGAGGCGGCTGACCGCGCCGAAGAGCAGGGTCCGATCGTCTTCCGCTAGGCCGAAATACGATCTGAGTGCGGCCTTGTTCTGCGATCGCGGCGCGATCCGTCGGCCGCCGAAGTTGGCCGCGAGATCGGAATCGTTGGCCGGGTCCCAGACGCTGTCGTCCAGTCCGTTCACGATGCCGGTCAGCACGTCCGCACGCCTGTTCAAGAGGCCGCCGAGACCCATGCCGCCGACCTCGGTCTGAATCTCCAGCGCATAGCTCGGCGACACGGTCGTGATCCGATCGGCAAAACGCAGACCTGCCTTGAGGAAGCCGATGGTCCCGTAGTACTCGACCCCGTGGATCGTGAACGAATTGGCGGGCAGCCCGAGCGACGGCAGCAGATGAGGGGGAAACTGGCCTTGAAATGCCAGGTTGTGAATGGTCATGACCGAACGGGCGCCGCGCGTCCCGTCGTAATACCGATAGGCCGGCAACAGCCCGGCCTGCCAATCATGGGCATGCAGGACGGACGGCGCGTAGCCGGATAGAAGACCGGCGCCGATGCTGGCGCCGATCCGGGCGAGCGCGGCGAAGCGTAGCGCATTGTCGGGCCAGGGCTCGCCGTTCGGCTGGCTGTAGGGATTTCCCTCGCGGGAATAAAGATGCGGCGCATCGAGCACGAAGAGGTCGGGACCGGCCGCGGTGCCGGCCAGGAGGCGCGCCGGCCCGCCGAAGAACTCGGCATAGGCATGGACCTCCTCCGCCGTTTGCAGCGCCGCCAGGATCGCCGGATAGCCCGGCACCAGCGTGCGCACGCGCATACCCTCCGCCGCCAATGCGCCGGGCAGAGCGGCGACGACGTCGCCGAGCCCGCCGGTCTTGATCAAGGGGTAGATTTCGGAAGCGACCGACAGAACGTCGAATTGGCTCACCGCGCGAGCCTATCGATCATGGGCTGGGTGATCAGGCAGACGCCTTGTTCGGTGCGCCGGAATCGCTGGCTGTCGAGCTCTGCGTCCTCGCCGACGACGAGGCCCGCGGGGATGCGCACGCCCCGATCGACGACGACATTGGTCAGGCGCACCGACCGGCCGACGTCGACCTCGGGCAGGATCACCGCGTGGTCGAGGGTCGAGTACGAATTGACGTGCACGCCGGTGAAAAGCAGCGATCGCTTGAGGCTCGATCCCGAGATGATGCATCCGCCGGAAACCAGCGACGAGACGGCCATGCCGCGCCGGCCGGGCTGGTCATGCACGAACTTCGCCGGCGCGGTCGCCTGGGCGTAAGTCCAGATGGGCCAGTCCCTGTCGAATAGGTCGAGCTCGGGCACGATATCCGTCAGATCGATGTTCGACGCAAAATAGGAATCGATCGTGCCCACGTCACGCCAGTAGGGCGTGGTTTCCATCGAGGATCTTACGCAGGAATGCCCGAACTGGTGGGCGACCGCCTTCGCCTCGCGCACCAGCCGGGGGATGATGTCCTTGCCGAAGTCGTGGCTCGAATCCGGATCGGCGCTGTCGCGCCGAAGCTGGTCGAACAGGAACTCCCTATCGAAGACGTAGACGCCCATGCTGGCGAGCGCACGATCCGGCTTCCCGGGCATACCCGGCGGGTCCGCCGGCTTTTCCACGAAAGACAGGATCCGGTCCTTGTCGTCGATATGCATGACGCCGAAGCTGGAGGCTTCCGAACGCGGCAGCTCGACGCATCCCACGGTCACGTCGGCGCCGTCATCGACGTGCTGCTGCAGCAGGAGCTCGTAGTCCATCTTGTAGACGTGATCGCCCGCCAGCAGCACGATGAACGTCGGGGCGTAGGAATCGATGATATCGATGTTCTGGTACACGGCATCGGCCGTGCCGAGATACCAGCGCTGCTCCGACACGCGCTGGCTGGCCGGCAGAATGTCGAAACTCTCGTTGCGCTCCGGGCGAAAGAAGTTCCAGCCGCGCTGAAGATGGCGGATGAGGCTGTGAGCCTTGTACTGCGTCGCGACGGCGATGCGGCGGATGCCGGAATTGAGTGCGTTGGAGAGGGCGAAGTCGATGATGCGGGATTTGCCGCCGAAATAAACCGCCGGCTTTGCCCGCTTGTCCGTCAACTCCATCAGTCGGCTGCCGCGGCCGCCGGCGAGCACATAGGCCATCGCATGGCGCACGAAAGGCGATCCGCTCGAGGGCGCTGCAGCTGCCACCGGTCTATCCCCTTTCGCGTTGAAACATCACGGTCGCCAGCGGCGGCAGCAGGATTTCCGCAGACGCGGGAAATCCGTGGGAGGGTCCGCCAGAAGCCACGATCTGGCCGAGATTTCCCAAGCCCCCGCCGCCGTACCCGGCAGCATCCGAATTGAACACCTCGCGCCAGCGGCCCTTGTCCGGCAGGCCGATGCGATAGCCATGGCGCGGCACGGGCGTGAAATTGGACACCACGGCCACCGGCTGGTCCTCCGGCGCGCCGAAACGCAGCCACCCGTAGACCGACTGGGAGTCGTCGTTGGCGACGCTCCAGCGGAAGCCCTCCGGCTCGCAGTCGCGCGCATGCAGGGCGGGAATCCCACGATAGAGATGGTTCAGATCCCTGAGGCAGGCCCTGAGGCCGGCATGCAACGGGTACTGGAGAAGATGCCAGTCCAAGGACTGGTCGAAATCCCATTCCCGCCATTGCCCGAATTCCTGCCCCATGAACAGGAGCTTCTTTCCCGGGTGGCCCCACATGAATCCCAAGCAGGCCCGAACGGTGGCGAATTTCTGCCAGTCGTCGCCGGGTATCCTGCCGATGAGGGAGCCCTTTCCGTGAACCACCTCGTCATGGGAAATCGGCAGCACGAAATTCTCCGAGAAGGCATACATCGAGGCGAAGGTCATCTGGTTGTGATGCCAGCGCCGGTGCACCGGTTCGCGCGAGATGTAGTCGAGCGTATCGTGCATCCAGCCCATGTTCCATTTGAAGCCGAAGCCGAGGCCGCCGGCATGGGTCGGCTGCGAGACTCCTGCCCAGGCGGTCGATTCCTCGGCGGTCATGAGCGCGCCGGGATACTGGCCGTAGACCAGTTCATTGACGCGTTGCAGGAAGGCGATCGCCTCGCGGTTGGTGTTGCCGCCTTCGGCATTGGGCAGCCACTCGCCCGGCTTGCGCGAATAGTCGAGGTAGAGCATCGAGCTGACGGCGTCGACCCGCAAGCCGTCGACGTGAAAACGGTCGAACCAGTAGAGCGCATTGGCCATCAGCATGTTCGCCACTTCCGTCCGGCCGAAGTCGTAGACGGCGGTGTTCCAGTCGGGCTGAAAGCCCCGGCGCGGATCGGCGTATTCGTAGAGCGGCGCGCCGTCGAACCGCGCCAGGCCATGCTGATCGGTGGGGAAATGGGCAGGCACCCAGTCGATGATGACGCCGAGGCCGGCGACATGGGCCTGATCGACGAAATGCGCGAAGCCGGCCGGATTCCCGAAGCGCCGCGTCGGGGCGAAGAGACCGATCGGCTGATACCCCCAGGAGCCGTCGAGCGGATGCTCGCAGACCGGCAGAAGCTCGAGATGGGTGAAACCCAGATCGAGGGCATAGGGAATGAGCTGGCGCGCGAGCTCTTCGTAGGAGAGGAACCCGCCCCCGCCATCCCGGCGCCAGGAGCCGAGATGCACCTCGTAGATCGAAAGCGGCCGGCGGCGCGGATCGCCGGCGGCGCGGGCCGCCATATGGGCGGCATCGTGCCAGCTGAAATTGTCGGTCCGCGTCACGACCGAGGCCGTGGAGGGCCTGAGCTCGCCGGCGAAGCCGAAAGGATCGGCTTTGAGCGGTTGCACCACGCCGCGGCGATCGGCGACCTCATACTTGTAGACCGCGCCTTCCTCGATGCCCGGCGCGAAAATCTCCCACAATCCGCTGTCGATGCGCTTGCGCATCTGGTGGCGCCGGCCGTCCCAGCGATTGAAATCGCCGACCACGGAGACCCTCTTGGCATTGGGCGCCCACACGGCGAAATGGACCCCGTCCACGCCCTCATGGGTCATCGGGTGGGCGCCGAGCCGCTCGTAAAGGCGGCGGTGAGTCCCCTCGACCATGAGATGGTCGTCCATCTGGCCGAGCACCGGGCCAAAGGCATAAGGATCCCGGAACTCCCAGGTTCCCCCGCCGTTGGTCGCGCGCAGCCGATAGGAGAAGCACGCCTGATGCCGACCGACGAGGCCTTCGAAGAAGCCGTCAGGATGCCGGCGGGTAAGCGCCGCCGCCGGTCCGCCGCCGTCTTCCTGCAGCTCGACGGCATCCGCGCCGGGCTCGAAGCATCGCACGACAAGCCCGCCCGGGACCGCATGGGGCCCGAGAATCGCGAAGGGATCCGCATGGCGCGCTGCGATGATCGCGCCAACATCGGCGTCCGAGGCCTGCCAGGCTGCGAGGGTCATGCTGCCTAAAATGCTCCCCGCCCAAATGTGTTCCAAGGAAGAAGCAGATTTTGACACGCCGGAATATAACAGAACTTGCGCCGAGGCGTTCCCATTCGCGGAACCCAGAATCCCCGGACCGCTCGAACCTATCGATCCTCGTGACCGGCGTCGACCCGGGGCGGCGGCGGGCGAAGCGCGTTGAGCCGTTCGGCAAGCGAAATCATCCGCTCGTCCGTCATGATTTGCTCATGGGGAAGGGGAAGTTTCTGCCGCCAGTTCGGGTGCTCGTCGATCGTTCCGGGCAGGTTGGCCTGTTCTTCTACGCCGAGGACGTCTTCGAGCTGTACCATGAGGAGGCGCGCCGGCGTGCGGGCCAGAAATGAATGGACGGCCTGCGCAAACCGCTCGGCAGCCTGCTGGGAGGCATCTGGATCCTCCTCGGCCGCCCATAACCCCGCCGACCGCAGCGCCGCCAGGAGGGCAAGGCGCAGGCCCGCGCGCTCCTGACGGGCGGCCGACACCGCGTCGGCGGACGCGAAAACGCCGAGCTTGGCGTGGAGTTCGATGTCCCGGCCGCGCCAGCTGCCGAGCAAGGTCGGCAGATCGTGGGTGCTGACGCTGACCTGCGACAGGGACGGATACTGGTCCAGGGGCGAAAGCGCCCCGTCCTTCCGGCGCTCGAAATAGAGCACCCGGCAGGAGAGAATGCGCGACGACGCCATGCTGGCCCGCAACCCCGCGGGCACCGTGCCCAGATCCTCGCCGATGACGACGCACCCTGCCCGTTCGCTCTCCAGGGCGGTGATCGCCAGAAGCTCATCGAGCGGATAGCGGACATATCCACCCTCCCTGGGGCTGGCCCCTTCGGGTATCCAGTAGAGGCGCAGGAATCCGAGGATGTGGTCGATCCGCAATGCCCCGGCATGACGCATGTTGTTGCGCAAGGCGCCGATGAATGGGCCATAGCGGTGAGCGCGCAGCGAGAAGGGATTGAACGGCGGCAAGCCCCAGTTCTGACCCTTGGGGTTGAAGCCGTCCGGCGGGGCGCCGATGCGGACCTTGAACGCCAACTCCCGTTGCTGGGCCCAGGCATCCGCCCCATCCGGGTCGGCGCCGAGCGCAAGATCGCGGTAGAGACCGATGGTCATGCGGCGCTCGGCCGCCTTGGCAGCCGCCAGCGAGAGCTGGCGATCCGCCTCCCATTGCAGATAGGCGAAATAGCCGACCCGACGCGCATGCCCGCGAACGAACGCCGCCACCTGCGGGGACTTCGGATCCTGGTAGCCGGCCGGCCATTGGCGCCAGGAGCAGTGCTGCGTCCGATCAGCCCGAAAGAATTCCGCCAGGGCCTCATGGGCGGCGAAGACCTCCAGCGCTTCGCCCCGCTCTTCCCGAAAGCGCTGGAACGCGGCCGCCCGCGGCGTCTGGCGAGCCAGATGATTGTCGCAGAATGCCTGATACAACAGCTCCAGCATGGGCAGCTTGAGGGCGGAAACCCCGGCATAGTCCACCAGGCGCGCATGGCGAACCGCCGCCAACGACTGTTGAAATTCCGCCGTCGCGTAGCGCTCTCGTGCTCCATCGGATTCGGCGAAATCGGGCGCGGCCTCCGGGTTGATGTAGAGAGCATTGAGGAAAGAGCGGCTTGACGGCGAATAGGGGCTGATGTGACGGGGGTTGTCGATAAAGAGCGCGCTGGTCGGGTTGAGGCCGAGCGCCTGCGCGCCCAAGGATGCCGAGGCATCGATGGCATGGCAAAGGTCGTTGAAGTCGCCCATGCCCCAGCTCCGCCGGCCTTCCAGCGCGTAAAGCTGGACGGCGAAGCCCCAAATGCCGGGGCCGCGTTCCAGCGCTGCTGGGAGATGGCAACGTTCGGGAGTGACGATGAGGGTTGCAGCCTCTTGCGACAGGCGAGCCGGTCCTTCGAGGGTGAGCTCGAGGCGGTGGTAGCCCGTCGGGAGATCGGCCGGGAGCCTGAAGGACCGCCGCTCGATGGTTTCCCCCTCGACGACCCGACGGCCGGCGAGCGCAAGCTCCTGCAGGCGAACCGCACCGCGATGCACCCGGCCGCTTTCTTCCGTCACCGTCCAGGCCAATTGTCGGTCGGCGGATGCGGCCGGATGATGGATCTGCGCGCTGGCCTGATCGGGGCCATCGGCCCTGAAGATCACGACCTCATCGATCATCCGGCGCCATGGCGCTGATTCCAGGACGGCAAGGCTGTGCAGCCTGTCGTCCTCGGTCGCCGCCGAAAATCCCATCGCTGCCAGCAGCGCGAGCTTGGTATCGGATGAGAGGTCGCGACGGCTGCCCCAGGTATCGACATATTGCGGCTCGATGCCGGCGAGCTCGGTCAGGCGATCGAGCGTATCGGGTTCACCCATGTTTGGCCGGCCCGTATGCCGCCAGAAGCACGAGCGTGCCCGGCTGCACGACATAGCTCTGGCCCACTATGGGCGCAGGCTCGATTTCGTCAGGGTCCAGCCTTGCCGTGTCAAGCAACGGCTGCCATCGATCGATGCCTTCCAGGCGCGGAAACGGGAACGAGACCCGTTCGTCGGCCGGATTGAGGAGCAGGAGGAAGCAGCCGGGCCCATCGCTCTCGCCGGACGCGGCCACGGGACGCGTTGAGTCCTCGGAGGCAAGGAGAATGCCGAGAAACCGCGCCTCCGGCGCGAGCCAGTCGGCGGTGGCCATTTCCGCGCCGTCCCGCCGAAGCCAGGTCACGTCCTTCGCAGGGTTTCCGGCAGCAGGCACGCCCTGGAGAAACCGGTCGCGCCGAAGAGCCGGATGGGCGCGCCGCAGGGCGATAAGCCTGCGGACAAAATCGAGCAGCGACCGCCCATCGAGGCTCTCGGGCAACGACCAGTCGATCCAGCTGACGTCGTTGTCCTGACAATAGGCATTGTTGTTGCCCTGCTGGCTGCGGCCGAACTCGTCGCCGGCCAGCAGCATCGGCGTGCCGAGCGAGAGAAGAAGCGTGCCCAGCAGATTGCATTTCTGCCTCAGCCTCGTGCCGCGAATCTCGGGGTTGTCGCTTGGCCCTTCCGCGCCGCAGTTCCAGCTGAAGTTGTCATTCGTACCGTCGAGATTGTCCTGCCGGTTCGCAGCATTGTGCTTTTCGCCGTAGCTCACCAGGTCCTCGAGCGTGAAGCCATCATGAGACGTGACGAAGTCGATGCTGGCCCAAGGCCTGCGGCCATGACGCTCGAACATATCGCTCGATCCGGCCAGGCGCGTCGCGAGTTGACCCAGCTGTGCCTGGTCGCCGCGCCAGAAGCGCCGCAAGGTGTCGCGATACCGGTCGTTCCACTCGGCCCATCCGGCGGGAAACCGGCCGAGCTGGTTGGCGTCCTGTCCGATATCCCACGGCTCCGCGATCAGTTTGACCGTGGCAAGCATCGGGTCCTGCCGCAGCGTTGCGAGAAACGCCGACGCGGGATCGAAGGCGCCGTCGGCGCGACGGGCGAGGCTCGCCGCCAGGTCGAAGCGGAACCCGTCGACATCCATTTCCTCCGCCCAGTAGCGCAAGGAGTCGGCCACGAGCTGCAGGACGCGCGGGTGCTGCAGCTCGAGGGTATTGCCGCAGCCGGTGGTGTTGACGTAGCGCCGCGGTTCGTCGGCGGCGAGCCGATAATAGGCGGCGTTGTCGATGCCGCGAAACGACAGGGTCGGGCCCAGCTCGTCGCCTTCGCCGGAGTGGTTGTAGACCACGTCGAGGATGACCTCGATGTCGGCGTCATGGAACGCCCGCACCATATTCCGGAATTCATTCAGGGTCTCAGTTGCCATCAGGCCAGGCGCGGGCGCGAAGAAGGCGATCGAATTGTATCCCCAGAAATTGCGCAGGCCCTCTCGTACCAGCGCCGTTTCGTCGATCGCGGCATGCACCGGAAGAAGCTCCACCGCCGTGACGCCGAGGTCGCGGAGATAGCCGATCACGGCGGGCGATGCCAGCCCGGCGAAGGTCCCGCGCAGATCGGCTGCCACGGCCGGGTGACGAATGGTGAAGCCGCGGACGTGCAGCTCATAGATGATGATGTCGCGCCATTGACGTCGCGCAACGCGCTCGCCGCTCTGCGCAATCGTCATCCCCGTCACGCAGCATTTGGGCAGGAAGGGGGCGCTGTCACGGCTATCGAACGAAAGATCGCCGGCGGGATGGCCGAATTGATAGCCGAACCAGGCTTCATCCCATTGAAAACTGCCCCGAAGCATCCTGGCATAGGGATCCAGCAAGAGCTTGTGGTGGTTGAACCGATGGCCCATCTCCGGCTGGTAAGGGCCATGGACCCGATAGCCATAAAGCTGCCCCGGCGCCACGCCCGGCAGATAGATGTGCCAGATTTCATCGGTATATTCGCAGACCGGTATACGCTCCAGCTCGCGGTTTCCGGCATCGTCGAACAGGCAGAGCTCGACGCGCTCCGCATTCTGCGAGAACAGCGCGAAATTGACCCCTTTGCCGTCCCAGTTGGCGCCTAGCGGGTATGGCGCACCGGGACGAACGTCTCGCGCCCCACTATTCACGAACGAAGCGCCATCCCTAGAGCATGCTCCGATTCAATTGGATCGGAACATGCTCTAGGTTCGTTGGTTTGGTCGCATTTTCTGCGCCGAACCGGTGGCCACTTCGGTGGAAAATGCTCCAGGCGCCGGTTTTGCAAAGAACGGCCATGGCGGTTCCCGCGCTCCAGTCGGTTTGCCGGCTTTCCTTCCGCCACGCCCGCCATTGCGCCGGCCCGGGGCAATGCGTCAGAGTCCCATCGAACGCATGTAGATCTCCGACGCATAGCGACGCATCATGCGCTGACTGTTGAAGTACGCGCCGAGCTTGCTGATGGCTTGCTTCATCATCCAAATCCACTTGCCGCGATCCTGGTAATACAGCGGCAAGACCGTCTCCTCGAGCTTGTGGTACAGAAGCCCGGCATGGGCGGTTTCGGGATCGGACTTCCCATCGTCGCCAATGGCCCAGCCCGTGACCCCTTCGATGCAGCCTTCGAGCCACCAGCCGTCCAGCACGCTCAAATTCAGCACGCCGTTCAAGGAGGCCTTCATGCCGCTGGTTCCCGACGCCTCCATGGGCGGCAGCGGCGTATTCAACCAGACATCGGTGCCGGCAACGAGTGCGGCCGCGATCCCCATGTCGTAGTTCGGCAGAAAGGCCATGGGAACCACATCCGACAGGCTGGCCATGTGGCGATGGAGTTCCTCGATCATCCGCTTGCCGGGCTCGTCGTGGGGATGAGCCTTGCCGGCAAAGACGAGCTGGAAGGGCTGCCGGCGGCCGATCTCAATCAATCGCGCCACGTCGCTGAACAGAAGGTCCGGCCTCTTGTAGCCGGTCATGCGGCGAGCGAAGCCGAAGATCGGCAGGTCGGCGCGCATCTCCACGCCGCGGATGGCTTTCACGAGTCCCAGCAAGTCGCGCTTCGCCTCCTGATGCGCCGCCCAGACGTCATCGTCGCCGAGCTGATCGGCGAAGGACAGAACCTCCGGCTCGTGCTTCCAATGGGGCGTCCGCACCTCGAAGAGGCGGGCGAAGCTGGCATGTGTCCAGGTCGGCGCATGGACGCCGTTGGTGATGGCGCGCACATGGTATCCGGGAAAGAAGCGGCTCGTCGTTTCGGCATGCCGGCGCGCCACGCCGTTTATGCAGCCGCTGAGATTGAGGGCGAGCAGCGTCATGTTGAGGCCATCGCCGCCCGCCAGGGGTCTTAGTTCCGCAAGATCGATGTAGTCGCCCAGACAGCGTTGGACGAGGTCATAGGGAAACCGGTCATGGCCCGCCGCGACGGGCGTATGGGTGGTGAACACGCACATCTCGCGAACGCGTACCGGGTCGTAGATCGACTCGTCCTGTCCCACGTCTTCCGACGGGCGGCGGGATTCGCGAAGCAGCTCGAGCGCCAGAAGCGCGGCGTGCCCTTCGTTCATGTGATAGGTCCTGATGTCGAATCCGAGCGCACGGAGAATGCGCACGCCGCCGATGCCGAGCACGATCTCCTGCTTCAGCCGATAAGCCGCATCGCCGCCGTAGAGATGGTCGGTGATCCGGCGATGCTCGGCACTGTTGTCCTCGAGATCCGTATCCAGGAGAAGAACCGGCATGCGACGACCAAGCGGGCAGGTGAAGGAATGGAGCCAGGGGCGGATCCACACCTCTTGTCCCTCGATGGGGACCGCCGCCATGGCCTCGAGCGGCTCGGCCCAGGCCGAGGGATCCCAGGGATCGGGAAGGTCGACCTGGCGTCCATGCCCGTCGATCGCCTGCTTCAGATAACCGGACCGGCTCGCCAGGGTCACGAACACCACCGGCAGCTCGAGATCGGCGCAAGACCGCACGATATCGCCGGCGAGTCCGCCGAGACCGCCGCTGTAGGTGTGCATCTCCGAGCGGATGGCGATTTCCATCGAGAAATAGGCGATGCGCGTTTGAGGCAGGAACGAGTCGAGAGACTCCATGACTTCTTAAGCTCCCAGCAGATGCATGGGCTCCCGGGGAACGGGAGCCCGAATGAGCGTCGCGGCCAGGGAGCCACGAAGGCCTACCCTCGGCCTCTATCGGCCTGGCATCCTTGCTGACGGTCCCCCGAACGCACAACCGAGTCGTATGTAACAATAGAATGAGGATTCGGACCAGCAGGACGCCCCGCGACAGCGGCAACGGGCGCCCTTTGAACTCCCACCGGCCTATGGGCTCGCGGCCCCCTGTCCCAGCGCTTCGGAGGCACCCAGCAACGCGATAATGCTTCCGGCGACCTGGCCGGCCGGCGGTCCGATATCGACGGTCAGGGGGTCCTCGTCCAGACCCGGTTCCTCCAGGGTATCGAATTGGCTCTTGAGCAGGGCCGCGGGCATGAAATGCCCTTGCCGGCTCGCCAGCCGATCGGCAATCAGGCGCTGATCGCCGCGCAGATAGACCAACCGCACCTCGGGCCGGTTGCCGATGACGATCTGGCGATAGGATCGCTTGAGGGCGGAACAGGTGACGATCCCGGGCTGGTGTTTGGCGCGCTGGGCGTCGATCCAGGCGGCCACCGCTTCCAGCCAGGGCTTGCGGTCGGCATCGGTCAACGGAATGTCGGCATGCATCTTGGCGACGTTCGCCGGCGGATGAAGGGCGTCTCCCTCCTCGAAGGGCCAGCCGAGGCGCGCTGCCAGCTCCTCGGCGATGGTGCTCTTGCCCGACCCGGACACGCCCATGACGACCAGGATGGGCGGCCCGCCGCGATGGATGCGCGGATTGTCGAGACGGCGCACGCCGGCCGTCTCGGCGATGAAGGCCTGCTCGGCACGACCGATGAAGAGGCCGCTCTCGACCACCCCCACGATCCGCCCGATACGCTCCTCCAGCCGGGCGGGATCGAAGATCGGTCCGAAGGCGCAGTCGAGGATGCGGTTGCCACCATCTGTGACAAAGGCCGTGCCCGCCGCGGTCAGCCGCAGCCGCGCCTTGGCGCCCAACGCCTCGAGGGCCGCCTCCGTCGCCTCGAGGCCGAAGGCGACGACCTCGACCGGGACCGGCGCGCCGAGGCGGTCGACCAGCTTGGCCCCATCGGCGACGATGGCGAGGCGCCGGCTCGCCGCGGCGACGATCTTCTCGCGCAGCAGTGCGCCGCCCATTCCCTTGATCAGATTCAACGTGCCGCGCTCGACCTCGTCGGCGCCGTCGATGGTGAGGTCGATCCGCCGGTGCTGGGCCAGCGAGGTCAGTGGGATGCCCGCGGCGGTCGCCTGGGCCGCCGTCCGTTCCGACGTCGGAATGCCCTGGAACTTCAGGCCCTGGCGAAAACGGCGAGCCAACGCCTCGACGGCGAAAGCCGCCGTCGAGCCGGTACCGAGGCCGACGATCATGCCGTCCTCGACCAGCCCCACCGCCGCCTCCGCCGCGGCCCGCTTGAGGGCGTCCCGGTCCGGGGCCGCGCTCATGGCCGGGGCGCCGCCTCGGCGGCGCTGGCGCGAATCTCGGCGATGGCGGCCGCGTAGTCCTTACGGCCGAAGATGGCCGAGCCGGCAACGATGGCCGTAGCGCCGGCGGCGGCCGCCTGACCAGCCGTCGTCGCGTTCTCGCCGCCGTCGACCTCGATCACCGGATGCAGGCCGCGTTCGGCGCATAGCGAGCGAAGACGCCGGATCTTGGGCAGCATCTCGGGCAGAAAGGCCTGGCCGGCGAACCCCGGATTGACGGTCATGACCAGAATTATATCGCAAAGATGCAGGACGTATTCGATGAACTCCAGGGGGCTCGCCGGATTCAACACCACGCCCGCCTTCTTGCCGAGCCCGCGGATCTGCGCCAGCACGTGATGGAGATGCACGGTCGAGCCGGGCTCGGCCTGGACGAGCAGGTGATCGGCGCCTGCCTTGGCAAAGGCACCGAGGTATCGCTCGGGCCCGACGATCATGAGATGCACGTTGATCGGCTTGGCGGTCGACCGGCGAACCGCTTCCAGCACGACGGGCCCGAAGGTGATATTGGGGACGAATCGGCCGTCCATCACGTCCACGTGAATCCAATCGGCACCGGCCGCATCAACGGCACGCACCTCATCTCCGAGGCGGGCGAAATCCGCCGACAACAGGGAGGGGGCGATCAGGATCGGCGGCATGGTCATTGCCCCTGTCGGGTCATGCGTCGTCGGTCGAAAAACGGAAGACGGTGGTCGAGCGAAACCGCTCCCCCGGCCTCAGCACGGCGGAAGGAAAGCCGGGTTGATTGGGCGCATCGGGGAAATACTGGGTCTCGAAGCAGAATCCGTCGCCCTGCCGATAGGTCCGGCCAGACGGGCCGACCAGGGCGCCGTTCAGGCCGTTACCGGTGTAGAACTGGAGCCCCGGCATGTCGGTCAGGACGTCGAGGACGCGGCCCGACTTTGGATCGAGGGCGCGCGCCGCCGGCGCCACTCCGCCGCCAGCGGGCCGGCGCAGCACCCAGTTGTGATCATAGCCATGGCCAAGCAGGATCTGCTCGTCGGCCGCCCGAATGCCCTCGGCGATGGGCCTCAGCCGGGTGAAGTCGAAGGGCGTGCCGCGCACGGCGCGGATCTCGCCCGTGGGAATCTGGGTCGCATCGGTCGGCGTGAAGTGATCGGCCTCGATCGAGACGACGTGGCCCAGGGTGTCGCCCGAACCCTCGCCCGAGAGATTGAAATAGCTGTGGTTGGTCAGGTTGACGATCGTCGGCTTGTCGGTGGTCGCCGTGTAGTCCATGCGCAGCTCGGACGTCGCAGCAAGGGTGTAAGTCACTTCGACCGCAAGATTGCCGGGATAACCTTCCTCGCCGTCGCGGCTGAGGTAACTGAGGGTAACGGACTCGCCAGGACCGCCGGCTGCCTGCCAGACGACCTTGTCGAAGCCCTTTCGGCCGCCATGGAGCGCATTGGGCCCGTTGTTCGTTTCCAGCCGGTACTCGGTGCCGTCGATGGTGAAACGTCCGCGGGCGATGCGATTGGCGTAGCGCCCCGCAATCGCGCCGAGATGCGGGCTGCGATGGGCATAGCCCGACAGCGAGTCGAGGCCAAGCACGACATTGGCGGACCGGCCTTGACGATCGGGTACTTCCAGGGTCGCGATGATGCAGCCGAAGGTGAGAATGCTGACCCGCATTCCGGCGTCGTTGGCCAGGTCGTAGACGTCGACCTCCTGGCCGTCCTCGGTGGTTCCGTAATACGCTTTCTTCATTTGCCTTTCAGCTCCTTCCTTCGCCGCGCTCGATGTGGAGCAACAGCAAGACCCTCTCCGCGGTTCAGCCGGCGGCGGCCCGGTCGACGAACCAGACAAGCTCGCCCACCGGCCTGACGCGGGCGGCCGGCACCTGGCTTCCGCCTGCGCGAATGACTTTGAAGATCGCCGACTTCTCCTGTCCCGTGACCAGAAACGCCACGCGCCGGCTGCTCTCGATCACCGGATAGGTCATGGTGATGCGTACCTCGGGCCGGCCGTGAGACACGGCGGCCACCCAGCGCTCGCGCTCCTCAAGCACGGGCTCTCCCGGCAGGAGCGAGGCCGTATGGCCATCGGGGCCCAGCCCCAGCAGGGTAATGTCGAACAGCGGCCTTGCCGGATCCAGCATGGCGCCGCCGTAGGCCGCCTGCAGAATCCGCTCATAGCGCAGCGCAGCCTGCTCTGGCGTGCCGTCGGCGGGCACGGGATGAATGTTCCCGGGTGGCACATCCACCTTGGAGAACATCGCCTCCCGGGTCATGCGGTAGTTGCTCTCCGGATGGTCATAGGGAACGAAGCGCTCGTCGCCCCAGTACCAGGAGACGCGCGGCCAGGGAAAGCGGTCCTTGAATTCGGCCGTGGCCAGCAATCCATACAACGTCTTCGGCGTCGAACCGCCCGAGAGCGAAACCCGGAACGGCGCATCGCCGGAGAGCGCGGCCGCCGTCATCCATTCGGCCACATGACGGGCGAGCGCAGCAGGATCGGCAAGCACCTCCACGCGGCCGGCCGACCGAGCCACGGCGGCGGTCAACTCGAAGTCCCCAATATGAAGCGCTCCATCGCCTTGGCAAATCCCTCATCGTCGTAGGAATCCGTCGTCACCTGGGCATGAGCCTTGACCTCCTCGGAGGCGTTGCCCATGGCGATGCTGAAGCCCGAACGCCTGAACATCAGCACGTCGTTCGGCCCGTCGCCGATGGTGGCGATTTCGGCGGCCGGCACATTCAGGCGGCTGGACAGAAACTCCACCACCATCCCCTTGTTCGCCTGCTTGTTGGTGACATCGAGGTAATAGGGTTGCGAACGGGTGGCACTGGCGCGCTGGCCGAATGCCGCCTGGGCATCGGCCTCGCAGCGCCGGACCCGGTCGTGGTCGTCGCTGACGCCGACGACCTTGGCCACCTGGTCGAGCTCGGCGCCGACATCGCGCACCTCTTTCGGCTCGAACTTGACCGTCCAGGCCTCCCGGGCGACATGGGGAGAATCGATCTTGGCGACGAGCCAGTCGTTCCCGCGATAGACCCAGGCGTCCAGCCCCTGGGCTCGAATGAGGTCGATCGCGGAACCGGCGACGTCCGCCGGCAACGTCTTCTGCTCGACGACCGAGAGATCCCGATCGACAAAAAGCCCGCCATTGAAGGCGGCGATCGGCGTATCGAGCCGCAAGGGATCGAACAGCATGGCCATGCCGAGGGGCGGCCGGCCGCTGGTGATGGCGAAGCGGATGCCGGCGTCACGCAGGGCCAGAACGGCGGCCTGGGCGCGCCTGGTCAGCAGCTTTTCCTCCGTGACCAGGGTGCCGTCGACATCCGACAGCACGAGGGAGATTTTTCGCCGTGTCGCCATCAGCCCCTCCGCAACAAAGGTTCACTCAAGCGGCCGCCAGGCACGTCCGTCGCGAGCCAGGAGTTCCTCGGCCGCCGCGGGCCCATCCCCGCCCGCAGCATAATTGGGAAAGCCCTTCGGCGGTCCGGCCGCCCAGGCATCCAGGATGGGCTGCACGACCTGCCAGCCCGCTTCGATATTGTCGGCGCGCTGGAACAGGGTCGCGTCGCCCATCATGCAATCGTAGATGAGGGTCTCGTAGCCCGTGCTCCGGGCCATATGGAAATAGGTCTTGTAGGCGAAATCCATGCTGACGGTGCTGAGGCGCACGGTCGGACCGGGGCGCTTGGCCGCGAATTCCAGCGCGATGCCCTCGTCGGGCTGGATGCGCAGGATCATCCAGTTGGGATTCATCCGGTCGACCCGAGTTCCGCGGAACAGCGCATAGGGCGCCTGATGAAAGCGGATGGCGATCTCGGTCCGCCGGCGGCGCATGGATTTGCCCGTGCGCAGATAGAACGGCACGCCGGCCCAGCGCCAATTGTCGATCTTCAACTTGCAGGCGATGAAGGTCTCGGTGTTCGAATCCGGAGCGACGTTCGGCGCCCCGCGGTAGGCCTGCACCGGCTTGCCGAGCACGGTGCCGGCGCCGTACTGGCCGCGCACGGCATCCTTCAGCGCGCGAGCGCGGGTCAGGGGACGAATGGCCTCGATCACCTCAGCCTTCTTGTCGCGGACCGCTTCGGCATCGAAGGAGTTCGGCGGCTCCATCGCCGTCATAGCCAGGAGCTGGAACACATGGTTCGGCACCATGTCGCGCAGGGCGCCGGTCCCCTCGTAGAACTTGCCGCGTTGTTCGACGCCGACCGTCTCTGAGGCGGTGATCTGAACGTGATCGATGTGCTCCCGGCTCCAGATGGGCTCGAACAACCCGTTGGCGAAGCGCAAGGCCATGATGTTCTGGACGGTTTCCTTGCCGAGGTAATGGTCGATCCGAAAGATCTGGTTCTCCCGGAGTGTCTTCAAAATCCGCACATTGAGCGCCTTGGCCGAGGCCAGATCGTGGCCGAACGGCTTTTCGATCACCACCCGGCGCCATTGCCCTTCGCATTCCGTCGTCAGACCCGCGGCCCCCAGCCCGCTCACGGTCGGGCCGAAGAAGCTGTCGCCGATCGCCAGGTAGAAGATGTAATTGCCGCCGGTGCCGGCAGTCTTGTCGAGGCCTGCCAGATGCTCGCCCAGCCGGCGGAAGATCCCGGGATCGTCCAGGTCTCCCTTGAGATAGCTCATGCGATCGGTCAGCCAGCGCCAGGCCGTCTCGTCGAACTGATCGGCCTGCAATCCGTCGCCGCCCTGGGCGGCGAGCTCGCTCATCATCTCGGTCAGGCTCTTGCGCCAGGCTTCGGCATTCTCGATAGCGCGGGCGACGCCGACGAGCTGGAATCCACTGGAGAGCCGCTTTGCCTTGGCCAGGTTGTAGAGCGCCGGAACCAGCAGGCGTTTGGTCAGGTCCCCGGAGGCCCCGAAGATCACCATGGCGCAAGGCGGCGCCACCGGGGCGCCGTCATCCTCGGTCGGTCCCTTGGATTTCGCCGGCTGATCCCGATCGCCTGTCATCGCAGCCTCATCACCGCTCGATTTCTCCTGCCACCTGCCGCCGTCCTCACGGTCGCCCGAGGAGCTCCTTGGCCGCGGCGACGATATGCTCCGGCTCGAAGCCGAATTTCCGCTGAAGCTCCTTCAGGGGTGCCGAGGCGCCGAAGGTCTTCATGCCGATGACGCGGCCGGCGGCGCCGACATAGCGTTCCCATCCCAGGACCGAGCCCTGCTCGACCGCCAGGCGCGCCGTCACGCCCGTCGGCAGCACGGCCTCGCGGTAGGCCGCGGGCTGATGCTCGAAGATATCCCAGGACGGCATGGAAACCACGCGTGAATGGATTCCCTGGGCAGTCAGAGTCTCATGCGCCTCGATGACCAGGGAGACTTCGCTGCCCGAAGCGATGAGGATCACTTCGGGCGCTCCGCCGGCCGCATCGGCCATGACATAGGCGCCGCGGGACACGCCGGCGGCCGAGGCGTATTTACCGCGGTCGAAGATCGGGAGCGGCTGGCGGGAAAGCGCGATCACGGCCGGCTGGTGGCGAAGCTGCAGAATGTAGCGATAGGCCTCGACCACCTCATTGGCGTCGCCGGGCCTAAGCACCACCAGCCCGGGAACGGCGCGCAAGGATATCAGCTGCTCGACCGGCTGATGGGTCGGTCCGTCCTCGCCATCGCCCATGGCGTCATGGGTAAAGACCATGATCGTCGGCAGCTCCATCAGGGCCGAGAGGCGGATCGCCGGGCGGGCGTAGTCGCTGAAGATGAAGAACGTCGCGCCGAAAGCCCGGACCTTCGAGAGGGAAAGGCCGTTGACGATCGCGGCCATGGCATGCTCGCGGATGCCGAAGTGGAGATTCCGGCCGCCCGGCGTCGCCGCCTCGAAATCCCCCGCGCCCTGGAACTTCAGGGTCGTCTTGTTGGACGGCCCCAGATCCGCCGATCCGCCGATGAGCCAGGGAATGTTCTGGGCCAGCACGTTCAGCACCGCCCCCGACGCATCGCGGCCGGCCATGCCCTTCGGATCGGGCGGGAAGACCGGCAGATTGCGGTCCCAGCCTTGCGGCAGCTCGCGACGCTGCATCTGCTCGATTTCGGCAGCGAGCTCGGGGAACTGCTTGCGGTAGGCTTCGAACATCGCTTCCCATTGGCTCCGCGCCTCGGCCCCACGGGCTCCGATCCCGGCATCGAAATGCTCGCGCACGCCGTCGGGCACCAGGAACTTGGCGTCCTCGGGCCACCCATAGGCACGCTTGGTGAGCTTGACCTCCTCTTCGCCCAAGGGCTCGCCATGGGCGGCAGCGGTGTCGACCCGGTGGGGCGAGCCATAGCCGATATGGCTGTCCAGGATGATCAGCGTGGGGCGGCCCTTGGTCTGGCGAAAGACTGCGAGCGCGTCCTCGATGCGTTCCAAGTCGTTGGCGTCGCCGACCCTGAGGACATTCCAGCGATAGCCCATGAAGCGCGCGGCCACGTCCTCGGTGAAGGCGAGCCGCGTACTGCCCTCGATGGTGATGTGATTGTTGTCATAGATCCAGCAAAGCTCGTCGAGGCCGAGATGGCCCGCTAGCGAAGCCGCCTCCGAGCCGACGCCTTCCATAAGACAACCGTCGCCGCAGATCGCATAGATCTTGTAGTCGAAGATGTCGAAGCCAGGCTGGTTGTAGCGGCTCGCCAGCCATCGGCGGGCGATGGCCATGCCGACGCTGGTGGCGATGCCCTGTCCCAAGGGACCGGTGGTGGCCTCGACCCCGGACGTCCAATGGTATTCCGGATGTCCAGGTGCCTTGCTGTCGATCTGGCGAAAGCGGCGAATGTCCTCCAGAGTGACCGAGGGCTGGCCCAGGCGCTCGTACTCGGCATTGACCGCCTGGGTCCCCGTCAGATGCAGCACCGACCAGAGCAGCATCGAGGCATGGCCATTGGAGAGCACGAAACGATCGCGGCCGGGCCAGATCGGATCCTTGGGATCGAAGCGCATGACCCGGTTCCAGATCACGTAGACCAGCGGCGCCAAGGCCATAGGCGCGCCGGGATGGCCGGACTTCGCCTGCTGGACGGCGTCGATGGAAAGCGTGCGGATCGTATTGATCGCCAGTTGGTCGAGCTGGTCATGAGTCATGGGGATAGTCTTCCCGATATTTCTGCCGCCGTCTTGCGCTAGCCTGGACCGATCGGCTCAAGCCTGGCCAGCCTGAGCGAAGCGGACGCAACCCTGCTCTAGGCCTTCTTCTCGATATGCCCGCCGAATTCATAGCGCATCGCCGAAAGCAGCTTGTTGGCGAAATCGGCCTCGCCCCGGGAGCTGAAGCGCTCGTAGAGGGCGGCCGACAGGACATGGGCCGGCACGCCCTCGTCGATCGCCGCGCGGATGGTCCAGCGTCCTTCACCCGAATCCGAAACGCGCCCGGCAAATCGCTCAAGCGCGGGATCCCCCATCAGTGCCGCCGCCGACAAATCGAGCAGCCAGGAGGCGATGACGCTGCCGCGGCGCCAGACTTCGGCGATGTCGGGCAGGTTGAAGTCATATTGGTAGTGCTCCGGATCGCGCAGCGGCGTCGTTTCCGCGTCGATGACGCCGGCCTTCGAGCCGATGTTGGCGGCCTTCAGAATGCCCACTCCCTCGGCATAGGCCGCCATCACTCCGTATTCGATCCCGTTGTGGACCATCTTGACGAAATGCCCGGCCCCGTTCGGGCCGCAATGGAGATAGCCTTCTTCGGACGTCCCGCCCGCCTTCTCGCGGCCCGGGGTTCGCGCGATATCGCCCCGCCCCGGCGCCAAGGTGGCGAAGATGGGATCGAGATGCTTCACCGGCCCCATTTCACCGCCGATCATCATGCAGTAGCCGCGCTCGAGGCCCCAGACCCCGCCGCTGGTGCCGACATCGACGTAGTGAATGCCTTTGGGCGCCAGCTCCCGAGCCCGGCGAATGTCGTCGATGTAATAGGAATTGCCGCCGTCGATCACGATGTCTCCGGCTTCGAGATGGGGCAGCAGATCGGCGATGGTCTTGTCGACCACGCCGGCCGGCACCATCAGCCATATGGCCCGCGGCTTCGCCAGCTTCTTGGCCAGCTCCGCCAGGGAGGACGCGCCGACGGCCTTTTCCTTGACCATCTCCGCTATGGCTTTTTCCGACATGTCGAAGACCACGCAGTCGTGGCCGCCCTTCAACAGCCGGCGCGCCATGTTGGCGCCCATGCGGCCGAGGCCGATCAATCCCAATTGCATGAACCGTTCCTCCCTTGAATCCCCAATAAATGCGGCAGCACGTAGGTCCGGCGATCATGTCCGCGGGACATCAGACCGGCCCCTTGAGCGAGCGATAGCGGCGGATCAGCGCGTTGGTGGAGCTGTCGTGATCGAGCTTCGGCTCTTCGGAGCTCTGAAGCTGCGGGATGATTCGCTGAGCCAGGACCTTGCCCAGTTCCACGCCCCACTGGTCGAAGGAATCGATCTGCCAGATCGTGCCCTGGGTGAAGACGCTGTGCTCGTAGAGGGCCACGAGCTTGCCGAGCGCCGCCGGCGTCAACTGGTCCAGCAGGAGCGTATTGGACGGTCGGTTGCCCTCGAACTGGCGATGCGGCACGAGCCGATCGGGCGTGCCCTCCTGCCTGACCTCCTCGGCGGTCTTGCCGAACGCCAATGCTTCCGATTGGGCAAAGACGTTGGCAAGCAGCGTGTCGTGATGGGTACCCAGAGGGTTCAACGTCCGGCCGAAAGCGATGAAGTCGCAGGGGATGAGGCGCGTCCCCTGATGGATCAGCTGATAGAACGAATGCTGGCCGTTCGTCCCGGGTTCGCCCCAGTAGATCGGGCTGGTGTCGTAATCCACCGCGACGCCGTCGACGGTCACATGCTTGCCGTTGCTCTCCATGGTCAGCTGCTGGAGATAGGCGGGAAAGCGCTTGAGATATTGCTCGTAGGGAAGCACGGCCACGGTCTGGGCGCCGAAGAAATCATTGTACCAGAGGGCGAGCAGGCCCATGAGCACCGGCAGGTTGTGCTCCAGGGGCGCGGTGCGGAAATGCTCGTCCATGGCATGGAAGCCGTCCAGCATGGCCGAGAAATTCTCTCGCCCGATCGCGATCATGGTGGAGAGCCCGATGGCGGAATCCATCGAATAGCGCCCGCCGACCCAGTCCCAGAAGCCGAACATGTTGGCGGTATCGATGCCGAACTTCGCGACTTCCTGGGCGTTGGTCGAGACCGCGACGAAGTGGGAAGCCACGGCCGCCTCGGCGCCGCTCATCCGGCCGAGCAGCCAATCGCGCGCGGTATGCGCGTTGGTCATGGTTTCCAGCGTCGTGAAGGTCTTGGAGGAGACGATGAACAGGGTCTCGGCCGGATCGAGGTCCTGCACCGCCTCGGCGAAATCCGTGCCATCGACGTTGGAGACGAAGCGAAAGGTCATCGACCGCTCGCTGTAATGCTTCAGAGCCTCATAGGCCATGACCGGGCCGAGGTCGGATCCCCCGATGCCGATGTTGACCACGGCGCGAATGCGCCTGCCCGTATGGCCCTGCCAGGCGCCGCTGCGCAAGCGAGTGGCAAAATCTCCCATCTTGTCCAGGACGGCATGGACATCGGGCACCACGTCGTGACCGTCCAGCAGGATGGAACTGCCTCTGGGCGCGCGCAGGGCGACATGGAGGACCGCGCGGTTCTCCGAGACGTTGATCCTGTCGCCGCGGAACATCGCCTCGACGCGCTCCCGCAATCCGGATTCCCGGGCGAGTTGCAGCAAGAGCCCAAGGGTCTCGTCGGTGATCCGGTTCTTGGAATAGTCCAGATAGATCCCCGCCGCCTCGGCGACCAGGCGCTCTCCGCGCCCGGGATCCTCGGCGAACAGCTGGCGCAGGTGGCGCGCCTTGATGGCTTGCCAATGGCGCTCGAGCAAAGCCCAGGCCGGCCGCTTGCGAAGGGGCGGAATACTCATCGCCTGTCTCCTCGTCGGTTCTGCTGCATTCCCGCCCTGGCAGGATGCCGATGTCCCACTCGGGTCAACCTGCCTTGCGGATTGCGGTGCTCTTGGCCTCGATGCAGGCCATCAGCTCGTTCCATGAACTTACGAAGGCGGCGGCGCCCTCATCCTGAAGCTTCTGGCCCAAGGCGCCGATGTCGATGCCGGCCTTGGCGAACCCGGCCAGGACCGCTTCGCAGTCGCCCCCATCGGCCGCGAGCGGCTCGCCTACCTCGCCGTGGTCGGCGAATGCCTTCAGGGTATTCTCGGGCATGGTGTCGACCGTGAAAGGCGCGGCGAGGGCCTTCACATAAAGTATGTCCGGGGCCGCCGGGTCCTTGGTGCCGGTGCTGGCCCAGAGGAGTCGCTGGGCCCGGCCGCCGGCATTGGCGATTGCATGGAAGCGCGCCGACATCAGCAATTCCCGGTAGGCCCTGTAGGCACGCTGGGACACGGCGATGCCGAGCCGATTGGTGAGCTCGACCGGGACCTTGCCCTTGACGGCGACGTCCCATCGGCTGACGAAGAGCGAGGCCACCGAAGCGACCGCCGGATTGAGGCCGGCGGCGATGCGCCGTTCGACGCCGCGCAGATAGGCATCGGCGGCGGCGAGGTATTGCTCGCTGGAGAAGAGGAGCGTGACGTTGACCGGAATGCCGGCGAAGATCGCGCGCTCGATGGCGGGCAGCCCCTCCGGCGTGCCGGGGATCTTGATGAAGAGGTTGGGCTTGCCGCTGCGGCGATGCAGGTCCTGCGCCGCCGCCAGCGTGCGATCGGTGTCGTGGGCGAGCAGCGGCGACACCTCGAGGGAGACCCAGCCGTCCACCCCGTCGGTCCGTTCGAAGACGGGCCCGAACAGATCGGCGGCGCGGTTCAAGTCCGCCAGGGCGAGATCGAAGAACAGCGCCTCCCCCGATGCCGCGGCCGGCCCCTGGCGCGCGATATCGTCGTCATAGGTCGTGCTGTTCTTGATGGCGTGATCGAAGATGGTCGGATTGGAGGTGAGCCCCGTCACCGAAAGCTCGTCGATGTAGCGTTGCAGCGTGCCGCTGTTCAGCAACTCGCGCGTGATGTTGTCGAGCCAGAGGCTCTGGCCGAGATCATGGAGCATTCTGGTTGGTTTCATGGGGGTCACCTGCCGGTCGGGTTACGCTTGGGGGCAGCCGGGGCCACAGTGACCCACAACCGTCCCATCCGAATCAAGCGTCAACATTCTTTCAATTCTTTCAGCGCGGTTACATTGGCCCGGCAGCATTCCGGAAGTCCAAGGCCTCCAGGGCCTTGCATCGGCCGGCCGTGCTCCTGTCAGCGGCATTTGCCTTGCGCTTGTGTCGTTCGCCGCGGCGCGATGCGGGTTGGCCGGCGAGGATTGCTCAGTCGGCAGAGGCCGAAACGCCGTAGTCGCGACCCTGCCATTGGCCGCTGTCCACCCATACCCAGGTAAAGTCCACGCGCTCGCCGGCCTTAAGCCGGTCCACTTCCAGGCAGGCCGCGTGAAACCCCAGGCCGCCATCGACCGTCGGCTGGTCCATCACGTCATTCCAGCCGTTCCGCCCCCAATGGACGATGGCAGGTCGAGGCAATGCGATGACAAGCCGAGCCCCGATGCGGAAATCGGAGATCGGCGCCTGGAGCCCCCAGAACGCGTGGGTATAGCTCGGTCTTATGCCCCGATACCGCTGCCACACCGCACGCAACCGGTCGAACGAATGCCCGAGATGGCGCGACACCAGCAGTTTTATGAACTCCGCGTGGGCCCAGGCCAACGGCATCGCCGACCCCGTCGGGCGGCCCGGAAGCAGACGGCGCTGCGCGATCGGCGCCTTGTCCCACACCTGCTCGGGAATCATGCCGCAGGGGCTGGCCATCGCCGCCATCGCCATCAGATAGGGCAAGGGATCCTTGCCGGATTCTAGCTCATAGTGACCACGCTCGCCGGTCAGCAGAGGCCAACCGCGGCCGCGGCCCGTTCCGTCATAGGGCCGACCATCGTCATGTTCGCCATAGCCGTCGCCATTGTACCGGCGCCAGGCCGGCCCCCGCGGCGTCTCGACCTTCAGGATCGCGTCCACGACGCGCGCCGAGTCCCGGATGATCGGATCATCGGCGCTTCTGAGCCCGAGGCGGACCAGCTGCAGGAATTCGGTGCCGATCTCATCTTGCGCACGAAGCTGGACTGCGCCTCTGCGGTTTCTTATCGGCAGGTAGTCGCCGAGCGCACGCCTGTCCTCGAGGACGCGCTCGGGCGCCACCCGCACATAGTGCGCCTTGACGCCCAGGCGTTGCGCGAGTTCCGTATCGCTGGCGGAGAGCCAGCGCTCGGCGCTGGCATTCCAGAAATCGGCGAGCCTGAGGGCCCAGTCCTTGGCCGGAGGATCGAGAAATTCGGCGCCAGCGACGAGAGCGGCGACGCAGACGGCGAGGCTGAAGGGATTGATGCCTCGATTCTCCTCCCACCGGTCCTGCTCGGTGCTTGGGCCGATGGACGCGATGTAGGCGAGCGCCCTTCGCGCCATGTCCCCGACGACGATCCCGTCGAGCGCGTTGCGTTCATCCAGCGCCGCCGCCAGCAACACCGGAACGGCAACCTCATCGAGTTGAATGCCGTACCAGTAGGGCTTGCCGCCGATCCATTGGCACTGGTGCCAGTGACCGTCTTCGGCCTGGGTCGCCATCAGATAGCGCAGGCTGTCCCGGGCTTCCCGCTCGGCGCCGAGGGCGAGAAACCCGCCGGCGCATTGGAAAAGATCGCGCGGCCATGCCAGATGGTAGCCCCCGCGCTGGTTGGCGGTGTTGCCCCAGGGGACGCTGAGGCTCGCCACCATGGCGCCGGGATAGGTCTTATCGAGATGGGCGCGGAGCACGATCGTGGACGCGAGAAACTGCTCCCGCAGCGCTGCCGGGACATCAAAGAAGATCGGGCTGCCCTCGCTTCGCCGCGCGTGCCAGGCCTCCCACTGGGCGAACTGCTGCTGCAAGAGATTGTCGAACGGCTGCAGGAGGCTGGAGATGGCGAGGGTCGCGGCCGACCCGGCGCTGGCCGCGAATCCGAGCGCGAGCACGGCATACCTCGGCAGTTCGCCCATCAAGGCAACGTTGCCCGGGCCCGCCGTCCGGTACTCCCAGGTCATCGAACCGTGCAGCGCAAAGTCCTGCCAGCCGTCGTTCACGCCCACATAGCCCGCGCCAAGCCTGAGGAAAGCGTCGCGCTGGTTCTTGTCCGCCGCGCCGAGGGCGACGGCAAACGGACCTTGCTCCGCGCAGAGCAGCCGCCGGCCCCGATAGTCGAGGACAGTGGCGCAATTGTCGTAGCCCGTGGCGCCCAGATGGGGCGCCAAGAGCACGTAGAGCTTGAGGTCCTGATCTCCCTCGAGCTCGCACTCGATTCCCAAAACGTCGCGTCGCGAATCCGCGGCGATGCGCAGGCGGAGCGAATAACGCTCGTGCTTATGGACGACTTCGAGCGCCGGCACGCCGGGCGCGATGCAGGCTATGGTGTAGTTCTCGACCCGCTTCACCTCGGCCCAAAAGCCCGCGCCGTCGGCAACGATGAATCCAAGATCCCGGATCTGCGGAATGTCGACACGCGGATAGTACACCTCGTTGATGATGCCGAAGCCGACCGTGAACCACAGCCGCGATTCGCCGAGCGCGCATCCGACCATGTCCTTGGCGCTGCTCGTCCAAGTCGGGGGAATGCCCGGCGCACCGGGCGCGTCGCCAAGGGATTGGTCTGGCATTGTCTCTCCACTGCTGTCGTGAACGGCCTTGCGGGATCGAGCGGGCGCGTTGGGAAATCTTCGCTGCGAGCGGTAGGGTAGTTACCAGCCCTCGAATTGCAATAGGCGCTCGATCTGGCCATATGGCAGCGCCGGGGCGATCTCTCGCTCGTAGCGCTCCGCGAGACCATCTTGGCCGCGGCTCACCCGACCGGGTTCGTGGTCAGCAACCGAAACGTCGGGTCCATTGTCGCGGCGAGATCGCTTCCCCTCGCCCGGTCCGCATGCGGCCAGCGACGGCTACAGCCCGGCGGCGAGATAACCTCCGTCAACCCGGAGCGTCTCTCCGGTCACGAAACTCGCCCCCGGCGACGCCAGATAGACGGCGGCGTTCACCAGCTCTTCAAGCTCGCCGAACCGACCGAGCGGCGTCCGGCGAAGAGCGTTGGCCTTGCGCTCGGGAGCCATCTTGTCCCGATTGAGCGGCGTCATGAAGAACCCCGGGGCGATCGCATTGACACGGACGCCGCGCGAAGCCCATTCGGCGGCCAAGGTGCGGGTCAGGCCAAGCACCGCGTGCTTGCTGGCGGTATAGACGGCGCTGCGCTGGAAACCGATGAAGGAGGCAATCGAGGCGATATTGATGATGACACCCTGGCCGCGCGCCAGCATGTGCTTGCCGACTTCCGTGCAGGCGAAGAACACGCTTCGCAGATTGGTCGCCATGATCGAATCGAAATCCTCGGCGGCGAACTCCTCGGCCGGCTTCAGCAGGGTCGTTCCCTGGGAATTGACCAGAATATCGATCCGGCCGTACCGGGCTATCACCCCCCGGACGAGCGCTTGCAGGGCTTCGAGATCGGCGACGTCCGCGGCGTATCCTTCCACATCGGGGTGCCTGGCCTTCAGGAGGGCTGCGACCTCGGCCAGCTTCTCGGGCTTGCGGCCGACGGGAATCGCCTTGGCGCCTGCCGCCCCGAACCCGAGCGCGATCTGCCGCCCGATTCCGCTCGATCCGCCAATCACCAGCGCCACCCGCCCCGCCAGCGAAAATCGCGAGGCGAAGTCGGCGGAAACTTCCGGCTCGTCCATCGGTGCCGCTCCTCTCAGGATACCGAGAACCGCTTCACGGCATCCCAGTTCACTTCGATGCCAAGCCCCGGCTTGCTGGAGGGCTCGATGACGCCGTCGACGAGGGTCAGCCCATCGCTCACCAATTCCTTGCGCAGCACATCCTCGCACAGGTCTCCGGGAAGATACTCGATGAACGGACAGTGCGGCGTGACGAAAGCGAGATGGGCCGTCGCCGCGATCGAAATGCCGGTCTTCCAGCAATGGGGCACGATGAGGCGCCCCCGCTCGGCTGCCATGGCGCAGACCTTGAGCGCTTCGCCGAGGCCGCCCACGCGCCCCACGTCCGGCTGAGCGACATCGATCCGGCCCCGGTCCATGAGCTCGGCAAACTCGAAATGCGTCGCCTGCCACTCCCCGCAGGCGATGCGCATGGGGGCCTTCGCCTGCAGACGCGCATACTCATCCAGATTGTCCACCCAGATAGGCGTTTCCAGGAAGAACAGGTCGAACTCGGCCCAGTCCCGCACCGTGCGCAGGGCCGTTTCGGCATCGCTCCACATGTACTGAACGTCGACCATCAGGGCGATTTCGGGGCCGAGCGCCTTGCGGACCGCGGCGACGACTTCCGTGTGCCTGTCATAGGGCTCGTTAAGGCCGGCGTGCGCGTAGGGGCCGTTCATGGTGACCTCGGCCTTGACCGCCTTGAAGCCCAGCTCGCGCGCGCGGCAGGCCCAATCCACCAGGCTGTCGCGATAGGACTCGAAGGTACTGCCGTTGGGCTGCAAGGAGGCGTAGGGCGTGACCCGCCGCCGCGGGCCGCCCGCGAGCAGCTCATGGACGGGACGCGACAACGCCTTGCCCTTCAGATCCCAGAGCGCGATCTCGACGGCCCCGAGCGCATGAATCAGCGCCCCGCGCCGCCCGTGCATGCAGGTCCCGACATAGACCTTTTGCCACAACCGCCCGATGTCGAGCGGATCCTCGCCGATCAGCAGGTCCCTGAGACAGAGGCTCATCGTGTGGGTTCCGCGCGCCTCGACGCAGGCCCGTGCGATCCAGGGATTGACGTCGCTCTCTCCGATGCCTGACACCCCCTCATCGGTACGCACGACGACGAGAAAGGAATCCTGCGCCGAGGAGGTGTAGGCCGGGCTGTAGTTCGGCGCCAGCAGGACATGGCATTCGATGTCGGTGATTTTCATTCGATCCTCAATTCCAATTGTGTTGCGTTCGCCGTCTCTTACGACCATCCAACCCGGCCGAATTCGCGGCAGCTGCTGCCGGCCGCGTGAAGGGCCGGCCGGCGCCGCCGCCCGATCCCCTTCCCCGTCGCCTGAGGCGCATGACATGCCGCAAGATCTCCCGATCCAGCCTGGCCAGATCGCCCTTGCGAATAAGCTGCACTATCTGGCTGTGCTGCTGGGTCAGCCGGGGCCCGTCCTGCTCGGTCCGCACCTCGCGCCCGAAGACGATCAGGATATGCCGGGCGAGGGCCTCCCACAGCGTGATGACGATCTCGTTGCCCGAGGCCAGGCAGATCTGCCGATGAAATTCGAGGTCGGCCTTGCTGGTCTGCACCCAGTCGTGGTTCGCCACCTCGCGGCCCATCTTGACGATCAGATCCTCAAGCGCATTCAGCGTTTCCGGATGCGCCCGCAGATGGGCGACCGCATCGGGCAGGGCGAGGCGTTCCAGCGCCAGGCGGGCCGCGCAGATCCGATCGACCTTGAGATCGTCGAAATCCACGACATGGGCGCCGCGATGCGGCGCGACGTCGAGAATTCCCTGGGCCTCCAGCATCTTCAGCGCCTCTCGGATCGGCACCCGGCTGACGTCGAGTTGCCGGGACAGGTCCGTTTCGACGAGCCTTTGGCCGAACTCGATCGTGCCAGCGGCGATCGCATCGACGATGAAGTCGGCGACCTGCGCGGCAAGGCTCTGGGCCCGGGGCAGCGCGGTCCGCTGACGGGAGGAACGCCCGACCGGCACAACGCCGGATCGCGTATTCGAGCCGGAAGCAAGCTGCTTTTTCATTGGTCGATCATGTACATCAGCCCTCGCAGCGGCGAAATCAGCAGGCGGCTCGCCGGCTAACGGCCGCGCTTGCCGTCTCCACCCGCCGGCATTGCCCGATCCGGCCGCTTCGCGGCACCAGCGTAGATGATCGCCATCTGCGCCTCGAAGGCCTTGGCGTGAAACGCCACGGCGTCGGCATGAAAGTCCGCGATCGGGGCCGGCTCGTGGATGAAATGACCGAAGGCGTCGTGGCCGCGAACCAGAGTAGCGCTGTCGGGCGTTCCGCTCAGTTGGCGAACATAGGTCGGAACGTAGCGGATGGCGAAGCCTACCCGCCGGTGCTGAGAGCGGTTCGGCTCTGACCCATGCACCAGGCGGACGTGGTGCAACGACATCTGTCCCCGGCCGAGCACGACATCGACAGCCTGGGATTCATGCACCTCCACGGCAATCTCCTGACCGCGGCTGAGAAGATTGTCCGCACCGAACGTATCCCGGTGGGGAAGCTGATCCTTCAGATGGCTGCCGGGAACGACGCGCATGCAGCCGCTCTCGACGGTGCTGTCCGTGAAGGCGATCCAGGCGGTGACGATGTCCGGGCTCGACAGGCCCCAATAGGTCGAGTCCTGGTGCCAGGTCACGCGGGCTCCGTCGTCCGGGTTCTTGATGAAGAAATCCGTCGCCCAGCAGAAGATGTCGGGACCGATCAGATCCTCCACCGGATCCAGGACACGGGGGTCTCGGATCAATTGGTTGAGCCAGCGCAACAGCAGATGCGGCTTGTGATTGGTGCGAGGCGATATCTTGCCTCCTTCGGACTTCTCCAGGCCTTCGAGGCGCCGCAGGAGGTCGCGCGCATCGCCCTCGCCAATCGCAGGAACCGGAAACAGGATCCCACGAGCCTGGTACTCGGCGACCTTCTGCTGAGACAAGACTTTCCCCACGATACGCCTCCAATTGACCGGATCGCCGACCGCGCAGGTTGCGGGCAGCATGACCGGGCTCCTACAGGGTGCCCGCGACCTCGCCGATGACTTCGTCGAGCACGTCGACGACGATGTCGATCTCTGCCTGGGAGATCGCGTAGGGCGGCGTGATCTGGATGTGATCTCCGCCCTTTCCATAGTTCGCGTTCTTGATGCCGGGGATGATCATGACGCCCCGCCGTCGCGCGCCTGCCACGATGCGCTCGGTCACCCGGGCGTCCGTCGGCAATGGTTCGCGTCTTGCGGTCGGCAAAGAATTCCACGCCCGCCAGCAACTCGCGCCTCGGATGGCGGTCTCCAGAGGGTCGCGGACATGGCGACAGAAGACTGCAGACTGCACGCCGAACTCTCCCTCCACATCCAGACCCGGCTAGCGCTGACCGTATCGTCTAAATGTATACAGAATTGAAAACCGGTTCAAGCGCCGCGGATCGAACGGACCGTCGAGCCTGGCTTTGATCGAGCAAGCAGACGCCCTGGGGAGCCGCCGAGGATGCCCGTCAGCCTGGGACGGGTTCGAATCGGTCGGCGCCGGCGCGATCGGCCGATCGTCACGGGGGAATAATTCATTGAGACAGCCCGGTGGCTTGGGCCGCGAGCGTGCCTCGGTAGCCAGCGTAGCACGCTCTGGCACGAGGGGTGGCGAAAGCTGGCTAACTTCGCCGAGGCCGCCCCATTGCAAATAAGGCGGCGAGGGTCCATATACACACCTGTCGGCTCGATAGGGGTTGACCTCGTCCCCCGCTTCTTTCGTAGAGCCGGTCCGAACTCATCCCTTTCAAAGCACGGCCCGTCGGGCAGAAACCGCGACGGCAACACTACTCGAAAAAAGGGAAAACTATGTCTACCGGAACAGTCAAATGGTTCAACGCCCAGAAGGGCTACGGCTTCATCCAGCCGGAAGGCGGCGCTAAGGACGTGTTCGTGCACATCTCCGCCGTCGAACGGTCGGGGATGAGCTCGCTGCGCGAAGGCCAGAAGCTCAGCTTCGACGTCGAGCAGGATCGCGGCAAGGCCTCGGCCTGCAATCTCAAGGAAGTATGAGTCGACGGAGCGGGGCGGCATGAGCCGCCCCGCTCCCAACTCAATCTCCGGGTTCATCGCAGACTGCGCGGCCCCGGCAGGCGATCCGGGCTCGCAGCCATAAGTCAGCGGAGGGCTGCATGATGGAACATCAAGGATCGAAGGCGGCCGAGGCGCGCCAGCGCGCCGAGGGCAAGTTCGCCAAGGCGAAGAAGCGCGACGCGGATGTCATGGACTTCCAGCGCCAGCGCCAGAACGCCGACCAGGCGAAGCTTCAGCGCCTGCGCGCGCTGCGCCTGGCCAAGGAAGCCGTCGACCGGGAAAACCTGGCCAAGGCCGAAGCCGAAGCGGCTCTCACCGCCCCGAAGCCCAAGCCGCGCAAAGCCAGGCGCCCGAAAGCCGAGCCCGCGAGCCAAGAGGCTCTCTAAAACCCCGGCGGCGAAAGCCGTGCCGGAACCAGACCGGCGTTGTAATCCCCTACCGCCGGGTGTAAGCCTGTGCTTCATCAGCTGGATTCTCTTGGTCCGGCATCCCAGACGATTCGCGACCAGGTGCCGAACGGAGTCTTTCGCCGTGCTTAGGACGCGACCGACCGCGGGATCGCCTGTGGCGGCGTCTCCTGTCCCTGGACGGTGCATGTCCGTTGGCACTCGGCCTGCAGCCTGAAGGCGACCGGGATGAAACAACAAGGATCTCGACCTTCCCGGTGAGACTGCTTCGCCGAATCATCTCTTCCGACGCGGGGCAGAGCATCATCGCCCGGGCGGTCGTCGTCTACATGCGGGTGGTGTACTTCACCAATCGTTGGAGCCGGATTCGCTTCGACATCGCCGAGCGAATCCTTGCCGCCAATCGGCGCGTCGTCATCTGCTTCTGGCATGGCCGGCTGCTGATGATGCCCTTCGGCCTGTTCGGGCCGCGCCCCTTCGGCGTCATGATCTCAGGTCATCGCGACGGCCAGGTCATCGCCCGCATCATCCGTCCCTTCGGCATCAAGACCGTCTCCGGCTCGTCTTCGCGCCAGCCGGCCAAAGCGCTGCGCAACGCGGCACGGCTTTGCCGCGACGGCAGTCTCGTCGGCATAACGCCCGACGGCCCGCGCGGGCCTCGTCAGCGCGCCGCAGCCGGCGCCGTGATGCTGGCCGAGCTCGCCGATGCGGTGCTGCTGCCGGTGAGCTATGCCACCAGCCGACGCCGCACTCTCGACAGCTGGGACCGGTTTCTTCTGCCGCTGCCTTTCGGGCGTGGCGTGTTCGTCATCGGACAGGAGATCGCGGTTCCCGCCGACCTCGATTCGACCGGCCGCGAGACCCTGCGCCGGACGCTCGAGGACGCCTTGAACGCGGTCAACAACGAGGCCGACCGATTGACGGGACACCCGGCCGCCGCGGCGGTTTAGGCGCTGGCGCGATGCGCATCGTGAAGCGCAAACTGCAGCGCGAGGGATATTAGGGAAGCGAGGTCGATTTTGCCGTTCAAGACGAACTACGGCCAGCAACGGGCCGAGCGCAACCGGCTGAAGCAGGCGAGGGCGCGGGAGAAACTGGAGCAGAAGCGCGCCCGCGCCAGCCAGCAGAAGGCCGGTACGGCGGGCGACGCCGGCGAACCCGGGCAGGACGATGCCGCCGACACGGCGACATCCGACAAGCCGCGCGACCCCGGTCCGCAGTAGCGCCGCCGCCGGACCAATCGCCCGAGGCCCCCACAACCCCAATTGCGGTAGTGGGTGGATTCGGTGGCCCCATCCTTCGACAAGCTCAGGATGAGGCCCGTTTGTTTGACCCACGACCCCTATTGACCCCGCCGGACGGCAGCCATTGCCGCGCGAATTTTTCCTGATCCAGGTCAATGCCGCGTCCTGCCTTTTCTCCAGGATGCGCATCATGTGCAAGGAAACTTCAGAACCGATGAGACTGAGGGAGCTGGCCGTGCAGTGGCGCGAGTTCGCGGAGCTCGGCTCCAGCGCCTCGCGAAAGGACAGGCTCAGCTGGGCGGACTACCTCGTCCGCCTGGCAGACCAGCTGGAACAGAAGCAAAAGGCGGAGCCCCCTCCGGCGCGCTAGGCTGTGCGCCAGCCCGCGACCTCGGCCAGATCCGCCTCGGGTCGCTCCCGAGCGACGGGGACGCGCCCGGCGAACACGCGCCCGCCGTCACCGTCCAGAGTCATGTCATCGCCCTCCTGAAAGCGCAACGCGCCGATGACGCAGCTGCGCCCGTCAGGCTCGATCCGCAATGACCGGCAACCGACAAGGCAGACTTTGCCCAGCTGCCGGGCGACGACGGCCGCATGGGAGGTGCGCCCGCCGCGGCTAGTGAGGATGCCGTCGGCCGCCGCGATGCCGGCGATGTCTTCCGTGGCGATGTCTTCGCGGATGAGGATGGCCGGCCGACCCTCGGCCACCAGGGCCGCGACCCGCTCGGGATCGAAGGCGATCGCGCCGATGGCGGCACCCATCCCAGCCGACACCGCCCGGGCGACGGGCACGGTGCCGTCCGTATCATGGAAGGTCTGCCGTTCCAGCCGGTCGAGAGCGAGACCGTCGAGGCGGCGCAACGCCTCGCTCCGGTCGATCAGGCCCTCGCGCACCATGGCGACGGCCACTTTCAAGGCGGCCCAGGGCGCCAGCTTGGCCGCGCGCGTCTGGAGCAGATAGAGCCGGCCATCCTCCACGGTGAACTCGAAATCCTGGACTTCGTGGAAGACGCCTTCGAGGGATTTGGCGATGCGCGCCAGGTCCGCCGCCACGGCCGGCAATTGCCGAGCCAGTCGCCCGCTGTCGCTCGCCACCTGCCGGCCCGAGACCACGTCTTCGCCCTGGGCATCGAACAGGAAATCGAGATAGAGCGCGGCTTCGCCCGTCGCGGGATCGCGGGTGAAACCGACGCCGGCGCCCGACCGGCTGCCGGCGTTGCCGAAGACCATGGCCTGGACGGTGACGGCCGTCCCCATGCCGCCGTCGATGCCGTTCATCCGGCGGTAGGCTTCGGCCTTGGGACTGCTCCAGGAGCGGAAGACGGCCTCGACCGCAGCCAGGAGCTGCTCCATTGGCTCTTCCGGCATAGGCTGGCCCGTCAGAGCATGGGCAAGCTCCAGGGATTCGGCGGCGATCGCTTGCAAGGCCCCGCCGCCCAGCTCGCGCGCACTCGCGATCCCTTCGCTGGCGCAACGGCGCTCGACCAGCCGGTCGAAGGCGTCGGCATCGGCGCCGCGCACGACCTTGGCAAAATCGCGGATGAGACGCCGGTAGCAATCGTAAACCAGCCGGGGATTGCCCGTGGCGCGCAGGAACCCGCGCAGGCTCGGCCCGCAGAGCCCGATGTTCAGAATCGTGTCCATCATCCCGGGCATGGAGACCGGCGCGCCGGAGCGCACCGAGACCAGCAGCGGCCGGCGCGCATGGCCGAAACCGCGGCCGGTCGCCTCTTCCAGGCGCGCCAGTCCCTGGGTCAGCAATTCGCGGATGTTGTCCGGGAGCTTGCCTCCCTCGGCGTAGTAGTTGCGGCACAGCGCCGTGCCGAGGACGAAGGCGGGCGGCACCGGGATTCCCATGCGGGCGAGGCGTTGCAGCCCGTAGGCCTTGGAGCCGATGGCCTCCGCGCTTGCCTCGCCGGTGGATGCCCGGGAGGGCAGGATGACGACAAGTTGCTCGCCGGGCTCGCTCACGGCAGTCAACCGGTCATCACGTCGTTGAGCAGATGATCGCGGAGCCTGAGGGCCGAACGCGCCAGGGCGTCGGCCGATTCCTCCAGGCAGCGGGCAAGATTGGACAGAATATGGAGGCTGCGGAAATCCGGCACATCGGATAGCAGGGCGCGGGTCGCATCCCGCTCGGCGGCATCGGTCTCATGCTCGATGGCGACGAGACGATCGACGGCCTCCAGGCAGTCCTGCAAATCCTCGCGGGCGCCCTCGCGGCTGACGTGGCTCGCCGCCTCGGTCAGCTTCACCAGCTCGGCCGCGCCGCTGACCAGGAGCCCGGCCAGATTGAGGATCGGCTCCATGAGTTCGGCCGCCAGCGGCGGCTTGGGCAGGAACGTGGTGAGGAACGTCGCATCCTCCAGCCCGTCAGCGGCGTCGTCCGCCTCGTGGAGCAGGGTCAGATAGACCTCGGGCTTGCGGGTGCGGCGCGTCAGCGAGCGCATCCGGCTCACCAGTTGATCGGCCTCCTGTTCCCAGCCCCGGGCACGCTCGGCGCTGCGGGCGAGGCCGTCGTCCTCGCCGCCCTCGCCATAGCGCAGCAGCCCGTCGCGCAGGCCGCTCGCCAGGTCGAAAATGATCTGGGCGTGGCTGGACGCGATGGAAAGCAGGCTTTCCTGGGCGCTGCGGAAATGGCGCACCAGCTCGGCCTTCACCTCATCGCGGATGAAGCGCTCGGAACGGCCTTGCAGGAGCCCCTCGGTCGCCGCCCGCAGAACGAACTTCAGGTAGGAGAGCGCCGCCTCGGGGCCCAGCATCTCATGCAGCCGCTCGCCGTAGTGCAGCGGCGTCTGCTGGGCGAACTCGATCGCCTCATAGAGCAGATGCTCGCCGCCCAGCTTGAGGAAGCCGCGATGGCCGACGTTGTTGCCGGCCGCCCAGCGCAGGAGGCGCGCCACGTCGCCCTTGCGCAGGAACTCTCGCAGGCGCTTGCGGGCGCGGTTCCAATCGATGAGGAAGACGATCCGCGAGCCAAGGAAACTGAGGTAATGCGCCAGCGCCTTCGCATCGGGCGCCTCATAGCGGCCGAGGCAGAGGTAATAGTTCGCCTCCTGGCTGATGGTCTCGCTGTGGCGGGCCCGGGTCTCCTCCCAAACGACCGAGAAAGGCTTGAACAGGCTCTGGAAGAAGGCCGCGCGTTGAGCGTGGATGTCGGTGTAGGTGAGGATCGCGGCCAGGCCCTCGACATGGAGGACCAGCACATGAGCGTCGGTCGTCCCGATGTCGTTCTGGATCACCAGCCGCTCTCCCGCCCGGGTCGCGGTGGTGTCGAGGCCGGGATGATCGAACTTGAGCGGCGCGGTTTCGTTCAGCCCCGCCATGAAGGCCTGGACCAGCACCCGGTCGTCCTCGGTGATCCGCCAGACGTGCGCCCCGTCGACGACTTCCTCGGAGAGCGTAGCCTGGAGCCCGTTCAGCGCCTTGTGAAGGTCCATGACCAGGATATGCAGGCTATCGCCCCGCCCTCGGTCAGCCGTGGTCATGGCGTCGATCGCCCCCGCCGGAACCCGGTCGCCAACGAAGTTCGGCAGCGCCGCGCCGAGCAGATGCAGCCGCTCGCCGAGGCCCCCCGCCCCCTCCAACCCCGCGAGAGCAAGCGGGGCCAGCATCTTTTCGATGTCGCCAAGGATCTTGTCGCGTTGGCCAGCCGCACCCGGCACATGCAGACTGCCGTCGGCTTCGCGCCGGCTTTCGGCGACGATCGCCTCGAGCCCCGGCTCGGTCAGGTTGGCGGCGCGTCGTTCGGCGGAGAAATCAGGCAGCGGGCTGTCGGGCTGACCAGCGTGAAGCTCCGCGGCCTGAAGCAAGGTCAAGCGCAGCTTCACCTGATCGTTGGCGGCGAGTGCCTCCAGCAACCGCTGGGGCAGCAACAGCGCGCGGTCCCCCAGCTCTTCGACGATCAGGGTCTTATGAGGCATGGGCGGCGGCGGTTCGATCCACCAAGCTGAGCTTCGGAAGGTTTTCGGGATGAGACATCAGGTGCGGATGGTCGGGTTCTATGCGGCTTCCCCAGCGGCGCCGCAGTATCGAATGCAGTTGTTGCAAGCTGATGACGTGCCCTGCGGATAATTCTCGGCGACATTGGCTCAGCCGTCGGTCGCCCATCCGCCCGCGTCGCTCTTGCCTTGGATGAATGGGAATCTGCCTCAAACCCGATTTCCCCACCGTCAGTTCATGCCGAAGCGGCGGATGAACCACATTTTCACCCGATGGGTAAGGACTACGTAACTTACCAGAGTCAAGGCCAGCATGATCCAGTAGCCCGGCGGAAGGTGCTTGAAGCCGAGCGCGTGGCCGAGATGGGTGAACGGCAGCGCCATGCCTATCAGCGCGATGATCACGGTCGTCGCCATCAGCTGCGGGCTCGCCCTGCTCTCGATGAACGGGATCTTGGACGTGCGGATCACATGGATGATGAGCGTCTGGGTCAGCAGGGACTCGACGAACCATCCGGTCTGAAATAGCGCCGGATCGCTCCAGGCGTGGAAGACGAAAATCATCGCGAAGTAGGTCGTATAGTCGAAGATCGAGCTGATCGGCCCGATGAAAATCATGAACCGCATGATGTTGGCGATATCCCAGCGGCGCGGCACGCGAAGGTACTCTTCGTCCACCGTATCGGTCGGAATCGTCGTCTGGGAGAAATCGTAGAGAAGATTGTTGGCGAGGACCTGAAGCGGCGCCATCGGCAGGAACGGCAGGAATATGCTCGCGCCGATGACGCTGAACATGTTTCCGAAGTTCGAGCTCGCGCTCATCTTGATGTACTTGATGATATTGCCGAAGACGCGCCGGCCCTCCATCACGCCTTCGCTGAGCACGGCAAGGCTCTTCTCAAGCAGGATGATATCGGCCGAGTCCTTGGCGATGTCGACCGCCGTGTCGACCGAGATTCCCACATCCGCCGCCTTGAGCGCCGGGCCGTCGTTGATGCCATCGCCCAGGAAGCCCACGACGTGGCCCTTCCTATGGAGCGCCTCGATCACGGCGGCCTTCTGGGTCGGGGAGACCTTGGCGAACACGGCGACGGATTCGACGCAGGCGTCGAGCGCCTCTGCGGGCATCGCCTCGATCTCGCTTCCCAGCAGGACGCGGTCGACATGCAGCTCCACCTCGCTGCAGATCTTTCGCGTGACGATCTCGTTGTCGCCCGTGATGATCTTGACCTGAACGCCGATTCCATGGAGCGCCTTGATCGCGCCGGCCGCGCTGTCCTTGGGCGGGTCCAGAAACGCGATATAGCCCAGCAGCGTGAGGTCCGACTCATCCGCCACCGAATAGGCGGGCTTGGCCGTCGGAAACACCCGGTAGCCCACGGCGACGACCCTGAAGCCGTCGCCGTTCAGCAGGGCCGTTGCCTGCTTCGCCGCCTCGAAATGAGAGGGGTCGAGCAGCCCCGGCTTTCCCTCCAATTCATAGGAGGAGCAGACGCCGAGCATCTCCTCCACCGCGCCCTTACAAACGAGCAGATGGGTCTTGTCGGATTGTTCCAGGACCACCGACATCCGCCGCCGCTCGAAGTCGAACGGGATCTCGTCGACTTTCCTGAAATCATGCTCGACCCGAAGGTCCTGCCGCAGGTCCACATGCTTCAGCACGGCGACATCGAGCAGGTTCTTGAGGCCGGACTGGTAGAAGCTGTTCAGGTAGGCGAACTCGAGAACCTTGTCGGAGTCTTCGCCACGAATATCGAGATGTCGCTTCAGGATGATGCGGTCTTGGGTCAGCGTGCCGGTCTTGTCCGTGCACAGCACGTCCATGGCGCCGAAATTCTGAATGGCGTTGAGGCGCTTCACGATCACTTTCTTACGTGACATCGCGAGACTGCCCTTCGCCAAGTTCATCATGACGATCATCGGCAGCATTTCCGGCGTGAGCCCGACGGCGACGGCGACGGCGAACAAGAGCGCTTCGAACCAACTGCCTTTCGTAAGACCATTGATCAGAAACACGGCCGGCACCATGACCAGCATGAATCCGATCATGAGCCAGACGAACCGGTTGATGCCCTTCTCGAAGTTCGTCAGCGGCCGCTGATGGGCAATGGTGTCCGCGACCGTGCCAAAATAGGTCTGCCTGCCGGTCAGAAGCACGACGCCGGTCGCAGCACCGCTCACGACCGCGGTGCCCATGAAGCCTATATTGGGCAGGTCGAGGGGATTCTGAACGTCATCCAAAACCGCCTTGGCGAACTTCTCGGCGGGAAACGCTTCCCCGGTCAACGATGATGCGTTGACAAAAAGACCTTTGGCGGTCACCAGCCGGGTATCGGCGGGAAACATGTCTCCGGCGGCAAGCACAACCACATCGCCTGGCACCACCTCTTCGATCGGGATCTCCCGCTGCACCGGTTGTCCGGCGGACGGCTGTCCATCCGGGCCCACGCTCGGTTTGCGCAAGACCGTCGTGGTCGTCCGCACCATGGCACGCAGGGCGGCCGCGGCCTTGTGCGAGCGATACTCCTGAATGAAGCTGAGGCCGACGCTGAGGATGACCATCATGGTTATCATGATGGCCGCGCGCGCATCGGCCAGGAGGTAGGAAACGAGCGCCAACACAAGAAGAAGCACGTTCAGCGGCGTTCCCAGGCGAATGAGCAGCTGAACGACGATGCTCTGTTGCTTCTCCTCGGCGACCGCGTTCGGGCCGATCTTTTTCAGCCGCTGGGTGGCTTCGGTCTCGTCGAGGCCGCTGCCGGTTGTGTTCAGCTGCGCCAGCACCTCTTCGGCGGGGAGTCGGGCCAGCTCAAGGTAGCGCGACGAAGCATTGGGGTGGCCAGTCCGCGCAGCCGTCGACCGCCGCGACGGCAGGAGCCGACGCCAGAGGCCTTTCGGGATGTCCGCAAAGTTGCTCGTCATGAGATGCGGTTCATAGCCCTAGGAGGGCAATATGGCTTTGCTCAAACCCTGTATTCAGTGTCGAACGTCTCGGAATCGATGCGGGTGCCTCTGGCGCCGCTCACGATCGCGTCCGCGTCTTCCAGACGGCCGATGGCGGCCGGGCGACCGGTGGCGATGGCGAACTCGGCCGCCGCCTGGAGCTTTGGTCCCATGGAGCCGGCCGCGAACAATTCGGGCGGGAGCCGAGCGGCAGCCGCGCGGGCGATGGCGCGGGCACCCGGTTTTCCGAACCCTTCATAGACCGCATCGACATCGGTCAGCATGATGAGCATATCGGCGTTCAGCTGGCGAGCCAGCAAGGCCGAAGCGAGATCCTTGTCGATCACCGCCTCGATGCCGATGAGCGAGCCGTCGGCCTTGCGGATCACGGGAATGCCGCCGCCGCCGGTGCAGATCACGTTGATGCCGCGCTCCACCAGCAGCCCGATCGCCCTCGACTCGAGTATCTCCAGCGGCTTGGGCGAAGCGACCACGCGGCGCCACCGCTCGCCGTCGGGCGCCACGCGCCAGCCGCGTTCGGCCTCAAGCTTGCGCGCCGTCGGCAGGTCATAGACCGGACCGATGGGCTTGCTGGGCTTGCCGAAGGCGGGATCGGCGGGATCGACGCGAACCTGGGTGAGAATGGTGGCAAATTGCGCGTCGTCGGCAAGGGCATTGGTCAGCTCCTGCTCTATCAGATAACCGATCATGCCCTCGCTCTCCGCCCCCAGCACGTCGAGGGGATAGAGGCCGTCCGCCGGTCCTGACGCTGCCTGCAGGGCAAGCAGGCCCACCTGGGGTCCATTGCCATGGGTGACCACGATGCGGTGGCCGGCGCGCACCAGCTCGCCCAGCGCCGCCGCCGCCCGGCGCGTGTTGGCGCGCTGGTTCTCCGCCGTCATCGGCTCGCCCCGGCGCAGCAGCGCGTTGCCGCCGAGTGCCACGACCATGCGCAACGCCTCAACCCCCGATGGTCGCGACCAGGATGGCCTTGATCGAGGGCATCCGGTTTTCCGCCTGCTCGAAGACGATGGAAGCCTCGGACTCGAAGACTTCGTCGGTCACCTCCATGCAGTCGATGCCAAAGCGCTTGGCGATGTCGGCGCCGACTTCCGTCTCCGCGTTGTGGAAGGCGGGCAAGCAATGCATGAACTTGGCGTAGGGGTTGCCCGTGGCCGCCATGACCTCCCGCGTCACGCGATAGGGGGTCAGAAGCCGAATGCGCTCGGCCCAGGCGGACTCGTCCTCGCCCATGGACAGCCAGACGTCGGTATAGATGAAATCCGCGCCGGCCACCGCCTCCTCGATGTCGGCGGTGATGGAAAGGCGGCCGCCCGTCTTGGCCGCGATGTCTCGGTGGCGCATCACGAAGCCCTCGTCGGGCCAGAGCTGCTTCGGCGCCCCGATGCGCATATCGATGCCCACCTTGGCCGCGCCCTCGGCGAGCGACCGCGCGACATTATTGCGACCGTCGCCCAGGAACACGACCTTCAGATCGGACAGATGCTTGTGCGTGAACTCCCGCATGGTCATGAAGTCGGCCAGCGTCTGGGTCGGATGGGTCTGGTCGGTGAGGCCGTTATAGACCGGCACGCCGGAGTACTTGGCCAGCTCCTCGGCGACCTTCTGGCCGAAGCCACGGTATTCGATGGCGTCGTAGACCCGGCCGAGCACGCGGGCCGTGTCCTTCATGGATTCCTTGTGGCCGATCTGACTGCCGGTCGGGCCCAGATAGGTCACATGGGCCCCCTGGTCGTAGGCGGCCACCTCGAAGCCCGTGCGCGTACGCGTCGAGTCCTTCTCGAAAATGAGAGCGATGTTCTTGCGCAAGAGGCGCGGCTGCTCGTAGCCGCCGTATTTCGCCGCCTTGAGATCGGCAGCAAGCCTCAGAAGATAGCGGATTTCCGCCGGCGAAAAATCGTCCAGATCCAGCACGCTGCGGCCGCGAAGATTGATGGGCATGGCTGTTCTCTCTGATTGCTAGTTCAAAGGATCGCGCGCGATCGGGCAGGTCATGCAGTGGCCCCCGCCCCGGCCGCGGCCGAGTTCGGAGCCTTCGATGGTGATGACCTCGATGCCCGCCCGGCGCAGCACGGTGTTGGTGTAGACGTTGCGGTCATAGGCCACGACCACGCCCGGCTCGATAGCGACGACATTGTTGCCGTCATCCCACTGCTCGCGCTCGGCCTCGTAGCTGTCGCCTCCCGTCGGGATGACGCGCAGATGCTTCAGGCCGAGAGCCGCCTTGACCACCTCGGTGAAGGCGGCTTTTTCCTCGACGATCTCGATCCCCTTGTCGCCCGGCCGGAGCGAGAAGGAGCGGATGCGGTCGACCACGGCGGGATAGATCGTCACCAGGTCGCGGTCGCAGAAGGTGAAGACGGTGTCCAAATGCATGAAGCTGCGGTCTCGCGGCATGAGCGCCGCGATGACGCGGGTCGCCGCGCGCTTTTCGAACAGGCTTGCGCTGAGCGCGGCGACGGCCTGGGGCGTCGTCCGCTCGCCCATGCCGATGAGCACCAGGCCCTCGGCTGCCGGCATCACATCGCCCCCCTCGATGGTGGTGCCGTTCGCCGCCTGGTCGGTCAAGCTCCACCAATGTTCGAAGCCGCCGGCGCGAAAGCGCGGATGGAACCGGTAGACCGCCTCGACGTTGAGGGTCTCAGGCTTGCGGGCCTGCCAATACATCGATCCGATGCCCACCCCGCCATGGATCCAGTAGGAGCTGTCGCGAGTGAAGATCTGGTTGGGCAGCGGCGGCAGCACGAAGTCATGGGGCTCCAGGGTCCGCCCGGCGAGGCCCGCAGGCTTGAACGGCAGCTCGGCCCTGGCGATGCCGCCAATCAAGAGTTCAGCCAGCCGCTCGGTCGGAAGTTCGCCAAGCCAGGCGTTCAGCTCCGCGACCGCATCGGGGCCCACCAGGGTGGCGTGCAGGCGCCGGTCGAGAAGCCAGCGCCTGGCTTCGACAAGCTGCAATGTCTCGGCCAGCAGCACCGTGAATTCATGGACCTTCGTGCCGCGTTCCCGGAGCGCATCGGCGAAGACGTCGTGCTCCTGGCGGGCCTTCTTCACCCACAGCACGTCGTCGAAGAGAAGCCCGCGGCAGTTCTCCGGCGTCAGCCGCTGCAGAGCCAGCCCCGGGCGGTGGACGATCACCTCCCGGAGCTTGCCGACTTCCGAATGCACGCCGAGTTGGTTCATGGTCGTTGTCCTTTGGTGTCGGGAAACCTGTCCGGTCGTCAGTGACGCAGTGCCCGACCCGATCACCCGGAAGCCGCCTGCCTTGTTCCATCCTTTACGCAATAGATCCGGTAGCGTCCGTCGACGACGTCCACGCCATGGGTGTCATGGGCGAAGCCTGGAAACCGGAGATCGAATGCCTCGAGGGCTCGGAGATACCCCAGAATCGAACCTGCCGCCGGACCGGCATTCTCACCCGGCATGAGCAGCGGAATGCCCGGCGGATAAGGGACCACGCCGGTTGCCAGCGTCCGTCCCGCCATGGCATCCAGAGGCAGCCGCTCGACCTCGCCGATGACCAGACGCTCATAGGCCGCGGCGGGACTCAGTGCCGGCCGCGGCAAGGCTGAAAACGCATGGGCCATAAGCGAGGTGCTCTTCAGCTCGCGCATCGCAGCAAACATCGCCTCGGCAAGGTCCCGCAGGCCCATCCCCCGGTAGTGCCCCCCTTGCGCGGCAACCAGTGCCGGCAGCACTCGCTCCAACGGCGCATTGGCATCGTAGTCGCGCTTGAAATCGAGCAGGGCGTTGACCAGCGTGCCCCACTTACCCTTGGTGATGCCGAGGGAGAATAGAAAGAGGATGGTGAAATCCGTCGTCTTCTCGACCACAATTCCCTGCCGATCCAAATAGGCCGTAACCAGCGTCGCGGGGATGCCCTTGGCGCCAGGCGCGCCGCTCTCGGACACACCCGGCGTCACGACGGAGACTTTGATCGGATCGAGCATGCAATAACCGTCCTCCAAGCCGGCGAAGCCGTGCCATGCATCGTTTGGATGCAGTACCCAGCATTGGGGCTCTTTCAA